>ENA-OQCX01001418-OQCX01001418.1-human-gut-metagenome-genome-assembly--contig:-NODE-1418-length-10912-cov-3.540102_pt1 | contig 10912 bp, 13 predicted proteins | sample MGYA00242762_ERZ504587 | MGnify/ENA primary metagenome ERZ504587 (study PRJEB26092, sample SAMD00036337) | human gut metagenome | host: Homo sapiens | study: EMG produced TPA metagenomics assembly of...
CTAAAATTATGACACCATTATGACATCATAATAGTACCATTTTCGTTTTGACGCAATAATTACATTAAAATAGTGTCATAATAACATTTAGGAGTACCGATTATGGATGATAATATTTTACGATACACTCTGAGAGTTAACCGCACGCTTTTTCAGAAATTCAGATATGTTGCCGACTATGAAGGTCGTTCCGCAAATCGTGAAATTGAGCAGTATATAAAGCAAAGGGTTAAGTCCTTTGAAGAAGAACACGGCGAAATTGAAGTAAAAAAAGATTAAACATACGCATAGATTAACACCCTTTCGGAGTATTTCCGAAAGGGTGTTTTTAATCAAACAAAACAATTTTCAACTTTCAATTTTCCGTTTTCAATTTACACCAAAAACTTTCCTATCACCGCAACTGCATCGGCATGACACAACAGGTTTGCGTTTTCACGCACTCTTGCCGCTGCGTTGCGGGATTTTTGTCTTTCACCGTATTCCGACAACACCCGTATCATATGCTTCGGCAATAAAAAATAATCAAACACAAGGTAATAATTTCCCGACATTTCGTATGCGGAGCTTTTTCTGCAACATATGTTACTGCGGTACAAAGTCTCTACCGCATTCAGAAAATCCGACGCATTCGCCATTTTCCAGCACAGACCGCTGTCGGACTTTTTCAGCCTGTATTTTCGTTTTTTCGGATTTGCCGTAACCAGGATACAACATTCATCGCCGAGCAGAAAAGCCTCTATTTTCACATTTTTACCGTTCGTGTCAAGTCCCGCCCTGCAACAGGCAAGTCGCATAAGTCCGATAATCACCTTTTGATTATCCTCGTTTTTAAAGCTCATTTTTCCGAAATCAAGCTCAAAATTCTCCATATCCGATTCATCAAGCTTAATCAGCAGTTTATTATCGCCGAGTTTGTCAACAGTCAAAATACTCCCTCCCCTAAATTCCGATACACATACATCTGTTTACATATTATGATGAACGAAGCACTTTTGCAAGTAAATATTAATGGAATAAAATTTGGCTGTTTTTTCATACATAATTGTCGAATATAGCGTATGCAATGCAAAAAGGTTGCCAACATAACAATTTAATGCTACAATGTTGCCGTAAGATACAGCCACAGAAAATAAAAAGCGAAAGGAATGATTTTTATGCCAAACTGGCTTAATGACGCTGTTTTCTATGAAATTTATCCGCAGAGTTTTTGTGACACCAACGGTGACGGAATCGGTGACATCGAGGGTATCATCAGCAAGCTTGACTATGTAAAAAGCCTCGGTTGCAACGCAATCTGGCTCAACCCGATTTACGATTCACCTTTTATGGATGCAGGCTATGATGTTCGCAACTACAAGAAGGTTGCAGAGCGTTACGGTACAAACGATGACCTTGTTCGTCTTTTTGACGAGGCTCACAAAAAGGGCATCAAGATTCTTCTTGACCTTGTTCCGGGTCACACATCAGACCAGCACGAATGGTTCTTGGCGGCCAAGAAAGCCGCAAAGAGCGAATATTCAAACCGTTACATCTTTACAAAGAGCGTATGGGACGCACCGCCGCAGTACCGTATGATGTGCGGACTTTGCGAGCGTGACGGCAACTATATGGTAAACTACTTCAGCTCACAGCCTGCTCTTAACTACGGTTTCCACGAAATCACACATCCCGAATGGCAGTTGCCGTGTGATCATCCGACTGTCTTGCAACGGCAGAGGCAATGAAGGATGTTATGCGTTTTTGGCTTGACAAGGGTGCTGACGGTTTCAGAGTTGACATGGCTGACTCACTTGTTAAGAATGATGACGATAAAATTGCAACGGCAAAAATCTGGCGTGGTGTGCGTGATATGCTTGACACGGAATATCCGAATGCCGCAATGGTTGCAGAGTGGTGCAATCCCGAAAGAGCAATCAACAACGCAGGTTTCCATATGGACTTTTATCTTGACCACTACGGAAACGGCTACGGCAGACTTTTCCGCTACGGTGAATTCGGCGATCAGGCTGTTTTCAATCCTAACGGCAAGGGTGATATCAAAGCATTTGCAGACGAATATCTTCCTAACTACGAAAAGACAAAGGACAACGGCTACATCAGCTTTATGACAAACAACCACGATATGCCGAGAGTTACGGCATATCTTGATAAAGAGGCTATCAAGCTTGTGAATGCATTCATTTTCACAATGCCGGGTGTTCCGTTCCTCTACTACGGTGATGAAATCGGCATGAGATATCAGAAAGGCATCGTAAGCAAAGAGGGCGGTTATTCAAGAACAGGCTCCCGTACTCCTATGCAGTGGAACAGCGGTAAGAACCTCGGTTTCTCAACAAGTGACGAGCCGTATCTTGCAGTTGATAAGAGTGCCGACGCTCCGACTGTTGAGAATCAGAAGGACGATCCCGACAGCATCTACAAGGTTGTAACAGACATTATTGCACTTCGTCACAAGTACGATGACCTTAAAGGCAACGGTGAGCTTGAATTTATGTATGAAGAAGGCAAAATTCCGTTTGCATACAAGAGAGGCAACCTCGTTATGTACTTCAACCCCCTCGGTGAAAGTGCAGTAATGAACGCAAAATATACAGGCAAAACAGTATATGCCCTCGGCAACGCTGAATTTGCAAACGGCAAAGTAACAATGTCACCGCAAAGCTTCGCCCTCGTAGAAATTGACGGCTGATTAAATATAATTTTATAGTTTAAGCATAAAAACACCCTTTCGGAATTTACCGAAAGGGTGTTTTAAGTTGAATTTTATTATAATTGACTTCCGCATTTAACACAAAAACTGCTGTCGGGTTCATTTTCTTCGCCGCAGTTTGGACAGGTTATTCTCATTTGTGAAACCTGCTCTGTTGATTTTAGATTATATCCGCAGGTTTTGCAAAATATGTCATTCTGACCTATCGGATTTTTGCAGTTTGGGCAATACAGACTGACGCTTTCTCCGACATTGTTATATGCAACTGGCATATTCGGAAAAACCATAACATTGCTTTTCGGCTTTATGCACACCATAACAATGCCTGCAATAACCATTACCACCGCAAGAGCCATAAATATGTAACACGGTATTGAATTTGTCGCATTTGTTCTTGCCTGATAGTCCTGCATAAATCCCTCTGCCCAATGGGTTCTTGTGGACTGCACATCATAAAGCTGAACAGCCGATACAATAAATGTTATCACTCCTGCCACAATCAAAATCGCACCGATTACCCTAAGAGCCGAATTTCTTTTTGTCTTTTCCATATGTATCACCTTATTCTGCTGCTACTTTGTAAACAGCGTATCCTCTATCATTATGCTGTCTAAAAAATCCGTTTCCAAATGCTTCAATTTCAGAATCGCTGTCACTTGTATAGATTACAGTTCCGTTTAAATCGACTATTTCACTTTTTACAACATCTTCATCTGAGTAATAAGTGATTGTAAACAATCCCTTTTCATCAACGGGATAGACTTTAAATCCCATATCTTGTTCTATTGTTTTAGAATATATAACTTTTCCGTTAATATCTATCAAATTAGTACCTTTTTCGTCATATGTGATACAATATCCATTATAAAAACCACCCATATGCGAACTACCTCCGGCAGCTTTTTCCGTAATCAAATTGCTATCTAAATCATAAATTATACTATCTATACTATCCAACGATTTTATTGTTTTTATGTATGTTTTATCCTGATACAAGCATATTACCCTGCCGTCCTCAAGATTACTTTCTGTCATCTCAACATTAACGTCTGATGTATTGCCATTTTTATCAATTAAAACTACTTTATCGTTTTCATCTACTGCGACTGTATATTTATTGATATTTTTTTCAAAACTTATCAATCTTGAAAATTGCCCCACTCACGGCTACCGCTTCCTTCTACACCTGTAAACGGCAGTATCTTTTTGTACTTGATATCCGCAACAACTTTGTTATTAAAATCAATAAGTCCAAACCTATCATTTTCTTCGTCATGAGAACCATCCTCTCCTTCTTTCTCTTTTTTTACCATAAACAATTCAGGGGAAATAAGAGAGAGTCCGTCATATTCAACAGGAATTATTTCGTTGAAATCTAAATCCAACGCACCATACTTATAGCCATATTCATCATCGCCGTGTTTGCCAACAATAATTACTCCGTTATCTAACCATGCCGTATCATATTGCGAATCAATATACTTTATTTCTTTTGTTTTCAAGTTATATAAAGCAGCTTTTTCCTGATAATCTGAAGTTTCCATTTCAATCATGGTATAATCGCCACAGAGTCCACATATCAGAGCACTCTTTTTATAACCCTCTTCAATTGCAATGTTAGAGATATTGGCAACCATATTGCCGTCAAAATCATATATAACATTGTAAAAGAAACTATCCGACGAATTATATTTAATTTTTAATACCAAGTAGTCACCCTGTACAGTTGCATTATAAATCTGAAATTTACTGTCATCAATTGAGAATCCATTTGGTATTGCCGCTTCGTCAAGTGAAATTTCTTCAAACTTATAGGTTTGATTTTTTGGCGGAATCGGTGCAACATAGTTTGTGTCCTTGTAGTTCGGCTCTGTTGCAGGCTGTGTGGTTGCAGCCTCGGTTGTCACGGCTTGTTGTGACGAATTTGCATTATCTCCCGACTGCGAAGCGTTTGATTGATTTCCGCCGTCATTGCAGGCACACAAAACCGAAGTCAGCATAACTGCACTTAAAACACCTGAAATGATTTTTTTCACAAAGTATTCCTCCTCAAAAATATTTTTCGTTCTCAAATAAGCTGAAACTATTTTCTAAAAGTAAACTTTTTGAATTAAAAGTTTACTTTTAGCTAACACTTGTATTATACAGTTTTAAATTACAAAACGCAAGTGTTTTAAAATATTCTTATTGAAAACTTTTTGAGGTGAAATGAATGTTTGATTTCGGGTTAAGAATACGAGAACTTAGAGAGTCAAGACATATGTCGCAGGAAAGCTTGGGCAGGAGAATCGGCAGAAGCAAGCCTGTCATAAGCAATTATGAAAACAACATCAAATATCCTCCGCTTGAAGTTTTGATTTCAATTGCAAATGTGTTCAATGTTTCGCTTGATTACCTTGTTGGCATAGAAAAAAGGACGCACTCTACATTAACAATCTGAACGAAACGCAGACAAATATAATGAAACTGCTCTACGAAGAATTTACCGATTGCAATCTTAAAGGCAAAGAGCTTTCATCACGCCAACAAAAAATATTAAGCCTGCTCTTAATTGAGTTTTTGAAATGAAAACCAAATCAACGTTTTGACATATAAAAACACCCTTTCGATAAACTCCGAAAGGGTGTAATTTTTGAAATGAACAAAACAATTGTAACATTGTAGTCGTTCGCCGTGCGGTTTATTTAATCGGGAACTCGGGTTCTGCGTAGTTACCCAAAAAGCTGAATTCGGGCATCTCTTCGCTAAGCTGACTTACAAGTTCAATAACATTTTCACTTCTGACATTGCCCGAAAAGTCGAGGTAGAACAGATATTCAAACTGTCTGCCCTGACGGGACGGGATTCGATTTTTGTGAGGTTAAGACCGAGCGAATTGAATCTGCACAAAAGGCTGTACAGCGATCCCGTAACATGAGGAAGCGAGAAACAAAGGCTGATTCTGTTCGCATCTTCGGGAATGTACAGCTTTTTGGAGATGACAATAAATCTTGTTGTGTTCTCGTCATTGTCCTGAAGATGATTGTCAAGAACCTTCAAGCCGTATTCCTCACACGCTTTGTATGAACAGATTGCCGCAACATTGAGGCGCTTTTCCTTTGCAACATCACGGGCGGCAATTGCCGTGTTGGAGAATGGAACAGAATCAAAGCCGTGGTCGGCAATATACTGCGCACATTGTGAAAGCGACTGCGGATGCGACCACACGATTTCAATGTCCTCAAAAGCAGATTGTTTAAGACCTGCAAGGCAGTAGTCAATAGGCAAATCGAGTGCCTTTACAATGTAAAAACGGTGCTTGAGAATAAGGTCATAAACTGCCGAAACAGAGCCTGCGCTTGAGTTTTCAACAGGAAGAACACCGAATGCAACCTCGCCGTTGTCAACGGCAGAAAATACATCTGCAAAGCTTTTGTAATTGACAGCCTCGCCGTTCGGGAAAAGTCTTAAGGTTGCCTCATGACCGTTAGCACCCTTGATTCCCTGATACGCAACCTTGATTCCGCTTGACGGAATATCCGTGCTTGCATTGTTGATAACGCTTTTAAGCTCTTTGCCGCTGCCGACAATGTTGTGCTGGAGCGCCCTTGAAAGCTCCATAATGTTTGAGTAGAGAAGTCTTGCGGATGCGCCGTATTCGCCTCCCTTTTCTTCAACGGCATCAAGAATTTCATTCTCTCTGCCTCGTTAAGAACGGGAATGTTGTTTGCCTGCTTGTAGATGCCGACATCCCTTGCACAATCCATTCTCTGCTTAAAAAGCTCAATAAGCTGATTGTCTATTTTGTCAATATCTTTTCTGATTTCTTTTAAATCTCTCATAAAGACCTCACATAAGGTTAATAATTGCAACAGCCGTAACAGCCTCAATAACAGGGACTGCTCTCGGCACAATACACGGATCGTGTCTGCCGTGAATAACAAGCTCTGCATTTTCTTTTGTCTGAAGATTTACAGTCCTTTGCGGTTGTGAAATTGACGGTGTAGGCTTTACAGCGGCACGGAAAATAATCGGCATTCCGTTTGTAATTCCGCCCAAAATACCACCGCAGTTGTTTGTTGTTGTAACAACCTTGCCGTCTTTGTATTCAAACGGATCGTTCGACTGCGAGCCTCTCATTGTTGAAAGCTCAAAGCCTTTGCCGAACTCAATGCCTTAATTGCGGGAACACCGAAAACAGCCTTGGCAATAACGCCCTCAACACCTTCAAACATCGGCTCACCGTAGCCTGCGTCAATGCCTGTTACGCAACATTCAATTGTTCCGCCGATGCTGTCCTGTGCCATTCTGGCATCTTCAACGGCATCTCTCATAGGTTTTCGGCAGTTTCGTCAATGAGTGCAAACGATGAGTTGTTCAGCTTTTCAATGAGTGCGTCATCAATTTCCGTCGGAGAGAAGGAGCTGTCGGAAACATTGCCGATACTGCTGATATGGGCAGCAATTTTAACGCCCTTTGATTCAAGAATCTGACGGCAGACAGCACCTGCAAAAACAATCGGTGCTGTAAGTCTGCCCGAAAAATGGCCGCCGCCGCGAATATCGTTTGACGCATTATATTTTACAAAGGCGGTGTAGTCGCTGTGACCGGGGCGGGGGCAGTCGAGAAGATTGCCGTAGTCACCGCTTTTTGTGTTGGTGTTTTCAATTACGGCACAAAGCGGAGCACCTGTCAGCCTGTTGCCGAGCATACCCGAAAGAACCTTCGGAAGGTCTTTTTCTTTTCGGGGAGTTGCTGTTTTATCCTTGCCCGGAGCACGGCGGGCCATTTGAGTGAGAACCCTGTCAAAGTCAACCTCAAATCCTGCCGGAAGTCCGTCAATTACAACTCCGATTCCGTTGCCATGGCTTTCGCCGAAAACGGAAATTTTTATCTTATCACCGTAGGTCGAGGACATTCGCCTTACCTCCAATATTATTATAATCTATGTAAAAATCAGGGTAACTTTTGTTGATTGAAAGCGCATAGCTTGACTCAATTTCACCGTTGAGTCTTACTGCGCAGACACCTGCCGACATTACAATTCTGTGGTCATTAAAGCCCTCACAGAATCCGCCTTGAGGGTGTCAATTCCCTCTATGACAAGTCCGTCAGGCAACTCGGTCACCTTACCGCCGAGATCGTTTATCAGCTTAGCGGTTGCCGTAAGACGGTCACATTCCTTTATGCGAAGTCTTTCGGCATTGTAAATCCCGGTTGTTCCCTTTGCAAATGCGGCACAAACAGTCAGAACGGGTACAAGGTCGGGAATCTGCGAAGCATCAATGTCAATTGCATTAAGCTCTGCCTTTTCAACGGTTACGGAAGTATCCGTCTGCGTTACCTTTGCACCAAACTGTGCAAGCAACTCGGCAATCTTCCTGTCACCCTGTGCAGAATTTCTGTTGACGCCGTTCACAGTCACCTTTCCGCCGAGTGCGCCTGCAACCATAAAGAAAGCCGCCTGCGACCAGTCGCCGTCTGTTGTGTAATCATGCGGAATGTATGACTGACCGCCCTTGATGTGCCAGCCGTTGTCGGTTGTTTCAATTTCAACACCAAATTGTGCCATAGTGTGAATTGTCATATTTATGTAGCCGACACTCTCAATCGGAGATGTCAGCACAATGTCGCTGTCGCCCTCAACAAGCGGAAGAGCAAGCAGAAGTCCCGTAATGAACTGCGAACTTACATTACCGGGAATTTCAAAAGTTCCGCTTTCAAGCCGACCGCTGATTTTGAGCGGCAGACCACCCTCGGTTTCACACTTTACTCCTGCTTTTGGCAGAGCCTCCGTGAAAATTCCGATAGGTCTTTCGGGAAGCTTTCCGTGACCGACAAAGGTGGCATTAATACCGCCGGCTGCGGCTACGGGTATGAAAAATCGCAAAGCACTGCCGCTTTCGCCGCAGTCAAGCGTTACATTATCTGTTTTAAAAATATTTGTACCGTCAACGGTCAGCACTCCGTCCTTTATTGAGGCGGTACATCCCATATCCTCAATCACGCCGATTGTCGCCTTGATGTCATTTGACAGAGCAACGGGTGCAATTGTGCATTTGCCCCTTGTGAGGGCGGCGCAGATAATTGCACGGTGGACATCGCTCTTTGACGGGGGAATGTTCACTTCGCCGTTTGGTACAAACGGAAGATACCGTACATACGGCTTACTGCTTTTGTCGGTTGACAAAGCCATACTTCCACAGCCTTTCATTAAAATATGTTTACCGTGTTACGGTGTGATGAAGTCGAGCAAATCGGAGATTGCAACTTTCTTGGTAAAGCTTGTGCCGATTTTCTCAAGCAAAACAACATTGATTGACGAGCCCGAAGTTTTCTTGTCTGTCTGAGCCGCTCGGCAATTTTTCAAGGCTTGCGTCATCGGTAGTCGGCAAGCCGTAGGTTGCACAAACTTCTTCAATCTTGTATGCGGTTCCTGCCTCGGTAAGTCCGTGCTTTTCGCTTGCCTTTGTCATCATTACCATACCGACGGCAACTGCCATACCGTGTGTGATGCCTGTATAGTTGTAGATTTTTTCGATTGCGTGACCGAGTGTGTGACCAAAGTTTAAAAGCATTCTTTCCCCTGCTTCCTTTTCGTCACGGTTTACTACATCACGCTTAATTTTTACGCAGGTTTCGATTACATCGTCAATGTGTTCAAGAGCGTCGCCGTTTGCAAGCATTTCAAAAAATCCGCTGTCCTTGATGCAGCCGTACTTGATAACCTCAGCCATACCGTCTGTGATGAACTGGTCGGGAAGAGTTGAAAGAGTGTCGGGATCAATCAAAACAGCCTTTGGCTGATAGAATGCACCGACAAGGTTCTTGCCCTGTGCAATGTCAACGCCTGTTTTTCCTCCTACGGATGAGTCAACCTGTGCAAGCAGAGATGTCGGAATCTGAACAAAGTCGATTCCTCTCAGATACGTTGCGGCGGCAAAGCTGCCATATCGCCCGTAACACCGCCGCCGAGTGCAACGATAAGGTCTTTTCTTGTCATCTTAAAATCTGCAAGTGTGTCATAGATATCTGCGATTGTGTTAAGATTCTTTGACTGCTCGCCCGCCTGAAAAACATGGGCGGTAGTCTGATAACCCTGCTGTGAAAGAGAGTTGAGAACTCTCCATTTGTACAGCGGAGCAACATTTGTATCTGTTACAATAGTGATTTTTCTGCATTTGAAAGCTTTTTGATAATCTCGCCGCAATTATCAAGGATACCTCTTTCAATCATAATGTCATAGGGACTTCCCGTGGAAACATGAATAGTTTTCATAAAAGTTCTCCTTCCTCTTTATTCTCCGAGTGCCTGTTTGACCTCTCTGCCCTTTTCAAGAAGAGCCTTGAGAGCGTCGGTATCTTCGGCTTTTATCGCATCTTTGATTTTTGTAATGTTCTCTATAAGTATATCAAGCTCGGAAATGAGCGGATCCTTGTTTTCAAGGAAAAGCTCACTCCAAAGCGTTGAATTTATGTTTGCAACTCTCGAAACATCTCGGTAACTTCCTGCCGAAAAGCCTTTGTGGTTCGGACAGCACGGACTTAAAACATATGAGCACGCAAGCACATGCGGAAGCTGTGATGTGAAGGCAATCATTCTGTCGTGTTCTTCGGGAGTTGTGATTTTTACTGTGCCAAAACCGATTGATTTTGCAAAGTCGGACAACATATTTACAACGCTGTTATCAGCCTTGCACGGAACGATAATGTAGCTTGCGTTTTTGTAAAGGTCGGCGTCCGAAACATCAAAACCGTTTGTTTCCTTGCCTGCCATCGGATGACTGCCGGCAAAAACAAAGCCGAATTTTTCGGAAAGCTCTGTCATCTGCGGACAAATTGCCCTCTTTATGCCTGAAACATCAGTTACAACCGCACCTTTTTTTATGTGTTCTCCGTACCTTGAAACATAGTCAACAACCGCCTGCGGATACATTGAAAGGATAATTAGGTCTGCGTTTTCAAGGCTTTCATGTGTGCCGATCTCATCAATCGCACCTTCTTTTAAAGCCTTTTCGGCAGTAGATTTTGTTCTGTTGATACCGATTACACGGTGGTCGGTGTACTTTTTATCGCCTTGCAAAACTGCCCGCCGATAATCCCGAGTCCTACAACTGCAATATTCACTGCATTAGCCTCCTTTGTGTATTCTTTAGTAAAGTTATTAAAGTCCAATCTACGGCTTGAAAAACCGTACCGAAAGTAAAAATCTTAATTTAAT
>ENA-OQCX01001419-OQCX01001419.1-human-gut-metagenome-genome-assembly--contig:-NODE-1419-length-10901-cov-2.651569_pt1 | contig 10901 bp, 7 predicted proteins | sample MGYA00242762_ERZ504587 | MGnify/ENA primary metagenome ERZ504587 (study PRJEB26092, sample SAMD00036337) | human gut metagenome | host: Homo sapiens | study: EMG produced TPA metagenomics assembly of...
CGATTATTAACAGGAAGATTATGAGTTATCTTTACTTTCTTTTTGTAGATGATTGGAATGCATTCATAATGGCTGTGGGTTTTCCGTTTTTGTCAAAGGCTCCCATATCATATCCGTTCCATTCGTAACATTCCGGTTCCCAGTACCATACACCAGCGCAAGATTCCATGTCTCGGGCTTTGTTTATAAAATCGGCAAGGACTTGGGCGGAAGCGGAATCATTTTGTTTTACCCCTATTTCGGTTATCATGACTTTTACTTGGAAAGTCTTTGCTAGTTGGCTGATGTGTTTTAATGCTAACAAGTTCATTTCTTGCCATAATTTTGTGGAATGAGTTTGTGGATAGTGTGACAGGCCAATCATATCCAATTTTCCTCCAGCTTCTTTGAACTGCTTGAACCACCAAGTTAAGTCGTCCCAGGCATTGTCTATGTGAACAATAACGATACTTTGGGGGAAGATTTTTTTTACGGCATCGTAGCCGGTATTGACAAACTCGGCCAGATTTTGTGTGTTTTGTGGATATTTCACTCGCTCATTGGTACTGTTTAAGCCTTTGACATCACATTCTCGGATATCATAGAATGCACGCTGAGTGCGACATTCTCATCCCACAACATTCCTGGACGGATTCGTTACCCACTTGTACCCATCGTGGGGATATGTCTTCCGCCTTTAATGCTTGCAAGATGTCGATGGTATGGGCGGCAATGGCCGTCTTTAGTTCCGCTACTGATTTGCCGATCCATGCCTTGGGCTTGAACTGTTGTCCGGGATCAGCCCATGAGTCGCTGTAATGGAAGTCTACCATGACATCCAGACCTTGTTCTTTGGCTCGTCGGGCTTTGTTCACAACGTCTTGTTTACTGTTCCATCTGTCTTTGGGATTTACCCATACGCGCAGGCGGATGGCATTTATGCCCAGCTCTTTCATCAGTTGGAAGCAGTCGGTTTCTATGCCTTCATGATTGTAAAACTTCAACCCTTTTTTTTCCATTTCACTCACCCAACTGATGTCGGCTCCTTGAGTAAAACTGGTTTTGGAAGGTGCTGGTGTATCGGAATTATCTGTTCCGGACTGTTCGTTGCCGTGGCTTCCGCAAGCTGACGAGGATAATACCAGCAAAGCGGTTAGCATATAATTCTTGAGGTTATGATATATTTCTTTCATGTGTTTTCGTATATTAGTTTTTTAGAAGATAGACAACGGAGGCATATCCGTCTAGTTTTAAATAAAAGTTTCCATGGTCTTCCTTCTCCTGTACATTTCCGGATACGGCGATAGCTTTCTCCGTCCTGTCCGTCAAGGGAATCTCTATTTCAGAATTGCCAAAATTATGAATAACCAATAGTTTCTCGCTATCTTTAGTCATGTACCAGGCGGCAATACTTTTGTATTTTTTTTCTCCCTCTCCCGATTCGTTGAACAGAGCATGACGGGTCATGGTTCCTTGGGCCAGCGCTGGATAGGTGTTACGCAATGCGGTAAAGATCAAGTAGGTATTCAATACTGACTGATGGTCTGCCGTCTGTTTGGTTACATCGGGGATGTTTGTGCTTACTGTGGCATCTATTTTGTCGGTATAGTGGGTGGTATAACTGTCTCCCCACAACATAGGTCCGCGTACATATTCATCTCCTTTGTCTTTGGTGCCGTATAATCCTAGTTCTTCACCATAATAAATATAAGGTGAGCCGGGAGTAGTGAGCAGGACAGCGGCTGCTAATTTCTCCTTGGCGGTAGATTTACCTAGCTTGGAGGCTGCACGATCTTCATCATGGTTGCTTAGTTTGGTTGCTGCGATGTACCCGGGACGATAGGCGGCATATTCTTGCCTATAGTTCAGGATGTCTTTGGTGAAATAACATCCGGTGGCATTATTGAGAGCCCATTCCAGACGATACCAGAAAGAGAACTCGAACAAAGCGGGCAGACCGGCATAATAGGGGGCTACTTCGTTGTATTCGGACAGTACTTCACCCACCATGTAGAAATTGTCCGTGTGTCCTTTTTGCTTGTAATAAGTGTTCATGTCTTCGTAGAACATATTCAGGAAACGGGGATTTTCGTTGCTGGTAGCACTGTGGTAGATGTGCTTGACAGCATCCAGCCGCAGTCCGTCCACACCTCGGTCTATCCATCCTTTGGCACTGTTTGCCATGGCTATGTACGCAGGGGAAGAAGTGGCTTGTTCCACCGCACCATAGTTGAGGTCGGCAAAGTAGTCGGTGGCAAACTGGGAATGATAATACCATAAGTTCATGGAATCGAACAGAATATCGGCCGCTGTTTTGTTATCAAGAGTGAATGCAGTTCCCAAAGTGACTTTGTGGGAAGCAGAAGTAGCACCGTATTTAGTTCCTGCAGGCCAAGAAGGATCGTTACTAGTGCGGATTAGAAATCCCCAAGAGGACACGAAGTCTGTGGTCAGTTCATAATGGTTGTTCCCTTTGTCATAGAATTTTTTACATATGCCTTCTCCGAAATAAAGGTATTTGGCTCCGTTTGTGCCGGGGTCAGGGTTGTCCGCATCGGCTTTTTCGGCCCGGGTTACTGTGACGGTGGGTTGCGAGGCTTTGCTCCAGTCGAGGCTGAATGTATAGATGCCTTTTACTTCTGTATCTTCGGAGGAGGTTGCGAACCATTCATTGGCGGCATATTCTTCTTTGGGTATCATGGCTATTTTTCCTTCTGCTATCTCTGTTTGAGGAGATTGGGAGAAGAGATAGTAGCTACGATAAAGATTATCAGTAGATGAGGTGGCTTCCTTGAACCAAGGGTGGGCTTTGCCCGTATGGTTCATTACATAATCCAGGTATATTTTTATGTTGCGCTTGTGGGCTTCGGTGATGAGGCGGTCGAAGTCGGCCTCTGTACCTAGTTTGGGATTGACTTTGGTATGGTCTGTCACATCATAGCCGTGATAGGACATGGCAGGATGGATGGGGGAGAGCCAGAGGCTGTCACTCCGAGGCTGTTGATGTAATCCAGCTTGTCAATGAGTCCGTTGAGGTCGCCGTATTTGTCACCGTCTTTGTCTGCAAAGGAGTAAACTAATAATTGATAGGAGATGTCGGCACGCTTGGTACCATCCCAATTGTCGGGGGCGGCAGTGATATTTTTCCAAGTGGCGGTAGGAGGATCAGGGTTTTCGGGAGTCGGAGGAACCGGTATTTCCGGCGAATCGTCAGAACAGGCTTGTGACAGAGGTACCAAGCAAAGCAGGAATAGTATACCTAACTAGAAAGAGATGGATTCGTTTCATGGTTTCTTTGTTTATAAGGGGTAAAAGAATAAGGCGGAGTACAGTATTACGGAAATTCCGCAAGCCGTAAACCGCCTTTTGTCGGTATAGGTACGGGGAGGATACAAGAAGCGTACCTATACTTGTATTGATTAGTTCTTAGTTAGGGTCAACAGGTTCATGCCGTCGCATTGAGGGATGAACCTGATGGTATAGTTTCCGGCCGTAACAGCGATGTTGCCGGCATTGAAAGTCGTTCGGCTATCGAACCACCCAGTTGATGTCCCAGTCATTATTGGCGCGGATTTTGATTTCACCATCCGTTAGGTTGGTGGTCAGATTCCAACTTCCATCTTCTTCGTTGTAAGTCATGTCGTATCGGCATCCCATCCGGATGGGGTGGCGCTACCTATCACTCCGAGAGTTGAGATGAGGGTATGCTTGTAAGTCATGGCAGTCAAATCCACTTCCATCATGTAGAACCCTGCTTCCGGAGCGTCGATATTTCCTGCACCGTTTTCATCAAGTGTACCTGCCAGAGCATCACCACTTACTTTTTCCCAATCGCCTGTCCAGTTATCTTTTTCTGGGTTCGGCTTGTATTTGAATTCTCCGTTCAAATAGGCGAAACCTCTGTATTTGCCATCAAGTTTATTCCGGCTAGCGGGCAAGTACCTGACCATGAGGTGTTATTACCTATTTCATAGATGTAAGGAGCGAACCCCAGCTCTTCCAGTGTGTAGGTGTATTCCATCATATCCAATGTCATTCTATACATGCCGGCTTGAGTTATCATGCCGGCTTGTGGATTGTTTGTTGTAAGTGTTCCTTCGGTAGCGGTATCTCCATCGGTTACGGTTCCCAATACACCAGCTCCCCAGAATTCTCCCTCGGTATTGGTCTTCGGAATAATTTTCCAGCATTGATTATCAGCGGTTGTGGTGAATACGATGGAAAATTTGGAATCTTCATAAACGTCTGTTCCCGAATGGCTGAATCCCACCATGCCGTCAGCGCTCCAACCATTTACCGAGGTTTCATCCTTGTCGTTCTTTATTGTGAACATGTCGCCTACAAGATAGTAACCGGTGTCAATAAATGGTGCGGCCGGAGTGAAATTTACGTCAAACGAACCGGCATTTACCAATAAGGCTTGTCCGTCTTTTATGGCATTGGCATATACTTGGGCAATGAAGGGACGCGCTATAGGACGTTTCCCGTAAGTTTCCACTACCAGCTTCTGAATGGTCAGGCTGTCAATCATTCCGTCTGTATTGGATTCCAGTTCTCCTGCCTTACCTTTCTCGGTAGAGAGCTCTACCCGTACATTGCCCAAGGTATATCCTTCGGGAAGTGTGGCATTAGATAGAGTGAACAATTTGATGCTGCTCCCCGGATTGGATAAATTGATGTCATCGACCTTGGATGCCGAGAAATCGGGAAGGGTTATTGCAGCTTCTTGTTCGTTGGCTTGAGGAGTTGCCCAATCAGTGTAATCATCTGTGCATGAAGACATGCACAGAACAGTCAGACCGATTAATGAATGGATTGATATATTTTTCATCTTGATTCAATTAAAAAGATTATTATTTGATTTCGCCTTCGCCGGTAGCGAAGTTCAGGTAGAGCTGCTGTCCCGCTTTGCCTGCTACTCGTGCTTGGTCTCCATCGTTGGCACGATATTCAATTTTGCCGTCGAAGACCATGAACTCGCTCTTCCACCACTCAAAGGTAGGAATTTTTACGTATGCACGCACACCGTCACCATCGCCACCCGGGACACTGGCAGCAAAAGCAGGTGAGACAAAAGAAGCGTTAAAAGTATCGGGAATGGTACATAACCAGCCTTCAGCCTGCTCTTTCCAGTCGCTGTTGCCTACAACAGGTCCCATCAACCATATTTCAGGTTTGTTAAACTGTATATCATAGACGAGGTTGCGTCCCGAAACGGAAGAGGTGATTACCATTAAGTACCATCCCGGAGTATCAGTAGCGATATTGTCTCCGTTGTCTTTGATATTGCCTGCCAAATCGCCGTTTATACTGTTTATACCAGAAAATCCTGTTTCATTTCCATCCCAAGCTTTGCTCTGATTGAATTTGATGCCGGCATCGTCTATCCATACCATAGACCAGAATACATGAGTTGCACCGTTTACGGGAATCATCTTGGTTGCCGAATCCCAGTTCCATTCGTTAAATCCGCCTACGATATATAAGTTTTCGGGGGTATTGACCGGAGGAAGCGAGAAAAGTAAATGTACTTTATTCAATGACACTACATTGGAAAGTATTTCGGTTCCTTCTATTGCTTTGTTATCACTGGTCATCATAACTGCTCTCAAGCGGATATAGACCGCTATATCCATCGGAAAATCAACATCGGTTGCACCTTTGTTTACTTTCATATCTGTAAGTGTACTAGCTAAAAGAGGTGCGTCTATACTGATTTTTGTTCCTGCATTGACATTACCTATTTCTGTAAAATCGGTCATGGATTCATCGAATGCCACTTGCACATAGTATCCAACGTTGGCGGGGAAGCCGTAGTCGGGTTGTGAACAGGATATTTCGATAGAGGAAGAATTGGCCAAATCGATTACTGTACCGCTGATAGCTGGAGTGTTTAGGACAAATTCGGTGGGTGAGATTAGCGTTGGGTTGGAGTCGCGATCATCATCACATGCGGTGAATATACCCAGTCCCAATCCGATAATCAAAAATGATTTAAGTATTTTATTCATTGTATTTTCATTTAATATTTATAAAACAAAAAGTTTTCAGTATCCCGGGTTCTGAGTCAAATTGGAGTTGGCAGTCAACTCATTGGTCGGGATGGCAAAAATATTAAGATGTGCATCAAACTACGTCCTTCATAAGATCCGCCTTTCCATTGCCAAGTGTAATTGTTGTTGCCTCCATAGCGGTTGAATCTAATTAAGTCCATACGGCGGCGGCCTTCAAAATAGAATTCTCGGCTCCATTCATCGCAAATATCATCCAGGCTATATGCATTTGTACGGGTAGAAGCATGTGCACGACTTCGGATGGAGTTAACTGCTTGTGTACCTTCAGATGTAGTGTTTCCTCCATTCAAGCGAGCATCGGCTTCTGCAAAAGTCAGATAGGCTTCTGCAACACGTAGCAAGAAGTAGTCGGTATCGGCGAAGGTGGCATCATGTCCGGCTGAACCGTCTGTTTTGAAGTTGGTGAATTTTGCAATAGCATAACCGCTTTTAAAGGTAGATACATCTTCATTGTTTAAGGTACGTCCCACACCGTCGAATAAAGCACGGTCGTCTTTGGCTGCTACATACATGTCGTAGCTTGGCAGTTCGGGGGCATCATTCTGAGGGAAGAATTTGCGGATGAGGTCAGGACGTGCGCGGTTACCGCCCCAGTTTTGTGCAGAAACACCGTTGGTGGCTGTCAGGTCATTAGGGTTTGCATGCATCTCACCATCAAAGCAACCAGCTATCAAGAACAGGGAAGTACCCCAACTGGTGGTTGTCAGACCGTCTTGAAGTAAGGTAGAAGAGCTTCGTAAGCAGCATCAGTTTCCCCGTTGTCACCCATGAATAACATTTGATAGGCAGTCCATCCGCCTTTTCCCACAGTATTGAGCCGGTAGGAGGATTTTATTACTTTGTCGGCATATTCTTTTGCTTTTTGCCATTGGGCCGTTCCTGTATAAATTTCCGAATTCAAGTACAGGCGTGAGAGCAACAGCCAGCAGGCAGCTTTGTCTACACGACCATAACCGGCATCTGTCGATTTTTTTGCTTTTGCTTCGGAAAGGGCCGGTTCTATTCCGATCAGTTCCTGTTCAAGCCATTCATACATTTGAGCTCTGGATCTTTGTTCAGGTTTGGTCATTGGTTCCAATGTAAAGGGTATGTTTCCCCAACCATCCATCAGTAAGAAGTAGTGTAGGGCACGTACAAAGCGGATTTCGGCAGACATGGTGGCATCTGTATCTCCAGCCATAGCCAGATATTGGTTACAATAGGTGATGCCGGTAGTCAGACGGGCATAGAACCCGTTTAACATAGGATGGGAAGCATTGTAAGTATTGTAGCAGAAACTGGCTACACCTTCATCTCCCCAGCCGCAGATAGCTTCATCAGTGGTCAGTTCGTTGGAATTGAACAATTGGCGGATAAAGCCTGTCGTACCACCATCCAAACCGTCAATATCACAGTCACCGTTAGCACCACCGTTTCCGGCTAATGCCATATTGGCGTAGCACTTGTTGAACAATCCGTTTAAATCAACATTGGTATCGATGTTCGGATCGATAGGATCTACATCTAAGTCTCCGATACATGAGGTTGCCCCCAAAGCCAACATCATGAATGTGGCAGGAACGATATTCTTTATGTATTTTTTCATATACTGCATAATTTTGCGAATTAGAAATTCAGGTTAAGACCAATAATAAATGAGATAGGACGCGGATAGAGATTGTTATCGAATCCGTTATTGATTTCGGGGTCGATGCATCATAGTTTGAAATGGTGAAAACATTCGATACGGTTCCATATACGCGTCCATTCAAACCGCGATAGCTTCCGTTCTTGAAGAGATTGGAAAAGCTGTATCCTAAAGTGATGTTGTCACACTTCAAGAATGAGGCGTTACGCACCCAGTAGTCCGAAGCTTTGGCGGTAATTTCGTAAGTTTGCCAATTTCTGGCTACAGCGTCTACCGGACGGTTAGACAGGTAATTCAAAGAGTTGGACCATACTTCACCAGGATTCATGTTGCTCCATCCGGCGTTGATTCCATCATAAACATAGTTACCTAGACTGGCACGCAGTGAGAATCCGAAGTCCCAATTTTTGTATTCCAGGCGGGAGGAAAGCCCCATAGTTACGTCGGGAGCAGCATTTTTATAAAGGTATTTGTCATTTTCGGTAATCTTACCGTCACCGTCCCGGTCTACTACTGCATTTTCTATCGGGTTGCCTTGTGGGTCATATACTTGTTGGTATACATAGAATGAATTAGCTGGATACCCTACTTGATTGTATTGCAGATAAAAACCCGAACCTTGACCTACTTTGATATCGGTATTGGCTACAGGAGCACCACTATCGGATACACCACTTAGATCGGTAATCTCATTCTTATTATAAGTAAGGTTATAATTAATAGTCCATATTAAGTCATTGTTTACAATGGGTTTCCAGTCTAAGGCAAATTCGATGCCTTTATTTTCCAACGAACCGATATTTTGCCATGCTTGATTTCTATAGCCAGCCATGGACGCTAATGGTGCATAGTTCAGCAAATCTTCGGTTTTACGGTAATAAGCATCAATACTGGCTGTCAGCCGTTGATTCATAATACCAAAATCAACCCCAATATTATAGGTAGTAGTGGTTTCCCATTTTAAATCAGGAGTATAGTTGTCCGGGCGGTATAGGGTTCCGTTACCTATCAGTGGATAAAAACCGTTAGTACCTGTGCTTACTGAGTATGTGGGAATCCAGTTATAATTGTTAATTTTTTCTCCTGCCTGTTGACCTGTCATGCCCCAGCCTAAGCGAAGTTTCAAGTCAGATATCCAAGATATGTCTTTTAGGAAGTTTTCTTCTTTTGCTTTCCAAGCTAAGGCTACAGACGGGAACCACGCCCAATGGTCTTTGAAGCGTGAAGTTCCATCATCGCGAACGGTAGCTGTAAGATAGTAACGGTTCATAAGTATGTAGTTGGCACGTCCGAAGAAGGAAACCAAATAACTGTCGGTCTTGTATTGATACGGAGTGTGAGGACGCTCTGTGCCGGCTAATGTGGGGTCATCGTTCGTCATCGGATAACGACCTACGTAGTCACTGTTTGTGCTTTTCCAAAAATGTTGCCATTCGTAACCTCCCATAATATCAAAATGGTGGTTATCATTAAAGTCTTTATAATATTGGGCGTATGCATTCAATGAAAGGTTGCGTTTTAGGATACTTTCACCTCCAACAGAACCATAATACATGGCACTAGGGGAAGCAGTAGATTTATTCTGTGCTTGGCGTCCTTTGGAAACATCGGCACCTAGAGATAAATGAAGGCGAAGGTCTTCAAGACCATGTACTTTATAGTCGATATCGGCACTTCCCACAAAGGCGCGGCTGTGGGCAACTTCTGTGTTAAAAGCAAGCATGGCTAATGGGTTGGCACATTCTGCCGTGCTGTTATAGATGAACGGCCATGTGGAGTCGCCTAATGATGCGGCTGATGACCATTGGAAAAATCCCCCATAATTTTGTAATGTCTGATCCAATGCATTGCCGAATTGGGCTTTGTGATATTCGGATGTGAAATTATAAGGATCTTGGGTAGGGTCCATTTTTACAGCAGCACCTACGGCTCCACCGTCGGCATATGCAGAACGTGCGTACATTCCTTTCGCATTGAGGTTCATAGTCAAATGATCGTCAAAAAAAGACGGATTAAGATTCAATGCAGCTGTGACACGTTTGAAATCAGAATTTTTCAAGATACCTTCTTGATTGGTGAAACCTACAGATACACGATAAGGAAGGTCTTTTACTGCACCCGATACGGTTATATTGTGGTCATGACTGAGAGCGGTACGGTAAATAAGATCTTGCCAGTCGGTGTTGGCTGTACCCATGGCACGATAAGCATCGCTGTTTTCTCCGTATAAATCGGTGATAAGTTGACGGTATTGGTTGCTGTCAAGTACATCAACTGTTCCTTTTTTCTGACTCAATGTGACACTACCTGAATAGGAACTGAAGGCTTTTGCCTTTGCGTCCCTTTTTAGTAGTGATGATGATAACACCGTTTGAGCCGCGTGAACCGTAGATAGCAGTGGCTGAAGCGTCTTTTAATACGTTGAATGATTCGATATCCTGCGGATTAATCATGGCTAGTTTGTTAGAGAGGCCTTTTACTCCCTCATTGTCCATAGCCATACCATCAATAACAATTAGAGGGTCATTAGATGCGTTCAGTGAAGAACCGCCACGTATACGAATCTGGGCGCCACTGCCTGGGGCACCATCATTACTTGTTACATTGACACCGGCTATTTTCCCAGAAATCATATCCTGTGCGTTTATTACTAAGCCTTTGTTCTTTCCATCCGGTTTCATGGCTGTTACCGAACCGGTCAGGTCATTCTTTTTAGCCACACCATAACCGATAACGACTACTTCTTCCAAAGTTTCCGTATCATCTTTCAGTATCACATTTAGTGAAGTAGCAGCCGGAAGTTCCTGGGTCAGGTATCCGATAAACGAAATAACAATTATATCACCTTTATTGGCGTTTAACAGGAAGTTACCGTCAAAATCAGTGATAGTACCATTGGTTGTTCCTTTTACCACAACATTGGCACCGATAATTGGTTCGCCTGTTGTGTCCTTTACAAGTCCTTTAACAGTCATTTGCTGGGCAAATGCGTCTATGGACAAGAAGCATCCTACCATTAACATTAGTAGGACCTTGAACATCAAGTTTCTTTTCATGTCTTTAAATTTAAAGTTAAATAATTATTTCAAGTTTATATTCTCAGTTAAAAAATACCTATTGAAAACTGTTTTCCCAAACAACCTGATTTTCTAATCAATCTCTGTTATAATGTATGTTTTTACCTTTTAGAATGATTGGCGGCTGCTTTAGCTAACCTCTCT
>ENA-OQCX01001420-OQCX01001420.1-human-gut-metagenome-genome-assembly--contig:-NODE-1420-length-10889-cov-3.093384_pt1 | contig 10889 bp, 11 predicted proteins | sample MGYA00242762_ERZ504587 | MGnify/ENA primary metagenome ERZ504587 (study PRJEB26092, sample SAMD00036337) | human gut metagenome | host: Homo sapiens | study: EMG produced TPA metagenomics assembly of...
TCTTAAGAGAGAAGTAAAGCAGGGATGCAATCATCAGCACCATAAGAATGACACCACCGATGTTGCCAAAGTTTACACTCTCTCCGATGCTTGTGTTGATACCAAATACTGCGAAAATTGCCAGCAGGATACCTACCAGACCTTCTCCGGCGATCATACCTGCACAGTACAGTGTTCCGTCTGTGGACTGCTGTTCTTTTGTCTTTTCATCGACATTCTTACGTGCATCCATTACCATACGTACAACGCCACCGATCATGATGGTTGCATTCAGGTAAATCGGCAGATACAGACCGATTGCGAACGGCATTACCGGGATACGCAGGATCTCAAGCCCCAGTGCCAGGAATACGCCGACAAATACCAGGTTCCATGGCAGGTTTCCGCCCATGATGCCTTCTACGATCATCTTCATCAGAGTTGCCTGAGGAGCCGGTACTTCTGCTCCGCCGTAACCCCATGCTGCATTCAGCAGGTAGAGAACACCGCCGATAGCCAGACCGGATGCAAGAACACCGATCAGCTCACCAATCTGCTGTTTTTTCGGTGTAGCACCAAGCAGATAACCGGTCTTCAGATCCTGTGAAGTATCGCCTGCGATTGCTGCGATAATACAGATAACTGAACCGATTGCGATTGCTGCTGTCATACCGTCGATACCGGTTTTGCCGCTTCCTTTGATCGCCATAGTTGCGATCAGCAGAGTAGCGATTGCCATACCGGATACCGGGTTGTTGGAGCTTCCTACCAGACCTACCATACGGAGGATACGGTTGCAAAGAAGAATCCGAAGATTACGATCAGTGCTGCCCCAAGCAGAGTTACCGGGATAGCCGGTACTGCCAGATGATAACAACCATAGCAACGATTCCGATCAGGATAAACTGCATCGGCAGATCCTGTGCAGTACGTGCAGTACTTGTATTTTTTCCGCCTTTTACGCTCTTCATAGAGTCGCTGAAAGTTTTTACGATCAGAGGCAGAGATTTGATCAGAGAGATGATACCGCCTGTTGCGATGGCACCTGCACCGATGTATTTTACGTAAGTACTCCAGATCGCTGCTGCACCGCCGCCTGCATAAAGCTGAGCGATCGTTGTGCCTGCTTTTGCCGGATACAGCCAGGTATCAGGTCCGAACAGACAGATCAGCGGGATGATAACCAGCCATCCGAATACAGAACCAACAAACATGTAAGATGCGATCTTTGGTCCTACAATATAACCAACACCAAGCAGTGCCGGGTATACTTCCATACCGATCTCACCTTTGAAGGATTTAAAAGCTGCTGATACGTCTGCCGGAATCACCTTCAGACCGTCAACAACAAATTTAAATACTGCTGCAAGTCCCATACCTGAGAATACGGTAGAAGCGTTTGCTCCGCCTTCTTCGCCGGCCAGAAGTACGTCTGCACATGCAGTTCCTTCCGGGTAAAGCAGTGTCTGGTGCTCTTTCACGATCAGGGCATTACGAAGTGGTACCATGAAAAGTACACCTAAAACACCGCCGCAAAGTGCGATCAGTGTGATCTCTACCAGGCTCGGCATAGAGCAAAGACCCTCTTCTGCCCAGAGGAACAGTGCCGGCATCGTAAAGATCGCTCCTGCTGCAAGTGACTCACCGGCTGAACCGATGGTCTGTACCATGTTACTTTCAAGGATGGAGTTCTTACGCATGATAATGCGGATAACACCCATAGATATAACTGCTGCCGGAATAGAAGCAGAAACAGTCATACCAACTCGGAGTCCAAGATATGCATTGGCTGCTCCGAAAATTACTGCGAGCAAAACACCCATAATAACAGATGTCACAGTAAGCTCCGGCATGATTTTGTCTGCCGGAATGTACGGTTTGAATTCGTCTTTCTTATTCATTTCCTTTTCCTTTCATACATTTTTATAACGATCCAGGAATCTTCGTAATCCGCCCTCTTTTATCCCTGGATGATTATATCCATAGATTTATATTCTACCTAAAATCCGACTCAATTGCAAGGATATAATGCATTTTTCTACTTTTTTCCTATTTTTCCAATCCATTTTTTATGCACTTTGCAGGCGCCAGGTTCAAAATTCAACATGTCGTTCTTGCTTGCAAGATAAGACATTTGAACTTGGAACCCGCTAAACATGAGGAAGTAGCTATTTACGCAGTAAATATGCAGATTCCGAATGTTTATAGGCACTGAGTGCCAGTGGCACTCGTTTAGTGCCGACCGAAGCGGAGCGTAGATTGCGAGAGTTACTTTGTAACGGAGCAATTCGCAGGCGCCTACATGCCAGGCTTCAAAGGTCAACATGTCAGAAATCACATTATGAACCGGACGGAATCCTGACGATTTTCTGTTCCCCTTCCATCTCTGTCCTCACAAGCACCGGCATATGGCGTTTGCGAAGGGCATGGATCAGCGGATACACCGTAAAAAGTTCTCCCTGCACATAGACTGCCTCCGGTTTGGATCTCAGGATTTTTTTCACCTGCTCCTTGATCTGTGCTTTCCACTCCTGTTTTTCGAGCGTGGATTCTCCGTAAATACCATCCCACTCCATCGGCGGAAGCTCCTGCAGTTTTACATGGACAATCTTTGCCTGCGAAAACTGCGGAAGTTTTAAAAGCAGTGCATCGCCTTTATCATCACCTCCAAGGCTTACGATCACAACTTCTTCGTGAAACTGCTGCTGGCTGATCCTGCATGCCTTTATGGCATCTTCAAGCGTACTTGTCGTCATCAGAAATCCCCCCTTATGGCAGAATTCTGCACCGGCAAGACCGCTCTCCTCTTTTAATTCTTCTTTTTCCAGCCCAAGCCAGCTCTCCGGAAAACTGCATTTATAATTCAGTGAATACTCCCGTTTCTGAGGCTGAATACAGTACCCGCCGCGGTTCGACGGAAAGATCACAAATGCGATATCCGTCTCGGAAAGGTATTTCTGACACGGGATAAAATCCGGCAGAACCAGGATCTGTCTTTCATACTCCGGCTTTTTGCCGGCTGCGATCTCTGCCTGATGCTGCTTTAATATTTCCTCCACTCGCTTATCCGCACGCTCGTTGCCCCGGTAACGCTCCAGTTTATTGTCCAGGATCATGCCTGCAACGCCGACTGCCCTGAAAACGCTGCATCGTTTCCGCCCTGTGCATCCCATGCGGATTGAAATTGCCGATCAGCGTTGCAAGCTCATTTTTTTCGCCGGTGTTGTCGTTGTTGTCCAATGGCTGCACAAAAGCCTCATCAAATTTTTCTGCCAGTTCTTCCCCTAAAATCTCAGCACCCAGATCTTCCCACAGAAGCCCGAAAGCCGCATATGGCACGCCATTTTCACGCACTCTGCTGTCTCTCTGGTGATGATCGTATTTTCCTCTTCCGATATCAAAGACTATGCCCTGAAAATCCTCCGGCACCTGACTGCGCGGTAGATCGTGATCTCCGGATTGATCGACAGCAGCAGTGCCGCCGAAAACACATCGTCGGCATGGAATTTGCCGCTGTGGGTAAATGCCTGCACATCTTTTTCTTTAATTTGCTCCATTAACTGTGTCATAAAATTTCACCTTTCCGATCAACATATCATCATTTGCATTTTTCAGAACCGGAATGATCACACCACATTCACTTCCGATCGATTCCAGTTTGTTTGGCGGTGCACAGAAGATAACCTGGAAATCCTGGTTTTTGAAGAAATCAAGCATCAGTTTGATATTGTGGTCACTCATTTTTTCAAACGGCTCATCAATAAAGATCAGACGCACGGAATTGACACGCACGTTGTAGAGCATGGAGAGTGCAGCCGACAAAATCAGCGTGTATGGAATCTGCGTTCCGGCACCGGAATTGTATCCTACCTGTTTGGATAATTTTCCGTCTTTTACTTCTTCGTTGTTGATGATGATCTCGTAGCTCATATAATTGCGGTAATCTGCAAATTTCTGTATCTCCGCCAGATCATTTTTTTCAATGATGCGGTTGATGATATCCTTGATCTCCCGCTCCCGTCTCTCTACTTCGTCATCCTCATACCCCATCAGCTTTGTAAGGGCAATCTGACCATCTGCCAGATTGCCGGTCTGCTGAAGATATTCTGCATAACGCAGATTTTGCATAGTCGGAATTATCATTTAAAAACTTCACATCAAACTGATAGCGTGTCGCGAATTTCAGCTTGCGAAGTTCTTTGTTGATCTGTGCAATATCTTTTCTGGCAGCCCTGGCCGTCTCGTAAATATTCAGGACGAATTCCCTTTTGAAAATATTTTCGTAACGCATGGTCTGTTCTTTTAATTTCTGCTGCAGATTCTGAAGGTCATCGATCCAGATCTTTCCGCGTCTCTGGTGATAGCTCTTTTCGTACTCAAGTCCGATCGGAAGACGCTCTTCTTCCTGTTTGCGGTTGTTGTATGCCTGCTGCTGCCCGTTGATATTTGCCGCAAAACTGCTGACACGTTTCGCCATCTGCTCTTTTTCAGAAAGCTGCATGATGCCGCCTTTTTTATCCTCACCGGCAAGATAGCGGTCGTACTCTGCGATCGCTTTTTCTGTTGCAGAACGGTTAAGCTGCTGTTCTTCTTCCAGATGCTTCTTCTCTTCTGCTTCTTTTGCCCGATACGCCGTGATATCTTTTTTCTTCTGTTCAATCTCAGCTTCTAATTTATAGCGCTTTCTTTAGTTTCTTCGTCTTCTTTTTTGTTTTTTCCTGTAATTGCTTTTCCAGATCGGCAACACGCTGCGAAAGCGCCATAAATTCTGCATTGTTTTTCTGAGCTTCCAGAAGTGCATGGTAACGTACATTCTCTGCTTCCAGCTCAGCACTTAACTGTTCACATTCTCTGTTTGCTTCCAGATTGTAATCCTTAAAATAATCCAGACTGCTCTGCAGAAAGACATCCTGATTCTGCATGGTATGTCTGCTGCTTAAAATCTCTTTTTCCCGTTTTTCCAACTGCTCCAGTTTTTTCGCAGCTCTTTTGCGGTTCAGCTCGATTGCTGCACCGCCAAGGCAGTAACTCTTGATTTTTTTCGTATTGATGTAAGTAACTGCCATATTTCTGCCAAGTTTTCCTTCTTTTGACATGGCATTGTCATATTTCGCAACATCACCAAGCTCAACGGCATGGATCGATCCCAGCCAGAACTGGAAATACTTCGCTGCCGTCTCATTCTGGATCTGGAGATAATGACAGACGGAATCTTCCTCGCATTTGATCCTGCGTTCAGACAGACGTTTTGTATTGACCAGCTCCACATAACGATGCCCGGAGTGATCCATCACTTCATTTGCCGTATCAAATGCCTGCGGAGATACCAGGATCGCATAACGATGCACGCCAAGGAACGCTTCGATCGCATCACGCCATGCTTCGTCTTTCAACTCCGATACATATTCACATGCCATGCGGACTTCTTCGTCAATACCCTGTTTTTTCAATTCTTTATTGATCTCGCGCATCAGCTGCGTCTGCTCCTGCACATGAGAATAGTCTGCTTTGTTGCGGTCACAGTTCTCAATGATCTTACTCTGCTCGCCGCGTTCGAGCTGCACTTCCTTGAGTTCCCGATCCAGATAAGCTTTGCTTCGCACAATGCTGTCACGTTTTTTACGGATCTCCGCCCGCAGTGCATCGATGGCTTCCTGTTTTTCCAAATTAGAAAGTTCTGTCTCCGTCAGTTTCTTAAGTGCCTCAAAATAAGAGACCTCGCACTCCATTTTTTTCAGCTCTTCCGCCACATGAAGCAGACGTTTCCGGAATTGTTCCAGCTCTTCTTTCTCGCTTTTGCGCTTCTCCAGCTGCTTTTCAAAAGCCGTGATCTGCTGTCTGGAATTATCGATCGCTTTGGATACATTCAGCTCCCTGAGTGCCGCTTTTGCCTCCATATAATAACGGTCAAGTGCATCGATTTCGGTACTCAGTTCTTTGATCGTTTTAATCTGTGCTTCCACTTCGATTCCGTTCTTGCGGATCGCTTCTTCTGCCGTGCAGCATTTCTCTTTCCAGGAGAGCATATTTCGATATTTTAATTTGATGTCATCCACCTTTAACTGCATGACACGCTCATCGTATTCTGCATAGTCCTTCAGGATCGCATCCAGATCTCCGATCTCTTCTTCGATCAGCTCCAGACGGCTGTTGATCTGCTCAATGTTTTTCTTGGCATCTTTTAATTTTTCAAAATTGACATCGTGCTCCTCCAGACTGATTCCTTGATAAATTCCCGGATCTTGGCAGCTGGATTGTATGCATGATATTTCTAAGTTTTCTCTGATAACGGAACACTTCCTGATAGGGGAGCTTCAGTCCGACCATCTGCATAAACAGTGCCACTCCGTCCTGCTTTTTGCGGAGTTTGACATTGTAGCGTTTCTGGAAGCCGGATGCATCATATGGCTTTAAAGCAGAACCGTCTTCATAAACAAAGGAAATATCAGCCAGACATTTCTCTTCCATCGCATACCAGTATGTGCCGCGGATATCCGTAACTGCTGTCTCGATGATCACACCTAGCACAAAGGATTTTTCATTGATCTGGTCATAATATTCCAGTGCAATGTGAGTGTACACAACCGGGATCTTCTCCGCCGGTCTTGCATACACACCGGCACTTGCATCAACCAGACAGCGTGTATACGAGATCAGATTTCGTTTGCCCACTCCTGTATTATATCCGCTCGTCGCCTTATTAAACTGTGTGTCACCTGTGTAGGCATATTTGATGGCATCGAGGATCGTCGATTTGCCGCATTCATTTTCTCCGGAGATCAGGGTGAGATTTTCTGCGACCGGAACGATCGTGTTGGTAAATCCATACCAGTTGATCAGTTGTACATTTCGCAAAACTATTTTACTCATCGCTCTCCTCACTTTCCGCCTCTTCCAGGTCTGCCCTGTCCGCTGCCTCGAAATCTTCCTGTTCCACAAATTCTGCCATCACCTGCTTCAGTTGTCCGATATCCAGACAGAACTGCAAAGAAGGATAGAGACGCACGGCTCCGTCCTCTTTTGTGATATCATCGCTGTAATCAATCAGGCAGAAACGGCGGAAGGTCGCATATGCCTTTTTAAACTCGACCGGAGTCAATTCGATATCATAAAGTCTGCATTTATCAATAATTTCGCCGACCGTCACATAGACCGCTTCTTCATAGCCCACCCTCTCCAGAAATAAAAGCCACAGCACCAGCAGCAGCTTCATATGTTTCTGGTCAAAATGGTAGAGATTGAGACGCTTAAGTCCGACCGTTTCTTTATCATCATCATTTGGCTGCAGCATCGCCACACCCATCTGTTCTTCTACAGCCACTTTGTAGCCGATCACTGCCAGATACTGGTTCATATCATAGCGGTTAGATTCAGATGCCACAAACTGATAAAGCTTTTCTTCTTTGTCTTTTACAAGAAACGTCGTATCCAGAAGCCTCCGCACACAGCGTTTGAACAGATACGCATTATCATCGCTCATATTGCTTATAAAACTTAAATCCTGCATGTAAATTTACCTCTTTGTATTATCGTTCCTGAAAATATCATGTAAACTGCCAATTGTCTAAAGCCAGTGAGATTTCGGATTCCTTATTTTCTTGAAATCACCACATTGCTGATATCGGCGATCCTTGTGCTTACCTTCTCGTCCTCGATGCGGACTTCGTACGGAAATTCTGCATTTTTCGCATAAAGCATCGCCGCTGCGATCATCAGTGCTTCTTCTTTTGTCTGCACACCTTTCTCCTTCAGCTCCATACTCGCATCCGTTCCAAGTGTCTCATCCAGATATTCTCCTACACGGGCCGGTGCGTAGTGATTTGGAGCACTGCGAAACAGATTCTCCGTCCGTTTCTGCATCTCTTCTTCCGACATCACTTTTGCATTCAATGCAATGTTCTGCCCTTCGCTGCGGATACGCCGGTTCTGCTCAAACGATTTGTAACCGACGTATTTCTGGTTGATGACGCGTGTACACCTTTCCACCCTTTCCATCGCTTCATCCTGCTTCTCTTTTGAAAGTCTGGAAACACGATCCAGAAAATCTCCCAGCAGATTTTCCATCTTGACACGGCTGCTCGCCATCTGCATGATCCTGGTATTTGCCAAATTATAATAACTGTTAATGCGATTATCGATCAGTTCCATATTTTCTTCATACTCCACACTCAGAAAATACTGCAGCTCTGCCATATAACGATCTACGCGGGAAGTTGCCTGTTCTTTTGGACAATGCAGGCGTTTTCCACATTCTTCGACCATTTTCTCATACATATCCCCATAGCGCAGCTCACTTATCCGATCACGGATAAAAGAAAGTTGTGTCGGGATCAGTCCATTGTTTTTGACGAAAAAATATTCACTGAAGAACCGGTCCAGCATTTCATTTTTCATAATAAACTGACCGAAACTGTTCATGTCCTGAAACTCAATGACCGTTTTCATTATATCAGATATACTATCTTTTAAATCAGCCAGCTCATTGCGAAGCTCCGTTTCATTTTCCATCATTGGCACCAGGATGTTCGAGTAGGGACGTTCCTTTCGCACTGAACCTTCCTCCGATGCGGATTTCATGATCTCATACATTGAGAGGATCCTGTTCGACATCGTACCTTCGGTTTTCTTTCTGTCAGCTTATCCAGAAAATCCATCATCCGTCGACAATCGGTGGAGAGGTTTACGACGTATTCGCCGCTGCGTCCGATCTGACGCGGTTTGATCCATCCGCATTCCCGGAAAATCACCAGGATCTCTGCCGCCTGAAGCTGCACTGCCTCATTCTCATCATCCGCTTCTTCGATCAGCCGCTGAATCTCTTCGTTTTTCAGATACAGTGTGATGCTGTCCTTTGCATCCGACTCATAGAGAACCGGAAGTTCCTTCGAACGGTCGATCAGAATCCGGATACAGTCATAGTAGATCCGGCGGTACTTGTAAGTGAGCGGTTTAAAAAACGACTCATTCTTTATGTAATCAAAAAAATTCATAATCTATTTATCTCCTAAGCTGCGGCGGCATTTGCATTGATCTGGTCGATCACTTTTCGGATTCCCATCCACACGCTCAGATCCGTAAAAATGTCCACAACACTTCCCTGATCCGTAAATGGTGCCCCCTGAAGTACCGACAGATCTTTCATCATGCCATTTTGCACAATGTATTCTACGATCTGATTCACAAAATAAATCTGCCTGCTGTCCAGACTGTTTTCATCCAGATATTCTGAAAATGCTTCTTTTGCAGCGTTCATATCCAATCCGACAATTTCACGGACAAATTCTCCAAGCGGCTTCTGTCCGTACTCCTTCTCATACTCTTCCTTTGTCCCCAGTTCACCCCATAAAATTTTTTCCAGAAGCTGTACATTCTCCGCTGTCAGAGGCTGATTCTTCTTCAGCCTGGCAATCGCCTCGTTATCCTGATGTCTGCGGACATAATATTCTGCTTTCGCTTTATAATTTTTCAGGTCATCATTTTCCAGCTCCGACTCTTTCCATTCCATCGCCAGAAGTTCATCTGCAAAATCGGTATCATACCGCCTTCCTTCGTTTTCTTTGATATATTTGATCAGTTCCCGCAGATTTTCACGGATATGTTCAAATTCATCCACACCGGCCGTCTCCAGATAATCCGTGTGCAGGATCTGATCCAGCAGTTTTTCCTGTGCTTTGATCTGCGGAATATTGGCAGCCTCTGCCACCGCACGTACTTTTTTCAGCAGATCCTTTCTCGCTTTTCCATATTTATTTTCCATCAGATACGCAAGCTCAATCCCATAGAGCAGTGCATCAAAACGAACAGCTGATGCCTCTTCCTGATCCGGCATGATCAGCGGTGCAATCTCATCTTGAACAGTCAGCGTATCTTCATAGCTGATGTTCTGATAATTTTCCGGATTGGAATAATACTCCACATATTTCAAATGCTGACGCACTGCAAAATTATCGCGGCTCAATTCCTGTACTTTTCCCTGCATACTCTCAACCAGTTTTTTGCGATAGACTATCAGTCTTTCTGTCTGATACTGCAGATCCTGCAATTTATACGAAATCTGAAATTTCAGATTGAAGATTGCACTTTGCAGGGCCAGCCGGACTGCTGTTTCTTTTCCCTTCTGCATTCGGAAAAATTCAAAATTCCCACAGAAATCAAAAATATAGAATTTCTGCTTATCCTCACCGTCCAAAAGTCCAGGCAGAGTCTTGTCCCCCGCCCGATCATCTGCCAGAATTTTGCTTTGCTCATCACCTTTTTGAAAAATACAAGGTTCAAATTTCCGGCACGTCAATCCCTGTATCCAGCATATCAACCGAAATTGCGATCTGCGGCAGTTTATCCGGCTCCGAAAACTGGTCGATTGCACTCTGGGCATAACGGATACGATTGTCGATCACTTTTGCATAGCCCGGCAGATGCGGATATTCTTTATTGAACATCTCAAAAATTTTTTCCGCATGAGCATGATTCTTTGCAAAAATAATCGTTTTACCCAGCTTTTCTCCGTAGTCTGTGTGGATTCCATGCGTCATCAGAATGTCCAGCACCTGCCTGATCGTATCTTCATTGAAAATCCAGGAATTCAGTGCCGAGGATTGGATCCGGTCCACAACCTGACCATTTTCATCCACAAACGTATTCTCGTATTTTTCCTTGTCCTCATCCGAAAGCTCATCGTACGCAATGCCTTCTTCCAGAAATTTCAGCTTCGTTTCCACTGAAAGAAAATCCACCAGATAGCCGTCTTTTACTGCCTGTGCCAGCTCATAACCGTAAGTTGGCACACCCTTCTCCAGTTCAAAAATGCTGTAGGTATTTTTATCGATCTCATCTTTCGGCGTCGCAGTAAGTCCGACAAGCGGTGCATCAAAATACGTGAAAATGTCTTTGTATTTATTGTAAATCGAGCG
>ENA-OQCX01001421-OQCX01001421.1-human-gut-metagenome-genome-assembly--contig:-NODE-1421-length-10887-cov-3.709572_pt1 | contig 10887 bp, 13 predicted proteins | sample MGYA00242762_ERZ504587 | MGnify/ENA primary metagenome ERZ504587 (study PRJEB26092, sample SAMD00036337) | human gut metagenome | host: Homo sapiens | study: EMG produced TPA metagenomics assembly of...
TGTCGACATATCTTGAATATCTTGAAAGCTTTCTGTCACGAAGGAAGAATACAAAAGCGATTGCGCCGAGGATAACTGCAACAAGCACAAACCAAAGACCTACATTTGCGGATCTCTGAACTGCGGCAACAAGAGTCGGTGTGCTTGCGGCATTTGACTTTGCAAGAGCCTTGTCGGCAGACTTTACGGACTGAACGGCAACGCTTGATGCTGTGTCCGAGTAGTTCTGATTCTTTTCGTTTGAAAGAATGAACTGCGACGCACCTGTTGAAGAAGGCATTTCAATCGGAGCGGCTGAAACCGCCGGAGAAACCTCACCGCTTACAACCTCTGTTTTTGGGTTTGCGACTGCGTTGTCGCTGAACAGTGCGTTGTATGTTTTCTCATCAACAATACCTGTTGAATCGAGTGAATTCTGATTCTGGAAATTTGCAACGGCCTGCGCTGTATATTCACCGTAGTAGCCTGTTGCATCCATTGCAAAGTAGCCGAGTTTTATAAGCTGCTGCTGAATTGCAGTTACTTCATCGTTTTCGTCACCGTTCTGATACTGAACTGCCTCTGTTACAGGCTCTGTTGTTGCCTCTGTGGGAGCAGTTGTTTCTTCTTCGGGCTTGTCCTCAGTCTTTGTTGTTGTATCGGCTTTTGGAGCTTCGGGAGCATTCTCCGAATAAAGTGTATTTCTCGAATCACCTGCAATACCGTCAACTGTAAGACCTGCGGCTTTCTGGAATGCCTTATAAGCCTCTTCTGTTGCGTCACCGAAGTAACCGTCAACTGCACCGTCATAATAGCCGAGGTCAGCAAGTCTTTGCTGAATCTTCTTTACCTCAGCACCCGATGAACCGTTCTTGTAAACACTCGGTGTGTTGCTTGAAGATGATGAGCTGCCTGATGAACTTGAAGAACCTGATGAGCTTGATGAGCTTGAACCCGATGAACTGCTTGAAGAAGTGTTTGAAGGAGTCTTGCTCGATCTACCCTGTGAATCAAAGTAATATGTAGTACCGTCAATTGTTCTTGAAGTATTTACAATGTACTCGCCGTTTTCGTAGTAGTAGTAGTTGCCGTTAAAGCTTTCCCAACCGTTTGTTACATATGAAACTGCGGCAAGCTTGAACCAGTATGTCCAATTGTTATAACCGCCGATTGCCTCATAGCAAACACCGTATTCATCACCTCTTGCGTCAACCTCCATACCGTTGCCGACATAGACACCGACATGACCGGGACGCCAAAGTCCAAGACCGTGAACATTAGGAATGCCTGCGCTTACCGAACCTGTTTCGGTAGCTGTTTCAAGCTGTGGATTACCGCATCTTTCGCCGCCGGCATATGAATAGATAAGACCTGAACAGTCAACCGCTCCGGGGGTTGAACCGCCGTAAACATATGACCATCCGCTGTTATAGCATTGAGTGCCCATTCTGCAAGACCTGCACCCGTGCCTTTTGCACCGGCAGAAAATGAAGAACCGAATACGCATACACTTGAAAGTGTGAGAACACTCAGAATGATTGCAGTAATCTTTTTTATTCTCTGCATCGTTAATTACCTCCATTTTTATCAGAGAGTCAAAGCTCTTACAGAAAAATAACGACCGACTCAAAGTACAGTCCGTTTTAATCTGTACGAAAGATTTGACCGAAAAATTGTTACCAAATCTGACAGTAAATTACAAATCAGGTTACACCTTGATAACAACATTGTAACCATTATAACATCACCCTTTTAAAAAATCAACCCCAAAGCCCGTATTTTTTGCTAATTCAGAAAATTTGATGCAGTTTCACTCACAAAATCTTCATTTCAAGCACCAAATTAAAGCGAAATATTACAAAATTTGTAACCTTTTGTAATATTTACAGCGTACCGTCAACATAAATTTCGCATTAAAAAAGCAGCTCCCGCACCAAGCATTTGGAGCGGGAGCTGCTTTTATTCGGTTTCCGTAATACAATTATGAAAAAACAGAGGAGAGAAAATTTCAAAATGAAATTTTGCTGAGTAAAATATGAATTAAAAATACATTTATACGGCATTACTGGTATTCGCAAACACTTGCCCATTTGAGAAGGAACTCTCTCTCTTCGGGTTTGCCCTTAACAGACTGTGATGCGGCTACAATCGGAAGCCAGCGGTCAACATATTGACGGGCTGTGTCGGTCTTTGTGCAGTAAAGCTTCATATACTTTTCTGCAAGCTCTTCCTGATGATTCAAACGGAACAAGAGGTAAGTTCTTGCGGCATCGGCTGAACCGTTACCCTGTGTTGCGTGTGACCAGTCAATAACATACGGTGTACCCGACTCGTCAATAATAATATTACTCGGGTTGAAATCGCCGTGACAAACCTTTGTGTGGTTCGGCATACCGTTAAGACGGGTTTCAAGCTCATATCTTGTTGTTGCGTCAAGGTCGGTTTCGCTGATTTTGCGTTTCATCTTATCCTTGAGTTTGTTAAGCAACGGTGCTTTTTGGCTGAGGATTTTAACCTGAATGTCAACAAAGAGATTGAGGTATTCGTCCTCTTTTTCGGGATGCTCTGCCATAAGCTCCGCAAGAGTTTTGCCCTCGATAAAGGTGGAGATGATTGCCCATTTTCCGTCAATCTTTGTAACCTCTTCAATTTTCGGAATATTGAGTCCTGTTTCCTCAACTCTCGCCTGATTAAGAGCCTCGTTAAGAATATCTGATTTCGGATAACACTCGTCAAAAACTTTGGCTGCAAGCGCACCGTCTTTATAAACTACCTTGTTCTCTCTTTTTGCAAGAACTGTATCTAATTTCATAATAAAGCCCCTTTCGCTTTAAAATATTAAAAATTCATCAAGCAATCTTTCATTGCTTCGGTTATATTATACAACAATTTCAGGGGTTAGTACAGTGTAAAAATAACAAAATAATTTTAATTTTCTTTGTGCATTTAGCAAATACAAATAAAATATTTTTTACCTTTCAAACAAAAAGAGCAATATATTTTATGCGAAGTGCATAAAAATTTGTTAAATTTTTAACTAAATATTTGTGAAATTTTTAACATTCTTTTGTGCATTCTGCATAATAGTTTGTAATATTAAAAGCACATTACGCCCAAGCGGAAGGTTTAATTAAATGTAAAATTGAAAATGGAAAATGGAAAATTGCGGTCGGGCAGACAGTCTGTAATGTAAAAAAACATATTATGCCCGAGCGGAAGTTTATTTAAATTGAAAGTTGAAAATGGAAAATCGAAAATTGCGGTATTATCCATATACAACAAAACACCCTGCCACGAGGGCAGGGTGTTTTATAATTATGCATTACGAGATAGATTAAACAGTCTCGCTGTTGTTGCCATAGTAAGCATTGAGGTACATCTGCTTGATTTCCTTGAAGAGCGGATATCTTGGGTTTGCACCTGTGCACTGGTCATCAAATGCCTGCTCTGTCATAGCGTCAAGACGGTTGAGGAAGTCCTCTTCGTCCGGAACATAATCCTTGATAGAGTTCTTGATGCCAACTCTTCCTTGAGGTCGTTAACAGCCTTGATAAGGTTTTCAACGCTCTCTGTATCGTTCTTGCCGCCGAGGCCGAGGTAACGAGCTACTTCAGCATAACGAGCGAGTGTGTGCGGGTGATCATACTGTGGGAATGTACCCATCTTAGCAGGAACTTCTGCTGAGTTGAATCTGATTACCTGCTCAAGCATAAGTGCGTTAGCAATACCGTGCGGTACATGATGGAAAGCACCGAGCTTATGAGCCATTGAGTGACAAACACCGAGGAATGCGTTAGCGAATGCCATACCTGCCATTGTAGCAGCGTGAGCAACCTTCTCACGAGCAACAGGCTCGTTCATACCGTTGTCATAGCAAGCAGGGAGATACTCGAAGATAAGCTTGAGTGAACGGAGTGCAAGACCGTCTGTGAAATCTGTAGCCATCATTGAAGCATAAGCCTCAAGTGCGTGAGAAACAGCGTCGATACCTGATGCAGCTGTAAGTCCCTTAGGACCGCTCATCATGTTGTTAGCATCAACGATTGCCATTTTAGGCATAAGCTGATAGTCAGCAAGCGGATACTTAACGCCTGTATCTGGTCTGTGATAACTGCGAAAGGAGTAACCTCAGAACCTGTACCTGATGATGTTGGGATAGCAATGAAGTATGCCTTCTCACCCATCTTCGGGAATGTGTAAACTCTCTTACGGATATCGCAGAAACGCATAGCCATATCCTGGAAGTCAACTTCCGGATGCTCATAGAGAACCCACATAATCTTGCCGGCATCCATTGCTGAACCGCCGCCGAGTGCGATAATGCAGTCAGGCTCAAACTTACGCATAGCCTCTGCACCCTTCTGAGCTGAAATAAGTGATGGGTCAGGCTCAACATCTGCGAATGTTGTATATGTGATGCCCATTTCATCGAGCTTGTCTGTGATTGGCTTTGTGTAGCCATTCTTGTAAAGGAATGAGTCAGTAACGATGAATGCTCTCTTCTTACCCATTACATCCTTGAGTTCCTGAAGAGCTACAGGCATACAGCCCCTCTTGATATAAACCTTTTCAGGTGCTCTGAACCAAAGCATATTTCTCTCCTCTCGGCAACTGTCTTAATATTGATAAGGTGCTTGCAACCAACATTCTCAGAAACAGAGTTGCCGCCCCATGAACCACAGCCGAGTGTGAGTGAAGGAGTAAGCTTGAAGTTGTAAAGGTCACCGATACCACCCTGTGAAGAAGGTGTGTTAACAAGGATACGGCAAGTCTTCATTCTTGATGCGAACTCGTCAATCTTTGCTCTTTCGTTTACAGCGTCAACATAAAGTGAAGATGTGTGACCGTAACCGCCGTCAGCAATAAGATGCTCAGCCTTTGCAATAGCATCTTCAAAATCTTCAGCCTTGTACATAGCGAGTACAGGAGAAAGCTTCTCGTGAGCAAACTCTTCGCTGATGTCAACTGATTCTACCTCACCGATAAGAACCTTTGTTTCCTCAGGAATTGTTACACCTGCAAGAGCTGCGATTGTAACAGGCTTCTGACCAACAATCTTAGCGTTAAGAGCGCCGTTGATGATGATAGTCTTTCTAACCTTCTCTGTCTCTTCCTCGTTAAGGAAGTAGCAGCCACGAGCCTTGAATTCCTTCTTAACTTTGCTGTAAATCTTCTTTTCAACGATAACAGACTGCTCTGAAGCACAGATCATACCGTTATCAAATGTCTTTGAGTGGATAATTGAGTTAACTGCGAGTAAAATGTCAGCTGTTTCATCAATGATAGCAGGGGTGTTACCGGCGCCAACACCGAGTGCAGGCTTACCTGATGAATAAGCAGCCTTAACCATGCCGGGGCCGCCTGTTGCGAGGATGCAGTCAGCTTCCTGCATAAGTGTGTTTGTGAGTTCGAGTGAAGGAATATCAATCCAGCTGATGATACCCTCCGGAGCGCCTGCCTTAACAGCAGCTTCAAGAACAACCTTGGCAGCCTCAATTGTGCTCTTCTTAGCACGGGGATGCGGCTGATGATGATACCGTTTCTTGTCTTAAGACAAACGAGTGTCTTGAAGATAGCGGTTGAAGTTGGGTTTGTTGTAGGAATAACGGCAGCGATTACACCGATTGGCTCAGCAATCTTCTTAATGCCGTAAGCCTTGTCTTCCTCAAGAACGCCGCAAGTCTTAACATTTCTGTAAGCATTGTAAATATACTCAGATGCGAAGTGGTTCTTGATAACCTTATCTTCTGCAACGCCCATGCCTGTTTCTTCAACAGCCATCTTAGCGAGCGGAATTCTCATCTGGTTTGCAGCAGTAGCGGCAGCAAGAAAAATCTTGTCAACCTGCTCCTGTGTGTAGGTAGCAAAAATTTTCTGAGCTTCTCTTACTCTTGCAAGGGCAGCTTCAAAGCTTTCTGCGTTATCTACGATAGGATACTCTTTTGTACTCATTTAATCTACCTCTTATCTTGCATAATTATATTAGATTCAGCAAAGCTGAAAATGATATCAAATTAATTTGCCTCAATTACTCGGCTTTCTCGGCAGCCTTACCGCTTGCCTTTGTTGCCTTTGTTGCCTTTGTTGAAGAACTGGCTAAGTCAGCCTTGAATTTAAGGTTGTTTTTCTTAGCATAGTTCTGGGCATATGAACCGCTTGCTCCGTGGATTGTAACTTCCTTACTGCATTCTGCGAATACATTGTCGGGAATACTTGTAATACAAGACGGAATTGTGATGTCTGTAAGCTCACGCGACTGATAAAAAGCATATTCATCAATCTTTGTAAGTTTACCGCTGTCGGGAAGAACAACATTATTAAGTGCCGCACCCGAAAAAGCTCTCGGTCCGATTTCTTTGAGTGTACTCGGAAGCTTGATTTCTCTTAACTCAGAGCAGTTAAAGAACACGCTGTTGTTAAGGATTTCAAGACCTTCGGAAAGATTTACCTTTGTGAGGCTGTGACAGCTTGAAAAGGCATAATCTTCAATCTGCTTGATACTTGACGGAATTGTTACTTCCGTAATTTTGGAGTCATTGAACACGCTTGCACCGATTACGGTAACTTTGTAGTTCTTGTAGCTTTCGGGAATTTCAATAACCGTGTCAGAACCTGTGTACTTTGTAATCATAAGTTCTTCCTGATTGATAATGAAAAATCCGAAATCTCCGTTTGTAAGGTCAGGCTCTGTCGGCTCAACCTTATAGCCGGGCTTACTGCTGTTTGATGTGTTGTCGTCACAACCGCATCCTGAGAGTCCGACCGCTGCTGATGCGCACATTGTGCACGCCATCAGAAAGCAAAGAATTCTTTTCATTTTTCTGGATCCTTTCAATTGTTGTTTCAGAATTTAGCTAATTCTCGATTGATTCTATTTTATCATCTTTGTTAAATATTTGTCAATGTTTTTTTGACCATTTTTCTACTTTTATCGGGTTCAATAATAATTACCAAAAGATTACACACTTATTGTTGCACTTCTCACAAAAAAGATAAAAATCCCGTAAAATCCGCTGTTTTTTGCGGTAAAAAATGTAAGAAAAATCCTCAGAAACTGCTGCTTTCGGCATATCATTGACAAATCAATCGACCAATGTCATATTTTCACAATAGGCGTTGTAAAATCAAGACCGCTCCTTTTTGGAATTTCATACGCAAGTGCCGAAATATCGTAGGCTAAAATGTCCTTTTCAAGCAATGCCTTTGTGTTGCCGCCTGTTCTGACACCGTTGCTTGCTGAGGTGACAATATTCAGTCGCAGTCTTTGAGCAATTCCGCACCCTCGTTTGTAAAGCCTAAAACACGGACATACTCAATCGAGATTTGCGTATGAGCTTTTTCAATTCCGAGCAATGCACAGGCGAGTATTCTCCGTATGCGTGCATGAGTGTAGCGCTTTGTCTTTACAAGGTCGGCAATTTCTGATGAGGTACTGCAACGCACTGCCGCATCGGCAATTCTGTTTTCAAGCCCCTCACCCACATCGGGCAGTTTTGCAATGTCCTCTCTTGTCATAGTACGCAGGCGGTACAATAACGGTCTGTCAAGATTTTCGGGAAATGTGATTTCATCGGGAATGTGCGGAGCGTACTTCTTCGCATTTTCACCGTTACGCAACATTTCTCTTATGTGTGACGCAGACGCAAAGCCCTCGCCCGCAATTCGGCTGTCGTGTGCAACACCTGTTCTTGCAACCGAGAACGGCTCAACACCCGTACCGTTCAATGCTTTTATATACTCAATGCCAAGAATATTGTTCGGTTCACAAAGTACGGACGAAATCTCATCTCCGAAAACCGTTTTGACGGCGTTTTCAAGTTCACGGGGGTAGTATCCGCCGTTTTTCATTCCGTCACGCACAAGAGCCTGTACCCTTTCATCACAAACAGCGTTTGCGGATTTTTGAGCAGTTCGCAATCACCGCTTTCACTGCCGAAAGCAAGATGATTTGTGCATTCAAAAGCCGACGCAATCGCAACACCTGCCTTTGCAAAGCCCTCAGCCCCCGAAAGTGAGAACACAACGGGCAGTTCAAGCACCAAATCCGCACCGTTTTCAAGGGCAGATTTTGCACGGACAAATTTGTCGCACACAGCAACCTCACCACGCTGGGTAAAGCTGCCGCTCATAATTGCTATGACCGGCTCTTTAAGCACATTTTTTGCACTTTCAAGCAAATATTTATGACCGTTGTGAAACGGATTGAATTCGCAGATGACAGCTGTTGCCATAACTATTCCTCCGAAACCTTTATTTCGCATACATATTGTAAAAAACACTTGAAAACATACATAATTTGGAGTATCATATGTATGTGTGACCTGTCAATTTTGAAAAGTCTTTTTCTAATTTACATTATAGTATAAAATATGACGACAGGCAAATATATTTCTTATATTTTAAACTGAAAACAACTACCAAAGGGGACGATTGTAATGAAAATTCTCGTAATCAACGCAGGCAGTTCCTCGCTCAAGTACCAGCTTATTGATACTGACAACGAGGCAGTTCTCGCAAAGGGTAACTGTGAAAGAATCGGTCAGAACGGTGCTTTCATTGGTTTTAAAACACCCGACGGCAAAAAAATCAACCGCAAAACACAGATGCTTAATCACACTCAGGCTTTTGAGGCTGTTAAAAATGCACTCTTAGATCCCGAATACGGTGCAATCAGCGATTTGTCCGAGGTTTCCGCCGTAGGTCACAGAGTTGTGCAGGGCGGTGCGTACTTTGACAAGTCGGTGCTTGTAAATAACTCGGTAATCAACAAAATCAGAGAGCTTGCTCCTCTTGCACCTCTTCACAACCTTGCACACCTTCAGGCATCGAGCCTGCACAAGAGTTTCGGTCCGAAAGTTCCGCAGGTTGCGGTTTTGATACTGCTTTTCACCAGACAATGCCCGAAAAAGCATTTATGTATGCAGTGCCTTACAAGTATTATGAAAAGTTCGGTGTAAGAAAGTACGGCTTTCACGGCACATCTCACCGTTATGTTTCCGAAAAGATGGCTGACCTTATGGGCAGAAAAAAGGAAGAGCTCAAGCTTATTACCTGTCACATCGGCAACGGTTCTTCAATCACAGCCGTAAAGGGCGGTAAGGTTATCGACACTACAATGGGACTTACTCCTCTCGGTGGTTTTATGATGGGCACCCGTTCAGGTTCACTTGATCCGTCTGTTATCACATTTATCGCTGAAAAAGAGCATCTCACTCCTGAGGAAATGTCAAAGATTCTCAACAAGGAATCGGGTCTTTTGGGCATTTCAGGCGTTTCGTCTGACGACCGTGATGTTTGTGCAGCCGAAGCAGACGGCAATATGAGAGCTCACCTTGCCCACGAAATGCTTTACTACCAGATTGCAAAGTACATCGGCAGTTATTATGTAGCGCTCGGCGGTTGTGACGGCATCGTATTCACGGCAGGTATCGGTGAAAACCAGCCTATGCTCCGTGAAAAGGTTTGCGACTATCTTGAATGCCTTGGCGTTAAGATGGATAAGGAATTCAACAAGCAGGCCACATGCGGTGTTACAGGCACACTCTCAACTCCTGATTCGGCAATCAGAGTTGAACTCATTGCAACCGACGAAGAAATGGTTATTGCAAGAGATACAAGAGCCATTGTTGAGGCACTTTAATTGAAATAAATCTAAAGTTTTCGGATGATTATATCGCCCGATTAATTTATATTTGATGAAAATTGAATATTTATTACATAACAAAACAGGTTGTCAATTGACAGCCTGTTTTTTGTTTATTGATTATTCCACAATTACGGCGAGCCGCCGTGCGGGCGTCCAATGAACGCCCCTACTGTATTGCACAAACGATTACTATAATACGCTCGGGCATAATATGCTTTTAATATTACAAACTGTCTTCACGAATTGGGTACGGCGGCTCGCCGTGCGGGCAGATAAACCTACTGCAAAAGCTACGAATCCGAAACCGTTCCGTCCGTCACGGTGTCGCTTGTGTCCCTGAATAAAAGTGTAATGCACCAGATTGCGGAAAGTCCGACAAGGATGTAAACAATACGGCTTATGATCCTGTCTGTCCGCCGCAAATCCATGCAACAAGATCAAACTGAAAAATGCCGACACTTCCCCAGTTGAGTCCGCCGATAATAAGAAGCGTCAATGCTATTTTATCAAGCATTCAAAGTCCTCCTTTGTATTTGCTGAAAATAGTATTGACGCAATTTTTCGTTTTATTCAATTTAAATCAGAATTTAATCAACAATGCAAGGAGCAAAATCAGCACTCCGAGGAAAATTACCGCACCGCCGATTATTCTTGTGATTTTTACGGCTTTCCGAATTTTGAATTTTGAAATCATATTTTCCGTGGGAAACGGAAGAATAATGAGCATAATTCCGAGAATTATACAGCTTGCAAGTGCGACGGTAAGACCGACCTCTCTTGCAAACGAGAGCATAAAAAGTCCGATTGGAATTCCGAACACACAAATCATATTGATTACCGCAAACAGCTTGCCGAAACGCTCGCCCTTTTCGTAAAATTTATTCGCTTTGATATGACACTCATCATCACAATACTGGTCAAAATACGATATCTGCTTTCCGCAGAACTCACATTTTTTCATGGACACACCTCGTTGTTTCATTTTAAATCGTTCACGGAATATTTTAACACACAAATCGACATATTTCAACTTGAATAAATGTACATTTTCGGGTATATGCTTTGTTGAAAAAAATTTTGCAATGTGGTATGCTGAAAAGAGGTGATTTTATGGAGAGTTTTTTCGTTGCGCTTAATGCGGTTTCTGCCGATGTTCATAATGCTTTTCATCGGTTTTCTTGTGAGAAAATTAAAAATTTGACATGGACAGCTTTCTGCCTCAGCTTAACAAAATTTGTTTTCAATGTATTTTTTCCGTTTCT
>ENA-OQCX01001422-OQCX01001422.1-human-gut-metagenome-genome-assembly--contig:-NODE-1422-length-10876-cov-2.000744_pt1 | contig 10876 bp, 12 predicted proteins | sample MGYA00242762_ERZ504587 | MGnify/ENA primary metagenome ERZ504587 (study PRJEB26092, sample SAMD00036337) | human gut metagenome | host: Homo sapiens | study: EMG produced TPA metagenomics assembly of...
CTATCAATTTCACGATATCCTACCGGGCTCATCGATCAATCGGGTGTATGACGAAAGCCAGGCGCGCTACCAGGCAATTTATTCTGAAGTTACGCAGGCGGTTGCCGCGCTTTCCTCCACTGTTTTTGGCCGCGGATTCTTTAACTTTAACTCCTTTGCCGATACGGTCACAGTCAAGGAGCATGGCAAGTGGTATCAGGCTGAAATTCCATCCCTCGGCTTCCTCCCAAGGGAGGAGTTAAATGAGATTACCACTTTCCATGCGCACGCAGAAAAGGATTTCATTGAAAACGACTGCGTTAAAATCACGTTTGAAAACGGATTTATCCGCTCTTTCTATGATAAGCGGATGGGACGAGAGTTCACAGACGAGGCAAGGAGAATGGCTGTCATCGCACAATACCGCGATGTTGGCGACTGCTGGGATATCCGCCCGCAGAACTATGCCTCTTCGCGCAGGGAGGCACGGTGCGTAGGCTTTGAAACGATGGTCGGCGGCCCGTGCGCAACGGCCAAGGTTCCTACCGCATTGGAGACAGCACGGTTACCATGGATTATCATTTGATGGATCACAGCCCCGCGCTGCAAATAGAGCTCACTATTGACTGCCATCAAAAAGCCGGATGCTGCGCATTGAATTCCCTACCTCGATTGAAACGGACGAATGCAGCTTCAACGTCCCCTTCGGTCATATCAAGCGAAAAACGACTGAAAACAACAGCGTTGAAAAAGCGCAGTATGAGGTATCCGGCCAGAAATTTGTTGACCTGAGCTGCGGGGAATATGGCCTGTCGCTCGTGAACGACTGCAAATACGGCTTCCGCTGCAAAAACGGCGTGATTGATGTAAACCTCATCCGCTCGCCTAGCGGCGGCCCGGGGCATAACGTAGACCAAGGCGTCCATCACATCAAGCTTGCACTGCTCCCGCACGAGGGTGGCCTAAGCCGCGAAAACATATGCCTAGCCTATCAGCTCAATAATCCGATTTATGAAACAGCGGGGGATGCCGCGTCGGGCCCTGCCAGCTGCTATGCCTCTTCCAACACCAATATCGTGTTGGAATCGGTCCAGCTTTCGAGGGATGGCAACGGCGCGGTGTTGCGGCTTTACAACTGCTCTGAGGCCGCGCAGGCCGCAGAGATCTCCCTCTCCGGTTATCGGAACGCGGGGCTCACCGATGTGATGGAGGATACGCTGGAGCTGCCAGGGGACGCTCTCCTTCCGGCCTTTTGAATTAAAACTGCTCAAAATTGAAAAGATATTATAAAGCCCCTTGCAAGCCTTTCAAGAGAGGACGGTTTCTATCATGAAATATCAGCTTTTCAGCCCGGAGATTGAGCCTTGCTGCGCTTTTTGCGAGCATGGGCGCACTGCGCCGGATGGCAAAACCGTTTTATGCATCAAAAAAGGCGTCGTCCTGCCGGGCGACCGCTGCCGGAAATACCGTTATGATCCTCTTCGGCGCGAGCCGAAGCCGCGCCCAAGGCTCCCGCAATACGACCAGAGCGATTTTGAAATTGACTAAGCTTGTTTCGGCTTCATACACACTTTTAAAAAACGTGGCTTTCGGCGCAGATACGTCTGTGTATCTGCGCCGAAGCTTTGCCTCTGGAAAGCAACAACGCATTTTTGAAAGTGCCTGTGGGGCAGCCCTATTTTATGCGGCCGGTTGGGTTTCCGCCGCCGCGCCTGCTTGGGGAATTGCCGCCCCGCGTGGTCGAGCGTATACTCGCCCTTACAGAGCAGCTCATCCAGCGTGACGAGCTGATACCCATCCTTTTGCAGCGCTTCTATGATGGCGGGCAGTGCTTCCGGCGTATGTTTTGCCCCATTGTGGAACAAAATAATGGAGCCGTTGCGCACCTTGGGCACCACTTTTTGATACATTTCACTGGCTGTTAGGTCCTTCCAGTCGAGCGAATCTACATCCCACTGCACTGACGTCATCTTCGCCGCATTAACTGCTTCAATCACAGCATTGTCATAATCCCCATATGGGGGGCGGGCCAACGTGGGCCGCACGCCGGTGACTTTCTCTATTTTATCGTTGCAGGCATTCAAATCCTTGATGATTTCATCACGGCTGAGCTTTGGATAGTGCTTGTGTGTGTTGGAATGGTTTTGGATGCTGTGGCCCGCATCATGCAGGGCCTTCACGCTTTCCGGGAATTTATCCACCACTCGCCCACCACGAAAAAGGTTGCCTTTGCCTGATATTTGCCCAGCACCGCAATCAGCTCCTGCGTATCCTCATTGCCCCACGCGGCGTCAAAGGTGAGGCAAGCCTTTTCTCCGCTTGTTTCCACGCTGTAAACAGGCAGCAGTTTCCTGCTTGCGGCAGTGACCACACTCAGGCCCTGCGCTGCCAGCACAGCCACCAGCAGCCCTGCCGCGAGGCAGCTTGTCAGCACAGCCAACCGCCTACGCGTAAAAATCATAACCTTCATGCATCCCATCCTTGCAGAAAATTCGGCGCGAAAAGCGCACCTGTTTAATCATGCATATGCGGTGAGGGCTTGTCACCATGTTATTCATTCAAATTCCATGAAAAAACGACTCCGAGCGCAAAAATCAGAAAAAATCACATAAAAACGCCGATTTCTTCGGTTTTCGCTCTCCAATAGCTGAAAAAATCTAATTTCGCCTTGATCCCCCCAAAAACAGCATACAATAAATGAATTCTGATATCCGCTTGAAACTGCTTTCGCGCAGTTGTACCCCTGCCTTTCCGGCAGACTGAAAACAGAATAGAAACGAGGAAACCAGTGATGCAGCTCATTACCCAAAAAAATATTAAGCTTCAAAATATGATGAAAGTTTTCCAAGAAATTTACCGCCAGGGCTCTATTTCACGCAAACGCTAGCCTCCAAAACAGGGATCAGCCTGATGACGGTGGGGAAAATTGTGGATCAGCTCGTTCGGTGCGACATTGCCTCTGAGGAAAAAAAGGATACTACCAAGGTGGGCCGCAAGGGCAATGTGGTCTCCATCGTTCCGGATCGCAAAAAAATAGTATTGATCGATCTGGAGCAGCGTGATTTCCGACTCGGCCTTTTGCAAATGGATTTAAAGCTCAAACCAGATCTTTATCAGCACCAATACGACCACAATCAAAGCTATGAGGAAAACCTCCGCAATGCGGTCTCCTCATTTTTGCGCGAGCAGTTGGAGGATGAGATGGGCAACACGGTCGGCGTAGGCGTATGCGTGCCCGGCCCCTACTATCAACAGGGCGATAGGGTGCTTCATTCGCGCATCCCAGAGCTTTCTTCCGCTAAGCTAAAAGCAACGCTGTGCCCTTTCTTTTCCGATCAGATTCTTTACATCGATGAAGATGTGAGATGCGCTGCGCAATTGAACGGCAGCCTTACATTGCAGGATGACCATATTTTTTACGCTCTCATTAGTGAAGGTGTGAGCGGCGCAATTTTTATCATGGCCAAGTTCTTAACAGCGCCTATTCCTGCGCGGGTGAGATTGGCCGAATGTATACGAAAAGCGGCAAAATGATTGAAGAAGCCGTGGGCATTGGCGGCCTGTGCAGGCTGTTTACGAAGCCGGATGGCTCCGTGCCCTCTTTTCAGGAGGTTGTGGCAAACCATCGGGAAGACCCCCGCCTGTCCGCCTATCTGGAGCAGGCAATTCCAGAGCTTGCGCTTCTGTTTGCCAATGTGACCTGGCTGCTCGATCCGAAAACGATCATTGTGGAAACCCCTTATAGCAAGCTTGATCCGCAGTTATCGATAAACTGCGGGAGGCATTTGAAACGCTGCTTCTGCCGCAGCGCGGGGATTTTATGCCGGAGCTTCTGCCAAACAAGGAGGAGTTCCGCACAGCATGCTACAAGGGCGCGGGGCTGGCGATCCTCGAGCGGTATTTTTACGATCTGGAGCGATAAGGATAATTTGGAGGATTGGTTGAAAGGGAAGGGGCTGCGCAAACGCCTTTTTTTATGGCGTAGGATTCGCACGAACCACAGGGCAAGGGATGAATCGAAACGGGCGAACACAGTTCGCCCCTACGGCGGGGTTTGCGTCAGCCGAGGGATGGGATACATCAAGAAAACGGGCGAACACAGTTCGCCCCTACGCAACGCAAAAGAAAATTTCCACAACCCAAAGAACATTCCTACAACGCAAAAGAAAATTCCCCGCGTGCACCGTCGTGCACGCGGGGAATCCCGTAATTCATAGAAACCCGTCCATCACGCCGTTCCAAGGACGTGTGTCAGGATGGGAGGCAGGCATCCGGACAAGCCGCCGCCTCACTCCCACTGGGCTACTACCGGGCGGAAGCTTCCTATGCAAACCCGGCTCACATTCCCGCCTGTCGACAAAGCAGAAACATGGAGCGCCCATTTCCGAAAACTCTTTTTGCTGCGACCGCGCCATTCAAGCACGCCTAATCCGCCGTGTAATCTGTCGATTTCCATTTTCCGCAAACATGTCATGCGCCGATTCATTCAATGGTTGAGGACGTGCAGTTTTTTTTGGAAAACAGAGAATGCAAACACAGGCATTCAGGGCGCCCGGCCGGTGCGGGAACCGCATGAGAGCTTATCGGCTTTGCCATACCCGAGGCAATGGCAACACAGGCAGAATGACGAGCGCAACTTTTCCCCCCGCCTTCGGAACCCAGGCCCTTCCATGTGCTCATGAAAAAACATCAGATTTCTTATGTAAGACTCTGAAAAGCCCGCACACCGTGCTCGGAAGATGGAGGCCCCCGGCAGCCTGCCCAACCGCCGTTCACCCCCTGGAGGCGCAGCCGCATGCACAAGGCTTTGCGGAAAACGCCTATCTGGTATCATACTCGCCTGGATGCTTGGGGAGATGGGGGAGTCCCCAGGCAAACCAAAGCCAAGCCGGTTGCCCGGCATTGGTGAAGAAATAAGGTGGCTGCCAGGCGAGGTTACAAACTAAAGAAAAGAAAGAAGATGGAATCAGGAGAGCGCGCCCAAGCCATTGAAGATGCCTTGGAACCACTCCACAATCTTCATGATGAAGCTCAGGATGGAATTGCCCAAGTTCTCAAAGAACAGCTGGATGGAGAACGAAGCCTGCGCTTCCACCTTGACCGCTTCATCAGGCATCACAAAGGAAATATCCCTCTGTGTAAGATCTTCCACGCCCACATCTATGGTATCTCCGTTTGCGTTGGTGATCTTCCAGCTCTTGAATTCGTAATTCTTTTTGATGGACTCCGCATCAATCATAACATAGACGGTGCTGCCCGCCTGATAATCACCGGAGCCGCTGCCGCCGGTGACCGCAACATTGTGGAAGAAGCTGATATCCAACTGCTTCGCTGCGGAAGCATAGTTGCAGGGATCCTTTTCCCCCGCCGTATACGTTGCGGTTACGGTATACGAGCCGCTCTTTGCGTTATCATCCAGCTGGAAGGTTGCCACATCTTGAACACCCTTGCCCTCGATGACGAGATCCTCTGCCAACGCATCGCTGTGCAGCGTATAGGTGACGGCGCCCTTCGCATCGGAATTCCCTCTGCCGGTGACGATGATCCGGCGCGCGGCCTCATCCATCTCGCAAAGCATTGGGAACTCCTTGGACACTGGGTTGACAACCACCTTCACCGGGATGAAGGTTTCGGCATAGTTATTGTTATAGATGGTATAAGCGCGAACCAGGATATCGTCATACGTGCCGACTGCCAGAACCTGGTCAGCCCGCGGGTCGGATAGGGAACCAGCGGCACCGCCGACGCCCGTCCAGCCCCAGCTAACGCCGCTCGACGGAATCGTCTCCAGTTCGCTGAAATTTCCAAGAGAGACATCTTTTAACTTTGTGCCATATTCGATGGTGATGACGGGAACGGAAAGAACCGATATCGTTCCCTTTGCAACCTCCACAGGTACCTTCACAGTAACCGGAAGAGCTGCGGCGGCATCATCTGGGGTAAACGTAACAGAAATCTGATATTCTCCAGCGCTGAGCTTCTGCTCCGGGTTTGTGAAGCTGAAGGTGCCGGGCACATTCGCTTCACCGCCGCTAAGCGCTAACTCGGAGACCGTCAGGTTTTCCTTAAATACTATAGGAGCGATCTCCGGCATTTTTGTAATTTCAGCAGGGGCAACCGAACTGGCCTGCTCCACTGTGAACGTATACTCTACAATAGCCCAAATAGTTTCATCCGTCGTATGAGAATTCGAATTGGCTCTGTGTACGTGCCAGGTTCTTCAAATGATTTATCCGCATTCACCCATTCCGCTTTAAGAACTGTGTGTTTGTATGTTCCGGTCTGATCCCAACCACCCTGTTCTGTTGCCATACGCAAAACAGCGCCCGTGACTACCAACGGATAAGATGATAAAGGCGTTTGTGTTTTCACAGCCTCCGGTTGATATCTTTCTGCAATATTTCTGTATACATACAAAAGTGGTTTGCTTCTCTCGATCACCTTAACACCCGCCCCATCAGCTGCGGCTATAGCGATCATTGGCACTGTACACAATACTATTAGCATACAAAGCAATATGGATAGCACTCTTCGCCCAACAACATGTTTTTTCCTTACCATCCGGACACCTACCTCCAATATGATACTAGAATTTAGGGAATTAACTTCCCTCCATATCTTACGATATCATTGGAGGAAAATAAAAAATGTCGCTTTCTGATGTTGAATTCAGAAAAAATCCAGCCGAATATATTTGATGTAAAATAATTTAACGAATGGTATTATATCCTTAAATTTCGACCTGATTCTACCATATACATTTTGGAATTGTCAAGTGTTTTTTCCAATTTATGTGCTATATAACTGAAAAATCTGTTTTTATTATCAAATAGCACACCATGAAATCCACTTTCCCCTATGGTGCGACAAGGTTGTTCAACCTCTGCTCGCCCGGATTATCCGGACGGGCAGAGGTTTGAGGCAGGTTATGCCGCTGGTAATTCGTTATTTCCCGTCTGGTCGATCACATAGTTCCCGCGATATGGGCATCCATGATCGCTTATCCGTTGCGTCAATCTGGCCGTCGCTGTTGAGGTCCGCCGCGGTAAAGAATGGGCCGCCTGCAAAGAAGCCAGCCGTATCACCGCCACTGACAAGACTATTCATGATCGTCTGATCAGCGTCTGTGATCTCACCGTCGCCATTCAGATCTCCGAAGAGCACTACAGTATAGAGTGCCTTTTGAACTGCCTCTTGTTTCACATAAACATATGCTCCGGTTCCAAGAGAGAACTGATCGTGCATGTCGATCTCAATTGTGTAATTGCCAACTGGGCTAACATATCCAGACAAGCTCAGCATGAGCTCTTCCAAACCATAAATAAACATCTGACGAGAATCAATGACAGCTGTGCTGCCAGTATCCACTGTCAGGACTTCATCCTTCAGGTTCCGATAGGCCTTCATGAGCTCTACGCGCGCCGTGTTGACCTTGGCCTGAATGGCTGCGCTATCCGCCTGCACCTCAAGGGCAAGGCCTTTGCAGCAGCATAATCCGCCCAGGTATCCGGCGCTTGCCGGCCTGCGCTTCATTGCCATAGGTGGTGAGCGCCGCATTGAGCGCGGTCTTATCGGCCGCCTTGGTGATCATGCGGGGGTAGAGCAGCTCCACCATATGCTTGGCATACTTGATATCAAGATCGCGCACTGCGGGCGCCGTCTCACCCTCCGCAACGTTCTGCGAATTGACGATGCTCCAAGCGCTGTTGAACCAAGACTGCCAGCGGCGGAAGGTGAAGAGTTCATAATTGACAAAGTCAAAATACTCTGTGCCTTCCTGCGCCTGCAAGGTGGCCTTGAGGTCTGCAACGGCCGCGGCATTGGTGGGCTTCACCTTTGCATCCAGAGCCGTTACCGCCGCGTTAATGGCGTCCACAGCCGCCTTATAGGCGTTGTCGGAGCATCCGGATTGGCGGGGTCTGCAAACATCTTGCTGTGATCGGGGTTGCCCTGTGTGAGCGCATAGCCCGCTTCAAGCGCTGCAAGGTATGCATTCCACTCCGCATCCGCGTTCGCCTGATAATCGGCGCGCTGGCGGCTTGCGCCCATCACGGTGCTCAGCAGCCCGGGCAGGCCGAAATCGTTATAGATGACGATCTTGTGATCGATCGCGCCGTGCGTTTCACACTGCCGCCTTCGTTGCGGATATCGAACTGGAAGGTGACGTCATAGATGCCATAGGGCTGCGGGTCGTTCACATCGCGGCTGACCGCGTAGGGGGATACTCGGCCATAAGAGCTCTGGCCCATGCCAACGCCGTCCAGCAGGAGGATATAATCATATGCGCTGCCCGCCTCCGGCGCATTCGCGCTCACGCCTGCCGGCAGAGTGCCGTTGACAACCGCATTGAGAATGCGCTGCGAGCCATTCTGGCCCTGGGTCAGGTGATAATAGTGGCGCGCCATCACGTTGAACATGCCGACCTGATTGACATCCGTTGTGTAAAGATAGGTCGGATAGCCTTCGATGAGGACACAGTTTGCATGGTTGGCATCCTGCTCGCCCGCCGTATTGGTGGCTTCATAGTTGCCAGCCGTTTTATAGAAGTAGGAATAGGTGGAAACCACCTGCGGCGTATCCGTGAGAACCGCGCCTGTTTCATCGAGGATGTGATAGGCAAGGTCAAAACGGACTTCCGTGTTATTCGCCACGGAGCCGGAGATCGCAACATCGATGGAGTCATTCGCATCGATGACGGTGTCGGCCACAGCGCCTGTGGTCAGGCCGGCCGTGTTCGTCAGGGAGACGAGCTTCAGCTTATACATGGCGTCCTGATGGAGCACACCGGCGGCATCGCGCCAACCGCGGTTGAGGCCGTTGGAGAGGTTGGAGATGCGCATGGTCTGCCCAGAGGGAACGTTGCCGCCATCACAGTAAACGCGGGAGGCAAGGCTCAGCCCAGCTTTACCGAGGGACTGCTCATTGCCAAAGCCTGTGATGGAAACCAGCAGATTGAGCACGGTGGGCATCAAGGTTTCTTTCTTCGAGGAGAGCTGCTCAAGCAGGTTTTGGAAAGCCGCCTTGAGCGTTGCTGTGTTCAGCGCATCCTCAAAGTTCACGATGGTGCTCGGGATCGTTCCAGGCGCAAGGCCGTTGACGATGCGAGTGACAAGGCCGACGATAACGGATTTCGCCGTTGTGTTATTCAGGGAGCTGTTTTCGCTATGATCAAAGAAGGTGAACAGCTTGCCGAAATTAACATCAAGCAGCGTATCCATGACGTAATTGACGAGCGTTTTCGCCGTCAGATCCGCCTCACGCCCGCGCCATCGGCATCGCGGAACATCTCTTCATAATTGAACCAGCGCCTGTCAGCAATGGCGAAAACAGCGGTGTCGAGTTTCTCCCAGACATTGGCCGCCGTGATGCCATCCTTGGAGATGGCAAGAATGCCATCCGCATACTGCATGCCCCAGCTCAGAAGAGCCGCAAGGAAGTTATCGAACGTATCATTCGCAGCTGTGGATGATAGTCGAAATCAAAGAGATTGTTGAAATAATAGGTGCCGATCACCTTTGCGCAATCGAGGATTGCCTCGTTGGTATCCGCAACCACGATGCTGTCATACTTTTCGGGGACGATTGTGGCGATGAATTCCTTCATGCCGATCACCGCGATCTCGCGCAGAGAGGCGTCCGCCGGAATCGTCACATGCTTGACGAATTCCTGCACGGCGGAACGCGCAATGTAAGTGGCGAGATCCATGGTTTGCATGTTGGTGGTGTCGATCGTATCGCCGCCGAGCGGAATGATCGCTTTGATCAGGCTGCTGATATTATCTTCCACAAGCTGAGCCTGCGTTTCGCCAGCGTTTGCCGTCATCCGCCAGGTGAAAAGCGTCTGGCCGGGCTGAAGCATTTCGTTGACATAGTGGCCCAGGATCGCATTGAGCTGCTCTGTGAAGCCCTTCGCGGTGTCGAACCCGCCCGGATTCTCAGCAGATTTATCCGGATAAGCCGTTACGATATAATCCGGATTGACGAGGGCTGCCAGATTGCCGCCCTTCTGAGAATTGGCGGTGATGGCATTTTGAATGACGCCTTTCAGGCCGCTATTCATCAGCGGAACCAGGAACTGATTCAACGCGCGGAAAGCAACCTCTTCAATGGCACGGTAGCCGTTGGCCGTGGCTAGATCAAGATCGAAGCCGGGCAGGATGCCATCGAAGCCGACTGCCGCTGCGTTTTTGCCGCCAACCTGGTTATCCAGAATATACTGGACGATTTGGTCGAGGGTTTCGCCCGCGGGCATCGGATCGCTCGTGGTCGGGTGGACGAGATTCCAAAGCGTTTCCTTGATGAAATTCGGAATGTCGTCGATGATAATGCGGATGTTGGAGGCAGGTAGCTCTTCACGATGGCCCAGTTAAAGGAGCCATCCACCAGCTTGGAGAGCGTGCCCGCACAGTGGCCGAGATAGGTCACGATGGAGTTGAGCACATCCACATCGGTTGCACCTGCTGTTGAGCGGCGCACAGAGGCAATGTCAGCGCGATGCGTTTTTAAAACCGCAAGATCGCCGACTGTGGCGGAGCTAAAAAGGATGTTGCCAGTCACGCTGTAAATCGAGCTCAGCGCGTTATCGATGGATGTGAGATTCAGCGTGCCGACGACGGAAACATCAATGACGATGTTTGCATCCGCAAGCGCGATCCACTTTGTCGAGCAGCAGAGAAGCCTGCTGCGCTTCGGTCAGGGTGACCTGATCGATCGTGTTGTAATTGTCTGTTAGGGCGTCATCCAGATACGGCGCATATGCCGCCGTAACGCCAACAGAGATGGATCCAAAGATCATCACCACAGCGAGAATGACACTAAGGAGACGAGCCGTTCTATGCTTTTTCACTAGAATTCTCCTTTCTACATTTGAAATGCACGCGCGTGCTGTTGGCACGGCA
>ENA-OQCX01001423-OQCX01001423.1-human-gut-metagenome-genome-assembly--contig:-NODE-1423-length-10876-cov-1.262815_pt1 | contig 10876 bp, 18 predicted proteins | sample MGYA00242762_ERZ504587 | MGnify/ENA primary metagenome ERZ504587 (study PRJEB26092, sample SAMD00036337) | human gut metagenome | host: Homo sapiens | study: EMG produced TPA metagenomics assembly of...
TATGCGTCAGGGTATCGGGCTCCTACAGGCGGATGGACGTCAAAAAGCAGTCAGGTAGGTAAATCAGAGAGAGGACGCGCAGTTGACCCGCGAAAACGGCATGCCTGAAGTGTTCCCGGTGAGCGTTGAAGATCCGCCGGTTCGCAGGCGTGCCGTTTTTTCGTCCGCATACGCCCGTCTCGACTCACATCACACCGAGATATCACGTGGTGGGGTGATGCCGCCTCGCGCGGGGCAAACACTACGATGCCTCGCTTCGGCTCATCGACGATCTAGTGAACCGTCCGATGGACGCCTCTACAACGATTCGAGACTGGTTACCAAACCGGATTCGAAACTCACATTCTGGGGCACGCGCATTATCGTGCTCATCATATGCGTGGCCGTCGGATTCGCGGGATGCCTGTTCGTGCGCCTGCTCAACACCGATCCCCGCAAACAGGTGCGTCAACAGTTGGCGTCACAGCTTGAGGCGCAGAATACTCATATCGACGAACTGGAGAAGCAGATTGCGGATATGCGCGCAGATGTGGACCGCCAATCGCAATCCGCATTGCCTCCCAAGTGGAGCAGGAGGTGCGGCGCAACGAAGCGGCTGCCGGCGCCACCGCTGTCGAAGGCGAGGGCATTGTGCTCACCGTTGCGACCCGATGGTGACGAACAGCAATGCGCAGGAAGGATCGTTACCTCGAGAGAAATCGACGAACCGATTGCGCGTGGTCACCGACACCGATCTGCAATTGCTCGTCTCGCTTATGTGGAAGGCAGGCGCCGAGGCGATCTCCATCAACGACAACAGGCTTGGGGTGCAGACGTCCATACGAACCGCAGGCAACTCCATACTCATTGGCACCACACCGGTTTCAAGTCCATACCGCATTCAAGCCATAGGCAATAAGAACGAGCTTGCGAATAGAATGGGGCAAAAGGAGCTCTCGACACTGTACCAGGAGTTCAAGGACGCCGGTATGACGTTGCAGACCAGCAAGGAGAATATGATTCGACTCAAGGCGGCAACACCCGGTCAGGTTTCAAATGCGAAGGAGATACGGTAATGGCAGCAGTGCTCGGTCTGATCATCGGCGTTGTAGTCGGTCTGTTCGTGAAACCAGATATTCCGATTTGGCTCCAACCGTATCTTCCGATCATGGTGGTGGCGGCACTTGATGCGTTGCTTGGCGCGGCACGTGCCTACTTCGAGCGCAGCTTCTCCGACAAGGTGTTCGTGATCTCGTTCTTCTCCAATGTCGTCACCGCAACACTCCTGGTGCTCCTGGGCAACCAACTTGGTGTGGGGTCGCAACTCTCCACCGCTGTCATCGTCGTGCTTGGCATCCGCATCTTCTCCAACGTCTCGGCAATCCGCCGTTTCATCTTCCAGGGGTGAGTATGGGCGAAGCGAATGGGCACGAGAACAAACCGATTCAGTCAGCCGGGACGCCTCCTGAACCACCCAGCGGCATCCATGTGAAGAAAATCCTCTCTCAGCAGAAAAAAAGACCGGCAGAATGACAAACTGCCAACCGGTGCATTTCCGGCGGTCAGGAAAGCGAAACCGAAGAAGCAGATTTCCGGACGCGCACAATCCATTCGCGCGCGGGCTGCTGGCCAGTGTACTTGTAGCGGCATTGTGCGCACTGCTGTCGTTCGGGTACGTGATCCAGGTGAACAATACGGATATGACGTATGAGACGATGACCGAGTCTGAACTCACCCGTATGCTCGGCGAGACGAACACGCAGGTGCAGCGCCTTGAAGAGCGACGCACCGAGCTCAGCCGGCAGCTCACTTCACTGCAACAGGCAGCCGATAAGGAGGCCGAGGCGAACCGCATCGCCAAGGAGAACGAGGAGTCCAGCGGCATTCTCTCAGGTCGGCTTCCCGCGGAGGTCCCGGTATCATCCGTGCATATCTGCCGCCGGCACCAAGGCGCCGATCGATGCGGCGACCATGTTCAACCTCATCGAGGAGCTGCGGCAACGGAGGTGCAGAGGTCAATTGCCATCAACGATGTGCGGGTGGTCACCTCCACCTACATCAGCAAGGTGCGAATGGCTCATATGTGACGGCAAGGCACTCAACGCGCCATACATCGTCAAGGCCATAGGGGAGCAGAACAACCTTGCGAATGCGGTGAACATGGCCGGTGGCGTCGGCTCGAGGCTTACGGTGAAATTCGGGGCGAGTGTGAACGTCGAGACGTCCGATGACGTGAAAATCACCCAAACGCAGCCGGTGACCAACTATAAGTACGCAAAGATTGTAGAATGAGGAGTTATGACTGATCCAATTCCAAGTGCAGGCGAAACCACCATCATCGGCATGCCTGCCATCCAGATTCCAGTGACCACCAGCGGTGAGCGTCCGTTGACGCAGGAGGATCTGCAGACCATCTCCAGACTGGCGGACGACACGGCTCTGCTTATCGCAACACGTGGCGCTCTTTCCGGTTCGCGTTACCTGCTCGATGAAGACGAGGTGACCGTAGGCAGGGACCCGCGCGCCGACATTCTGCTCGACGATTCCACGGTCTCGCGCCAGCATGCCGTGTTCCGCCGCGAAAACGGCGCTTACACGGTGATTGATGCCGGCAGCCTCAACGGCACCTATGTGAACCGGCAGAGGGTCGACAAGGCGACGCTCAAGAATGGCGATGAGATCATGATTGGCAAGTTCCGCCTGATCTATTTCACGAACAGCGCGGTGCGTAACATCTGAGCATTGAGCCGCACGCCCTGCAATGGAGTCGAATCGGGAGACACAAGCACAGCGGGAAGGTCGGAATGACGGCCTCCCGCTTTTCGTGGATGTCCCATTGCTCGATGTCGACGATTCCATGGTGCAAGGGGAGTTGTTTCCGGACTCCCTGCTGGAAACCGAGCAGGTTCGCATGGGGTATCGCGGATCTGCGGCGTCACGGGCGGCCGGCATCACATACCGGCAACTCGACTACTGGGCGCATAAGCATATCGTGGAGCATCGGTCACCGCATCGCACGGTTCGGGGTCGCGACGCTGTATTCCTTCAACGACGTACTCATGCTCGCCGCATGCAAGAAATTGCTCGACCTTGGCGTGAACTTGCAGAACATATCGCAAACATTGCAGTTCCTGCGGGCCTACCGCTCCACGCAGCTCTCCCACATGGTCATCGTCTGCGACGGGGAGCATGTGCGCGCCTGTGAGGGTGAGACCATGTTCGCCGATGTCCTGCAGCATGAATCCGCCGTGTTCATCATTGCCGTCGGGGCGTTGTTCCGTCAGGTGGAGTCCAGTCTGGCGGCCGCCGAATCCGTTGCTGTCACCTCCGATGTCGCCTTGCGGCACCTGAGCGTCGATTCCGATGGACCGTTGGCTCGTCTGCCGATTGTCGCGAAAGGCACCAGACTGCATCACCGGGACGCGCACGTCGAGCCTCCGTATCGCGATGTGCCCTTGGACATCGATGGGCATTCGTACGCCGTGGCGTAATATATCAATGTGCATGAAGACGAGGGGAGTGATATGAACGCCTTACCTGCCATTCTATGGATTGCAGCAGCGCTCTGTGCAGTCATGGTGTGTGCGGTCACCGTGCACTGCAGCCATTTCGGGCGCGCGGATGTTGTGGTCAAACCAGTCAGTTGGGCCGTGATCATCGGCCAGCTCACCACCTTTGTCTTGTTCGCCATGCCGTATTTCCTGTTCCTGGCGAACAAGGACTCGATCGGCACCCACCACGCTCGCTCTACGAACGGTTGGGATGGCCCTCCGCGGTGGTTGCCGTGGTGTTGGTGTTCGCGGAGTTGGCGCTCATGTATGTGCAGGCTCGGCGTGCCATGCGTTTCGAACCGGCGCACGTCGAACCATTGCCTGACGATGGTGACGCAGACGGTGATGAGACCCATGAGGGGATGTCAATCATATGATCTGCCGAATCTAAGTGCGGTGGCTGTTGGCGCATTCGCCGGCGGCTGTTTGCGCTCATTGGCCTCAGGCTGGCTTAACCGCAAGGACTACGCAATCCCATGCGGCACCCTGTTGGTAAATCTGGCCGGTTCGTTGCTCGTGGGCATCATGCTGGGGTAGTGGCCATGGGTCTGTGGCCGAGCCATGGAAAGCTTTGCTGATCACGGGATTCTGCGGCGGTCTGACCACGTTCTCCACCTTTACGTCGGAAGTCGTGTCGCTGTTCGAAGAGCACAGTACGGTTCGCGCGTGGATCTATTGGATTGGCAGCGTCGTGGCAGGCATTTGTTGCGTGGCGTTTGGTTTTCTTGTCACCAGAGCGTTTGCGTAGGGGTGAGGATTATGGAACTCATTGCAGTGGGATTCGGATGCGCATTGGGAGCCGTCTGCCGGTATCTGCTGGAGAATGGCTTCAACAATTGGACGATGGATCCGATCTCGATTCTTGTCATCAATTGCGTGGGCTGTTTCCTCATGGGGCTATTCACCGCAATCATCGAACGACGCGAACCGAGCAAGGCCATGGCGAAATTCATGACCACGGGATTCTGCGGCGGTCTGACCACGTTCTCCACTTTTTCGGCCGATACCTACAAACTGCTGCAGACGAATGCCTGGCAGGCGATTGCGCTAGTGCTGGCGAGCCTGTTCCTCGGCATGCTGCTGTACGCTCTGGGTCACAGCTTCCGCGGCGGAATGCACACGCCGATGTTGTTTGAGTTGCGGAGGAATCCAAGGCAATGCATGGAGGAGAAGGCGTTGCTGTTCCGGTAAACCTTGTTAAATGCCACGTTGGTTCGAATAATGAAGTAACAGGCACTTAAATCATCGAAGAAAACACAAAATTACTACACGTTTAAATATATCTATACATCGTGCTGTAGAAAATCCGTAAAAACAGATCTACAGATAAGTATATTGAAAAGTATCATGCAAGTGTTTTCAATAATAAGACTTGTTCGACGAGAATATTTTCCCGTGACCCATTGTTTTGTCGTGGCGTGATTGGTCGTATTCGTTGATCTTATCGTGATGAATGTCGCGGTATCGGTGCCGCCGCTGGTGCGGAGGGTGTGGCCGCGTATTCATCAATCTGACTGAGCCTGGCGAACGAGCTAGATATGACATACCGCATATATATCACTGGGGAGTGTGACGGATATCTAATCTGACATAACGTACATTATCGGATAATGGTATACCGATATAGTGAAGGGGCGTATACGTATTGCATGCGCCCCTTCTGATGAGATTATTGGATTGTCAATCGGTCACTGGCGTTCCGTGAAGTAATCGTTCACCGCATCGGCAAGCTCGCTGACGAACGGAACCACACGGTATGCGCCATGCTCGCGCAATTCGTTCGGCTCGGCATAGCCCCAGCCGCAACCCAGGCAGTCGAGCCCATTGAGCTTGGCGCCGTCCACATCGGTCCAACGATCTCCCACCATGAGCGCTCTGTCTCCGGCGTTCCTGTCCACACCGATTCTGTCGAGCGCATAGGTGATCACCGCTTCCTTGGTGATGCGCGAATTGTCTTTGCTTGCCCCGTAGATGCCGTCGACAAGATCGGTCAGATGGAAATGCTCGCAAATCGGAATGGCCTGATACTCGGCTTTGCCGTGCATACCGCGAGATAGTAGCCCATCTCGCGCATTTTGCGCAGCTGTTCGGGAATGCCTTCGTACATCGAGTTGACAAGACGGCCGGGCACTTTCCGCCCGGGTTCGTTCGGATCGTTGAACACATTCGCATCACCATAGAAATGCCGATAGACGCGTACCGCCTCATCGAGTTTCTGCGGCGGAATGCCGTTGAGCTTCATCGAATCGATGATGGCAGGTCCAATGAAACGCTGCAATGCCTCGTCGTTTGGCACGGGAACATCCACGGCCTCGAAGGCCTTGATCACGGCATTTGATGATGCCGGGGCCCGATTCCGTCAACGTGCCGTCGAGATCGAGCAACACCACTCGCCTGGGTTCTGTCATGTATTTCCTCTTTCCGTCCTATATGGGCACACGCTGTTTTGCAAATGAAAAACCTGACATAACATGCTCTGTCATGTCAGGTTGTCGTCACTCGTAGTCCGGAATCCAGCCGTCGTGATGCATCTTCAGACGCTTTTCGAGCAATGCCGCCAGCTCGTCCTCGCTACGACGCTCCATGAGCATATCCCAATGCGTGCGGGTCGGCTTGGTGATTTCGTCCGGCTGCTCGTCCTCCTCGTTCTCACGGTGCGCGGTGGCGCCGCAACGGCACTCCCATTCGTTCGGAAGATCCGCGGACTCGGCGAACGGCAGGATGGTGCGGTGCCCCTTCGGACATACGTAGGCCACTTCGACGCGAGCCGCGAAAATCGACGTTGTCGTCGGACTCCAAGGACTTTGCGCCGATGCTCATGCCGCGCAGACTGCGTTCCGCCATGCTGTTCCTCCTTGAGGTTTCAAAGTACTTCCAAGCTACAAAACAGCTGGGACTACCCCTTTATTCCTTGCATTCTCGGTGTCTGGCACCGGTTTTGGCGCCGATCAGTCCACGCCGGAGTAAGCACGATGCCACGATTGACGCGCTCGTAGGCTCATGCGCGAGGGCGGCGAGCTCGGCACCGCCCTCCCCCCAGATATGGTTCGGCGACGGCGATCTGCTGCAATACGTCGGCAATGCGTTTCGCCGTACGTACGAAATCCCCACCGGTCATGTCGCTGTGCTCGAGCACTTCGGAGAGCGAGTCGCCATATGCCAGTTGTACATGAGATCGACGATTCCAAAGTCCAGCGGTTGCAGATAGTTCTCCAGACCGTTCGCCTCGCACAATGCGATGATCTGCATCCATGTCCCTCAAGGCGTTCGCGGCCTGCATCACACGACCACGGGGGCCTCCCGGTACCTTCTCGGTTCCCCACCCTCGCCTCGGCGAGTTCGTACAGCAACGACGACATCACTGCAGCGAGTTCGGGGGCATTGAGATCGTCGAAGATGCCATGGGTGATCGCCTGCGCCAATACCAGATCACGTTCGGTGTAGAGTCGCCTGAGTAGCTGCCCGTATTCGGTGAGCCTGTAGTCGATGTGACCGTTCTCGTCGCTGTCTCAAGGTAACCGAGCACTTCGAGGCTATGGCATATGCGGTCGAACTGACGAGCCACCGAACTGGTACGGGATTCATAGCGGTATTCCAGACGCTCGAGTTCCTTGGTCTCACGCACCCAGCGGTGCCCCCATTTCATCAGGGTCTTGAAATCCGCAGACCGTTTGGCGGGGTGGTTCGCCTCCTGCTCTTTGAGCTGGGCGATCTGTGCATCCAGCCGGCGGAATGCACGCGAACGCTCCTCATTCGACTTGAACACCTCGTGCTTGAGCCGCGGCGTTCGTTCTTCTGCAGGTCGCTGAGCTTCATGCGAATGCGCAGCAGCTCCACCATGTCACCGGCATCATTGCCCATGGCCTCCTCATAGCCAGCTATGGCCTTGCGCAGTTTGTCAATGCGTGCCTCGAGATCCCATGCCGACTCATTGGCTTCCCATTGGGCGAACGAATGGTCGAGGGTGTCTCGTGCCGTCTCATAATCGCTGGAGTTGAGTAGATTGACGGCCATATTGAAGGTCGCCTTGAAGCTCGAATGCAGCGGGTAGACGCGCTTGCTGGACAATGCCACTGCCGTCTCGGGTTTGAAATCGCGGTGATCGACCACGATGGCATTGCCTATGGTGTCGATGCCCCGGCGTCCGGCACGGCCGGTGAGCTGGGTGTACTCCCCCGGGGTCAATGGAACGATGCCAGTGCCATTGTATTTCTCCAGCTTCTCCACCACGACGCTGCGTGCCGGCATGTTGATGCCGAGCGCCAGTGTCTCGGTGGCAAACACACACCTTGATGAGCCCCTCTTCGAACAGGCGCTCGACAATCTGCTTGAACAGCGCGATCATACCGGCATGGTGCGCGGCAAAGCCCTCTTCCAAGGCATAGCGGAACTGTGAGAAGTGCAGGGTCTTCAGGTCCTCACGAGTGAGCTGTCCCTCAATCATCTCATCCACGATCTTGCGGATGTGCAGAGCCTCCTCGTCAGTGGTGAGCCGCAACCCGGCGTTGAGGCACTGTTCCACTGCCTCGTCACAGCCATTGCGTGAGAACACGAAATATATGGCGGGGAGCATGCCCAAGAAGTTCAGTTCATCGACGACCGCCCAACGGCGAGGCTAATATCGTTCCGGCTTGCGCACGAACTTGCGTTTGCCTCCGCGGTCTTGCCGCCGCTCCGACCTACCATGGGTGTCCGCACGCGCGCGCCGCGCCTCCATACGGTCGAGCTCGTCAAGCCGGTTCATCAGCCGTGCATTCATTTTGACGGTCTGTTCGCCCATGTCGTCCCTGCAATACAGGTCGAACAACTCCGGTTCGGTGCGTGGATCCTTTTGCAATAACACGTACTGGTCCAGCGGAACCGGCCGGTGTTCAGACACCACGAGCTTGGTGTCCCCGCGTACGGATTCAATCCAGTCTGCAAAGTCCTCGACATTCGACACAGTGGCGGAGAGTCCGATGATCCGAACGCTCTGAGGCAGGTGGATGATCACTTCCTCCCAAATCGGTCCTCTGAACCTGTCAGCGAGATAATGGACCTCGTCGAGAATCACATAGCCCAAGGCGTTGAGCGTTGTCGAATGCTCGTAGAGCATATTGCGCAGCACTTCGGTGGTCATCACCACGATGTCGGCCTCGGAATTTATCGAGGTGTCACCGGTGAGCAACCCCACCTTATCCGCACCGTACATGTCGACTAGATCATGGTATTTCTGGTTGCTCAGCGCCTTGATAGGCGTCGTGTAGAACGCCTTCACATTGCGTTGCTGAGCCAGATATATGGCGAAATCCGCCACCACGGTTTCCCGGCGCCGTCGGTGCCGCCACAAGCACATTGGAGCCGGCCTCAAGAGCCTCGTTGGCATCTTGCTGAAAGGCATCCAACTCGAATGGCATACGGTCCGCGAACCGTGCCGCTACAGACTGCATGCGCTTCCTCGACTCCTTGAAGGCCCGGTACCGTTCGGCCGGGCTGAGTTCACGCTCGTCTGTTGACTCGGAATGCCTGTTCCTTTTGTTTCGTCCTGCCATTTTCCCCATCCACGTCAGTCGTTGAATGAGGCCCACCTGCTCCAGATTCGTGCATAGCGTTCACGACGTGCCCGCCTTGCGTTTGTCCACCTTCGTATGGGCCTGCGTGTATCGATTGGCGGCCACCTCGAGTGGCTCGGTGAAGATGGGACGCTCCTTGGGGTGTCGGGTGCCTCGGTATCGGACATGAGGGCAATCCGTTCAGAGACCGCCTCACCGGTCCGTTGCACCGACTGGAGCGCATGGAGTCCGTGAATGATCACGTAGATGATGCCGGCAATCAGCACCGCCAGCATGGCAAGGGCCAGAATCAACCAGATCCACCACGCATGCATTACCTCTTTCCTTGCGTCGTCCTGTCAATTCCACCGGGCGCGATGGCGTCCGTCCGTCATGTAATATACCTCTACACGCACCGCATCAGCGGGCATGATGTTCCTCGGCTGAATCGGCCTCGCCGTTCTCGTCGAGCATGCTCAGCTCACGCTTGGCGCGTGCGATAATCATCGTGCGCAAGGTCTCCGGTGCCACTGCCAGAATATGGCGGGCATGAGCAATGCAGAACGCCACGAACCACGAGTCAGACTGAATCTGCAGTCGAACCTTCTCCCCCTCACCGCACGGTTCCACCTCGCATCGCCGAGTGTGCGTATGAACTCCAAATGCGGTTGATCGGTGATGAAGGCGGCGGATGTGGAGGTCTCGATGCTCCATTTGCGCAGGTCGCTCACAGAGACATCTGGAATCTGCATCGGCTTGGTCGGTTCCACCTCCTGGACCTCCTCTATGCGCGCGATGCGCAGGATCTGCCAGATTCGAGGTTCTCCGGTCTCCTTGTTAATCGTCATGTCCTTATGCACGATTTTGTGCAGCGCCGCCGGGGCGACGTCTTCGACATCGGTCCACAAGGCCACGTAATACACGCCTTCGTCCACGTAGATTTTGGATGGTGCCACCAGACGCTCGCGAATACGGCCAGAACCATCGGTGTACTTCATGTCCAGCAACGCATGCTCAGCGATTGCCTTCTTCACAATGCCGAAGGAACGCGGTTCCACCTCGTAGCCGGTCAGACTCAGCCAAGGGGTCTGACCCGGTTCCACATACTGGCGCAGGCGGTCATAGAGGTCAACCGCTTGCTGCGTTCCTCGGCGGGCAGCAGCGGTGCATGGGCCAGATAGTTCACCGATGCGGTGAGCATGCTCATGTATTGCGGCGAGATTCCGGCAAGACGTTCGAGCCGAGGGAGTTCGTGGCGCATACAATGCCCTCGGCCTCGAGCAACGACCAGTCGATGTCGAAGAACTGGCTGCCAGCCATCTCGCCATCGTCGGAGACGGTGGTCAGTGTGTTGATGTCCTTGTGAATTGTCTGTACGAACTTCTTGCGCTCGTCGTCATTCTTGGGGACGCCAATGAAGCGCACGGCGAGTTCGGAGAGCGAGTATTCCTCTCCCATGTGGGCGGAGAGGAACAGCATGAGGCGCAGACGGCGATCCACTTCGCTTCCCGTCTGGAACGAGCTCTTCTTATGGCCTTTGCCGTTCGCACCATCCTCGTCCTCCGCCTCGTCGCCGGCGTCAATGGCATGGGCTGCCACCTTGGCGCTGGACATGTTCGCAGAGTCATCGGCCAGCTGGAAGCCGATGGCGGCATTGAGGCGCCGCCGGAATGCGTCCACGGCCTCCGGCGGGTTCACAATGGAGGTGTTCGGGTGCTCAAGCACGAACATGACAAGATCGTCGGTGTCGGTGTAGGCGACGTTCAGACTTTCGCCGTTCACGGAAAGCGTGGCGGCGAATCGGCGGGAATCCAC
>ENA-OQCX01001424-OQCX01001424.1-human-gut-metagenome-genome-assembly--contig:-NODE-1424-length-10868-cov-2.035192_pt1 | contig 10868 bp, 15 predicted proteins | sample MGYA00242762_ERZ504587 | MGnify/ENA primary metagenome ERZ504587 (study PRJEB26092, sample SAMD00036337) | human gut metagenome | host: Homo sapiens | study: EMG produced TPA metagenomics assembly of...
CAGATGACGTTGTAGAATACTTCGTACAGAAATCTGCTGCAAACGGAATCGACATCATCCGTATTTTTGACTGCTCAATGACCTTCGTAACCTTCAGACAGCAGTAAGCGCTGCAAACAAAGAGAAGCTCATGCACAGGTAGCTCTTTCCTACACATTAGGAGATGCTACACACTGGAATACTGGACAGACATTGCAAAACGTATTGAAGATATGGGCGCTGATTCCATCTGTATCAAAGATATGGCAGGTCTTCTCCTTCCAAACAAAGCTACAGAGCTTGTAACAGCATTAAAAGAAACAGTTAAGATCCCGATCGACCTTCATACACATTACACCTCTGGTGTAGCTTCCATGACTTACTTAAAAGCAGTAGAAGCAGGTGTGGATATCATCGATACAGCAATGTCTCCATTCGCACTGGGAACATCCCAGCCTGCAACAGAGGTTATGGTTGAGACATTCAAGGATACACCATACGACACAGGATTTGATCAGAAGCTTCTCTCCGAGATCGCTGACTACTTCCGTCCGATCCGTGACGAAGCTCTTGACAGCGGACTGCTCAATCCGAAGAACCTTGGTGTTAACATCAAAACTTACTGTACCAGGTACCGGGCGGTATGCTCTCCAACCTGACTTCCCAGCTGAAAGAACAGCACGCAGAAGACAAATTCTACGATGTTCTCGAGGAAGTTCCGCGTGTACGTAAAGACCTTGGTGAACCGCCACTTGTTACTCCGTCTTCACAGATCGTTGGTACACAGGCTGTATTCAACGTACTTATGGGCGAGAGATACAAAATGGTTACAAAAGAAACAAAAGATATCCTGTTAGGAAAATACGGCGCAACTGTAAAACCGTTTAATCCAGAAGTACAGAAGAAGTGCATCGGCGATGAGAAACCGATCACCTGCCGTCCTGCAGACCTTCTTGACAACGAGCTTGAGAAACTTGAGAGCGAAATGGCTCAGTACAAGGAACAGGATGAAGACGTATTAACATACGCACTGTTCCCACAGGTAGCTATGGACTTCTTCAAATACCGTCAGGCTCAGAAAACAAAAGTTGACGAGAAAGCAGCTGACAAAAAGAACGGAGCATATCCTGTATAATTGATTAGTAATTAAATATGTCCAAACGAAAAAAGGAGCTTGCGCAAGCAGGCTCCTTTGCGTTATTATGAAAGAATATGATACCCGGGAATATAATGTGCCAATGGGTATATGATGCCAGAGGTACATATCTATATTGATCGTAGCGAAGCGGAGACGTGGAACCATGATGAAATAGACAATCTGCAGGGTAAAATAAATACAGGAGAATATTCCATGAGCAAAGTTATAATAATCGGCGGCGGAGCCGCCGGAATGATGGCAGGGGTTTTTGCAGCCCGTAACCATCATGAAGTTCATATATTAGAGAAGAACGAGAAACTGGGAAAGAAAGTCTTCATCACAGGAAAAGGCAGATGCAATGTGACAAATGCCTGCGACACAGAAGAACTCTTTCCTGCAATGATGAGCAATCCCAAGTTCCTCTACAGCAGTTTCTATTCATTTACCCCTCAGGATGTAATGGAGTTCTTTGAGAAAGCAGGTGTCCCTCTGAAGGTAGAGCGTGGAAACCGCGTATTTCCGCAGTCTGACCATTCCTCAGACATCATCCGCGCATTGGAACGTGAACTGAAGAAAGCAGGAGCAAAGATTCATCTTCACACTGCTGTACAGGAAATTGTAAAGAAACCTGTAACAAATTCAGCAAATACCCTGGAATCAGAAGCCGCATTAACAGAATCAGGATCTGCTGCAGGAAAAGGCAGAAAAGGAAAAAAATCACCTGACATACCGCAGGAGAAGATTACAGGAGTTATACTTACAGATGGTACCTTCATAGAAGGCGATGCAGTCATCGTGGCAACCGGCGGATTCTCTTATCAGAGTACCGGTTCCACAGGTGACGGATACCGCTTCGCAAGAGAACTTGGATTGAAGGTCACAGACATTGCACCTTCTCTTGTCCCATTAAAGACAAAAGAAGACTATGTCCCTAAGCTTCAGGGACTTTCCCTTAAGAATACAGGACTTACCATAAAGAATGGAAAGAAAGTACTCTATGAGGATTTCGGAGAGATGATGTTTACCCATTTCGGAGTCACAGGCCCAATGATCCTCTCCGCCAGTGCCCACATCGGTGCAAAACTGGCGAAAGCACCAAACGGCGAACTGTCCGCATATCTGGATCTGAAGCTGCACTCACCAGAGAACAACTGGATGCCAGGATCCTGCGTGAATTTGAAGCAGGACCAAACAAACAGTTCAAGAATGTGATTGGCGTACTTTTCCCGTCATCTCTGACTCCGGTAATGCTGGAACTGGGTGGAATCCCCGCAGAGAAGAAAATCCACGACATCTCCAGAGAAGAACGCCAGCACTTCATTGACCTTATCAAAGCCTTCCCCCTCACAATCACAGGAATGGGTGAGTTCAAAGAAGCCATCATCACCAGAGGCGGCGTCTCTGTCAAAGAGATCAACCCCGGAACAATGGAATCAAAGAAAATATCAGGTCTTTACTTCGCAGGCGAAGTGCTGGATCTGGATGCAGTGACAGGCGGATACAATCTGCAGATTGCATGGTCTACCGCATATCTGGCGGCACAGGCCATACAGTAAGCTGCTTGACCGATTCATAAATATCAATCAATAATAAAACAGAGAAAATCTGTTCGAATAATAGAAACAGGAGGAACCGTGAAAATGGGATGTAATATTGCCATCGACGGACCTGCAGGAGCAGGAAAGAGCACCATCGCAAAGAAAGTAGCGAAAGAATTATCATTTATCTATGTAGATACAGGAGCCATGTATAGGGCAATGGCTTTATATCTTCTGAACCATGGCGTAAACGGAGAAAATCAGGAAGAGATCGAGGCTGTATGTTCCGGCGCTGACATCTCCATCGAATACAAAAACGGAGAACAGATTGTCATCCTCAACGGAGAGAACGTAAATGCTATGATCCGCACCGAACAGGTAGGAAACATGGCATCCAAAAGCTCCGCAAACCCGAAAGTCAGAGCTCATCTTCTGAAACTTCAGAGAACTCTGGCAGAGAAAAATGACGTAGTCATGGACGGCAGAGATATCGGCACAACTATCCTTCCAAATGCAGAAGTAAAAATCTACCTCACAGCAAGCGCAGACACCAGAGCAAAAAGAAGAGCACTGGAATATGAACAGAAGGGAGAATCCTTCGACCTGGACCAGATCCGAAAAGACATCATCGAGCGCGACGAACGCGACATGAACCGCGAAATCTCCCCTCTGAAACAGGCATACGACGCAGTGCTTGTAGATTCCTCGGAAATGGGAATTGATGATGTTGTCAATGCAATTCTTAATGTATATAAAGAAAAGGTGCAGAAATGATCAGATAACTGCCTGTAGTTCATCAGAAGATGACACACGCAAAGATATCTGACACAGGATTTCACGCTCTGATGAGTTGGATTAAGATACATTATTTCAGAGGATTGCTATAAATTCCAGAAGAATGGCAATGAATATAAATTAAGAGGATTAGTAATGAAAGTAAAAGTAGCAGAAACAGCAGGCTTCTGCTTCGGCGTCAAACGGGCAGTAGACAAAGTCTACGAGCTGATCGACACAGAACAGAAACCAATCTTCACTCTGGGTCCGATCATCCACAATGAAGGCGTAGTAGCGGATCTGGAAGCCCGTGGCGTCCATGTTATCACAGAAGCAGACCTGGATTTTCCGGATGATACCCTGCAGAACGGAACAGTAGTCATCCGCTCTCACGGTGTAGGCAAAGCCATCTACGATAAGCTGAAAGAAAAAAACATCTCTTATGTAGATGTGACCTGCCCCTTCGTTCTGAAAATCCACAGGATCGTGGAAAAAGAAAGCCTTGCAGGAAACCACATCATCATCATCGGTGACAAAGACCACCCCGAAGTACAGGGCATCTGCGGTTGGTGTCAGGGACCGTACACGGTGATCGGAAACAAAGAAGAAGCCGAAGCATTTGTACTCCCAAAAGGCAAAAAAATAAGTATTGTGTCCCAGACGACATTTAATTACAACAAATTTAAAGATTTAGTTGAAATTCTTTGCAAAAAGAGGTATGATAATAATGTTTTAAATATTCTCAATATTTTAAACACTATTTGTAATGCTACCGAAGAACGGCAGAGAGAAGCAAAAAACATAGCCGGAGAGGTAGACACTATGCTGGTCGTAGGCGGCCGGCACAGTTCCAATACTCAAAAGCTGTTTGAAATATGTAAAAAGGAATGTGGAAATACTTACTATATACAAACACCTGTAGACTTGGATTCTGAAATGTTCCAATGCAGTAGTTATGTAGGTATTACAGCAGGGGCTTCCACCCCAAAGAAAATTATTGAGGAGGTTCAAGAACATGTCAGAATTAAGTTTTGAACAGATGCTGGAAGATTCCGTAAAGACTATCAGAAATGGAGAGATTGTACAGGTACTGTCATCGATGTTAAAGAAGATGAGATTATTCTGAATATCGGTTATAAAGCAGACGGTATTATCACAAAGAACGAATACTCTAACGATGCAAGCCTTGTACTCACAGATGCTGTTCACGTTGGAGACACAATGGAAGCAAAAGTTCTCAAAGTAAACGATGGAGAAGGTCAGGTTACTCTTACTTATAAGAGACTGGCAGCAGAGAAAGGCAACAAACGTCTTGAAGAAGCATTTGAGAATCAGGAAGTATTAAAAGCTCCTGTAACTCAGGTACTTGACGGCGGACTCTGTGTAAACGTAGACGAAGCAAGAGTATTCATTCCTGCAAGCCTCGTTTCCGACACATACGAGAAAGACCTTTCCAAATATGCAGATCAGGAGATAGAATTCGTTATCACAGAATTCAACCCGAGAAGACGCCGCATCATCGGTAACCGTAAGCAGCTTCTTCTTGCTGAGAAAGCAGAGAAACAGAAAGAATTAATGGAGAAGATCCATGTTGGCGACACAGTTGAAGGAACAGTTAAGAACGTTACAGATTTCGGTGCATTCATCGATCTTGGCGGAGCAGACGGACTTCTTCACATCTCCGAAATGTCCTGGGGCAGAGTAGAGAACCCGAAGAAAGTATTCACTGTTGGCGATAAAGTCAAAGTTCTTATCAAGGAGATCAACGGAGAGAAGATCGCACTTTCCCTTAAATTCCCGGAAGCAAATCCATGGCTCACAGCAGCTGAGGACTTCGCTGTAGGAAATGTAGTTAAAGGTAAAGTTGCACGTATGACAGACTTCGGTGCATTCGTAGAGCTTGCACCTGGTGTAGATGCACTTCTTCATGTATCCCAGATTTCCAGAGAGCACGTTGCCAAACCAGCAGACGTACTTTCCATCGGACAGGAGATCGAAGCTAAGGTTGTTGACTTCAACGGCGAAGACAAGAAGATCAGCCTGAGCATGAAAGCTCTTGAGGCATCGGCTGAGGAAGCTGCAGAAGAATAATAAGAGATTACTCATAAAAGAATACTCATGAATATTTATCAACCGGCTTTGTATGAGATTGATCATACGGAGCCGGTTGATTTTTCGGATTATAAATACGGTCAGCAGTTACAGGGAAATTATAAATAACATTGCCGACAGAAAATATATTCGTTTACAGGTGATCAGGAAGGAGTAATAGAATGTCCGGAAAAGGAATTTATGATATACATTGCCATATTGTACCCGGGGTAGACGATGGAGCCATAGACATAGAAGAAACAGGAAAATTGCTCCGAATGGAATATGAACAGGGTGTAAGGACAATTATTGCAACCCCTCATTTTCGCTTTCGAATGTTTGAAACATCAGCAGAGAAGGTAAAAGAGCAGTTTAAACTGGTGGAGAAAGCAGCAGCAGAAGTCGCTTCGGATCTTCATGTATATCTGGGGTGTGAATTTCACACAAACATGGAGATGATCTCCATGCTCAGAGAAAATAAGGTCATGACAATGGCAGGCTCCCGATATGTTCTCACAGAATTTTCTCATAATTCAGAAGAGAATTATATACGCGAACGTCTCAGCACACTGCTGTCAGGGGGATATAAGCCAATCGTGGCGCATATAGAACGTTATGAGGCCACACGCACCAGTATGGATTTTGTGGAAGAACTGGTAGATATGGGTGTCTGTATGCAGATCAATGCAGACAGCATCACAGGAAAAGACGGATTTTTTACCAAACGATATTGTAATAGAGTAATGAAACAGGATCTTTTGCATTTCGTCGGTTCAGACTGCCATAACAGTACAAAGAGAATCAGCAGGATTGGTGAGGCATACCGTGTGTTACTGCGAAATTCGGTCAGGACTATGCAGATGAATTGTTTATTCGTAATCCTGAGCGAATTTTTGGAAAAGAAAAAAATAAGACGACAGGTTGACTTTTTTTTGCCTGCTGATATACAATAAGCTAGATTTATATCATAGTTACTGTTTGTTTTATTCTGGGTAATATATCGTGTAATATTATATGCGGACAGTAACCAACAAGAACTATAACTATAAGAAAAAGGAAAAGGAAATTATCAGATGTTAGACAATTTGAATAATAATGTTGAGAACAGCAGGGCGCAGGGACTGGATGTCAATGATGATGAAGTTGAAATTGACTTACTGGAAATATTTTATGCGCTTAAAAAGAAAATCCTGCTGGTACTGATGGTTGCTCTTGCAGGCGGCTGTATCGGAGGGGCGTGTACACAGTTTTTGATGACACCAATCTATAGTTCTACATCCAGCATTCTTGTACTTTCAAAGGAAACTACACTGACATCATTGGCGGATTTGCAGTTAGGTGCCAGTCTGACAAGTGATTATACGGTATTGATTACAAGTACTCCTGTACTGGAACAGGTAATTTCAAATCTGGATCTGGATATGAAAGCGGAAGATCTGAAAAAAGATATAACGATCAACAATCCGACAGATACCCGTATTCTCGAGATCACTGTTGAAAATGCAGATTCCGCAATGGCAAAGAAAATTGTAGATGAGCTTGCAAATGTTTCCTCATCCTTTATTGGAGATAAGATGGAAGTTATTCCACCTAAGATCATTGAAGTCGGTAAGATTGCTACAGAGAGAACATCCCCAAGTGTGAAGAAGAATGCAGTACTTGGTTTCCTGCTTGGTTTCCTTGCATGTGCGGCAATCGTAGTTGTATATGCAGTAATGGATGATACCATTAAGACGGAAGAAGATATTGAAAAATATCTGGGCGTTTCCGTTCTTGCCAAGGTTCCTGACAGAAAAGACTATGTACATATGAAGAACAGGAAACCAAAGAGCAATAAGAAGAATAAGAAGCACCGTTAGACCAATGGAGGAATCTGAGCAATGAAGAAACTCAATTTAACAGATAAAAGAAAATCGGATTATTTTTACAGCGAAGCGATTAAAACTCTGCGTACCAATATCCAACTGTCAGGTCAGAGCATAAAAACAATTCTGATCACAAGCTGTTTCCCAAACGAAGGAAAGAGCGATGTAGTGCTCAGCCTTGCCCAGGAGCTTGGAAGCATCGGTAAGAAAGTTCTCCTTCTTGATGCAGATATCAGAAAAACGGCATATGCCGGTCGACTGGGTGTGGAAGAAGAAATAAAAGGTCTTTCACAGCTTCTGAGTGGTCAGGTGGCATTACAGGATATTATCTATTCTACGAATTTCCCGAATATGGATATTATATTCGGAGGTCCCAGTGCACCGAACCCGTCGGGACTTCTCAGCGAGAATATTTTCAGAGTATTTCTGAAGGAAATCAGAGAATATTATAATTACATACTGATTGATACACCACCCATCGGAACAGTCATTGATGCAGCAGTAATCGGAAGGTGCTGTGATGGTGCAATCTTCCTGGTCCAGCCTGGCAATGTCAGATACCGGGATGCACAGAAAGCATTCAAACAGCTGGAGAGAAGTGGATGCCGGGTTTTAGGTGCTGTTATGAGTAAAGTAGATACCAGTGATGACAAATATTACTCTTCTTATTACAAACACTATGGTGAGTATTACAGCAGAAGTGATGAAGAGTCCGGAAAAAAATAAATTCGATATTTACTCGGAAATGGGACAGGAACCATAGTCAACAGTAAAGGAAAATTGGGAAAAGTGAGCAAAACAAAGGAAGAAAAAAAAGGAAAAAGACAAATAATACTGCTTGGCTTTGTGTGTATTCTGCTTGCAGTTCTTCTGGGATTTATTCTTGTAACGAATTATAAGACAGAGCAGGAAGAATCAAAACATCTGTCAGAGATTGCAGGTGCTCAGCAGAACGGCATTGAAGACTACGAAGCAGTAAAAAAACATGCGGAAGAGCTGGAAAAAACAGCTCCCGAAGATACAGAAGACACAGATGACAGTAAATCGAAAAACGATAAAGAAAAATCTGCGGAAACCGAAGCTGATACAAATAATAAAGAAAATACAGATCAGGCAGAAGATACAACGAAAGAAACGGCAGCAGCTTCCGGTATTGTGTGCTGGGGTGATGATCTGATCAATGGCGAAGAGTCTGCTACATATTCCTATATGGCAGTACTTCAGAAGCTTCTGACAGATAACGGGTACAATTTGCCTGTAATTAATAAGACTCTTCAGGAGGAGGAACCCTTTCCATGATGAAAATGGCTGGTGTAAGTGATGAAACTCTTCAGGGCTATATTACGAAACATCAGCAGGCTGCAAATGGTGCCCAGCTGAATGTAACTGAAACCGGAATACGTGATCTTACAGAAGAGCAGACCACAAGAAATGATACTGGTTATATTCCTGTTATTTTCATGGGGTATTATGGAGGATGGAATCATGATCCGGCTGAACTTGGAGAGCAGCAGGAACAGATTTTAAACACATTTCCGGACAAATCCCGTTTTATCGTTGTAGGAACACGTCCTATGGACAGTAGTGTAAGCTCTGATACACTGGATCAGGTACTCAGCCAGAAATGGGGAGAACATTATATAAGTCTTGCAAATGTAACTGCACAGCCGTCTGCAACCTATGAAGCACAGCAGGCAATGGCAGAGGCGGTCTTACAGAAATTACAGGAACTTAATTATATCAGCAAAGGCTGACGAGATAAATGAAACACGGAAATTGAAGGAATGAAAATGAGAAAAACAGCAAAAGAAGCTGTCAGACAGCGAAAAATTTATATGGTTCTGATCATTATTCTGATCATTGTTCTTTCAGTTCTTGGAGGCGGTTATTATCTGCTGGGTCAGAAAAAAGCAAACGAACAGAAAAATGTGGAACAGAACAGCAGCAGTCAGACTCAGGCAGGTCAGGAACAAAGCAGTGATACTGTGGAGTACAGGGGTGAGACATATAAATACAATGATCATCTCAGCAATTATCTGTTTATGGGAATTGACACAAGAAATCCGATAGACACTTATCAGACACAGGAAGATGCAGGCAGGCAGATGCAATTTTTCTGGTATCTATGGATCGCTCAACAGAAAAGATAAAAGTGCTTTTTATTCCGAGAGATTCTATGACGAAGATAGAAATATTTAATCCATCCGGCAAAAGCTTGGCGAGTCAACAGATCATATTAATATACAGTATGCATTTGGTGATGGAAAACAGAAAAGCTGTGAACTGATGAAAACAGCAGTATCCAATATGCTGGATGGTCTTCCGATTCAGGGATATTGTTCCATGAATATGGATGGTATTGCAGTGATTACGGACTTCGTAGGAGGAGTGCAGATTACAATTCCTGACGACAGTCTTGCGGATGTGAATCCGGAATATAAAAAAGGTGCTGTTGCAAATATTACAGGAGAAAATGCAGAACAGTTTGTACGATATCGTGATACTGGAAAGACTCAGAGTGCTCTTGTCCGTCAGGAAAGACAGAAAACCTTTCTTCAGGCACTGGTTCAGAAAGCTCAGGAGAAAGCAGCAAAGGATGCTGGATTTGTGACAGATCTTTACGACAGTGTTCAGAGTTATACGGTTACAAACATGGGAAACGATATATTTGCAAAATTACTGGCAGCATCACAGAATGGAATCACCGACACAGAGACTGTACGGGGAAGGGACACAGGGAAAAAACTTTGACGAGTATCATGTGGATGAAGATGCATTGTCAGACTTGATTATTTCCATGTTTTATGAGAAAATCTAATCAGAACAGTCCTGGTATGACTGATCTGGAATAATCGTTTATCACTGTTATTTTATTCAGAGATAGTCCCTGCAGATATTCTGTAAGGTTATCTATATAAAAAATAATCCAAAAGGAGAGGTGCATTATGAAAATCGCAAAGAGATTTATGACACTTGCTTTAGCAACTGCTCTTGGAGTAGGATGTGCTACTGTAGGTGTCAGTGCAGCAGGAAGTCGCACAAACGCAATTACAGTATCTGATGAGCAGTCTGCAATTTATGAAATCGTTCAGAAACTTGAAGAGTCAGAAAGCTTTAAAGAACTGCAGACAGAACTGCCGGAAGTAGCTGATGCTTTTGCAAAAGTTAATGAAGGTAAAATGGAAGTAGAAGAATTCAAAGATGTTCTGAAAACTCTTGCTGATGAGACAACAGACGAGACAGTGAAAGCTGCTCTTGAAGAACTCGTTGAAAAACTTGAAGGAAAAGAATTTGTTACAGGTTTTGATGAATTCAAAGTAATTGACAAGCGATAAAGCAGAGAAGAATGCTGATGGTAAATATGATGTTGATCTTTCTGTTCCGGGCATGACAGATAACGGAGACGGTTATCAGGTCGTAGTATACAGCAAAGAAGATGCAAAAAATGGGATATCGTTGATCCAACCAGCGTTGACAAAGAGA
>ENA-OQCX01001425-OQCX01001425.1-human-gut-metagenome-genome-assembly--contig:-NODE-1425-length-10864-cov-2.453479_pt1 | contig 10864 bp, 11 predicted proteins | sample MGYA00242762_ERZ504587 | MGnify/ENA primary metagenome ERZ504587 (study PRJEB26092, sample SAMD00036337) | human gut metagenome | host: Homo sapiens | study: EMG produced TPA metagenomics assembly of...
CCTTCTTCGTAAACAGGGTCTACTGCGTTACGTCCAACACGTATATAAGCTGGCTTTTCATCCTTGAGAAGTGCTTTTGTCAGTTCTTTTGTCTGAAGATGATCACTTGGGATATAAACTCTCATATTCGGAATTGCAGACATTGCTGCGATATCCTGTGCGGAATGATGGCTCATTCCCAGTGCACCGTAGCTTACACCGCCGCTGATTCCGATGAGTTTTACGTTGGTATTGGAGTAGGCAACATCTACCTTTGCCTGTTCATAGCTTCTTGTAGAAAGGAAGCAGGCCGGTGATACTGCATAGGATTTTTTGCCGCATTTTGCAAGTCCGGCAGAGATACTTACAAGGTTCTGCTCTGCAATACCTGTCTCTACAAACTGATCCGGATAAGTTTCTGCAAAAGGGGTAAAGGATCCGCTTCCTCTGGAATCGCTGCACAGTGCAACGATATCTTTATCGGTTTTTGCTGCTTCCATCAGCACTTCACAAATCATCTGTTTATTGGCAATTTTACTCATTGAGAGCAGCCTCCTTTCTTGCTTCCAGGTCTTTCATGATCTGATCATATTCTTCTGCATTCGGTACATGATGATGCCATGCTGCCTTGTCTTCCATGACAGAAGATCCACATCCCTTGATGGTGTTTGCGATCAGTACGGTTGGTTTTCCTTTGACTGTTTTTGCTTCCTCAAACGCTGCATTTAACTGGTCGATATTGTTGCCGTCTTTTACATCGATCACGTTCCATCCGAAGCTTCTGAATCTTTCGTGAAGATCATCCTGATGCATAACGTCCTCTGTATTTCCGGAGATCTGAAGACGGTTTCTGTCGACTACTGCACAGAGATTGTCGAGTTTGTACTGGCTGGCTGCCATTGCACCTTCCCAGACAGAACCTTCTGCCAGCTCGCCATCACCCATAACGGTGTATACACGATAGGTGAGACCATTCATTTTTCCTGCAAGTGCCATACCAACACTTACCGGAAGTCCATGTCCCAGAGAACCGGAGTTCATTTCGATTCCCGGAAGCTTATTGTTCGGATGTCCGATAAATTTGGAACCGAATTTACTGAAGGTATCAATTACTTCCTGTATCGGGAAGAAGCCTTTCTTTGCAAGCACTGCATACAAAGCTTCCACAGAATGTCCTTTACTCATAACAAAACGGTCATGATTCGGATCATCCATATTGTCCGGTGTTACATTCATCTGATTAAAGTACAGTGCTACCAGAGTATCCATAACACTCATATCACCACCGATGTGTCCGGCTTTTCCGGCACAGATCATATCAATTACATCTTTTCGTAAATCATAGGATAACGCTGTCAGATTTTCCATATTCATCTCATTCTCCTCTTAAATAAGCTTTTACATCTTCTTCGATCGGGTCGTAGAGATCCGGTTTTATGCCGATATATTTACATGCCTCATACAGTACCGGAACAACATCCTTGTGGATTCCCACACAGTGATGGATGTAAGGTCCTTCTACGATCTTGGCTTCCAGTCGTTTGATATTTTCTACTTCTACCCAGAGGTAAGTTCCCATTCCCTTTGGTCCGTCCACGCCTTTGGCATTTCCAAGAAGGAGGGAATATTCTCCATTGTCTCCGTCGAAACGTGCCAGAGTAACCTCTCCATGTTTTGCCTCAGCTGTGATCGCACCCGGATGACTGAATGCCAGCGGATAGGTGATCTTTGGTGTTTCTCTTGCCACGGAGATCGGCCATGGTCCGCAGTGCTGCAGAAGCTCACCATTTTCGATATCCGGATGGCGGATGGTCCAGTCTGCAAAGAAGCTTCTGGTATCTCCCATCCTGCTGCCTCTACCATCAGTGCGGTGATTGCACCGTGAATGTCAGTTTCGCAGACAACCGGGATTCCTTCTTCGTTCAGAAGTGAATTCGCTGCGCACGGCATGATTCCAAGTTCACACTGCAGCTGGTTCCAGCACTGGATTGCTCCTGCCTGACATCCGTATTTTGTGATCAGGTTCTTCATTGCTACCTTGAGGGCTGCCACGTTTTCAAGTTCATTGTCTTTGATGTCAATGATCATGTTCTGGCGGCAGTATTCCATTACTTTGGCAACTTCCGTTCCTTCTTCTTTTGCTTTCTTTACTTCATCAGTAAGTTCCGGCATCGGGATCGGAGTAAGCTGGATATTGAATTTCTCCAGAAGTTCTCCTTCGTTGCACATGGTGGTCCAGAATTCATATGGTCTTGTGGAAATCTGAAGGATTCTGATGTTTTTGAATTTCTTTACTACGTTGCAGACTGCCATGAAGTCTCTCAGGCCACGTTCAAAAACAGGATCGTTCAGACGACAGTTTGTCATGTAAGTAAACGGTACCCGGAATCTTCTGAGTACTTTACCTGTTGCAAAAAGTCCACACTGAGTATCTCTTAAACGAACACCGTTTTCATCCGGACGCTCATCCAGCGGCCCCCAGAGAAGAACCGGAACTCCCAGTTCCTTTGCAAGTCTTGCACATTCAAATTCAGTACCAAAGTTGCAGTGCGGAAGAAACAGACCGTCAATTTTTTCTCTTTTGAACTTCTCTGCGATCTTGTACATTCCTTCATCATCATAGAGAAGTCCTTCCTCGTTGATGTCTGTGATATCTACAAAATCGATTCCAAGCTCTCTCAGTCTGTCTGCAGTCAGTCCACGATACTTTACTGCATCTGGTGCACTGAAAATACTTCTTCTTGTCGGTGCATATCCAAGTTTAATATGGTCCATGGTATTTCCCCCTTAATGTGTTTTTGCGTTTCTCTTTCTGTAAACATTATTATAAACTGTTCATATTATTTTTCAAATAAAATTATATTATTTTTTTACTCAAAACGGGAAGTTATACAATTTTTATTTCCTGTTTTTGGATGTTTTTCACAGTTATTCTGCTGTTTTCAGTATTTTATCCTTAAATATGTTATAAACGTTTATATAAACATTTATAAAAATTCGCATAAAAAAAAGAACCAGAATGTATATTTTTATTTACACATCCTGATTCTGCTGCTCCACGATCATCTGCTGATCATTTGATATTTTTTACGGTATTTCTATATATTATTTTCGGACACACCTGTATTTTGGTAACTGTGCTGGTACCGATCCCATCGATCAGTTCTACCAGACGGCGAACCGCCATCTTACCCATTTCACGCTTCTCTACACGCAGGGTCGTCAGCGGAGGAGAAGAGATTTCACTGAATGTAAGATCATCAAATCCAACAATGGAAATATCCTCCGGGATCCGATAACCCATCTCCTGCAGAGCTTCATCGCACCAAGCGCGATAATATCATTATCCGCAAAAAACGCGGTCGGAAGCTTGGGTTTTTTCTTAAGATATTCAAGCATATCCTGGCAGGCAGTACTCATATAAGTACCTACTGTTACCGTGTATTCCTCTTTATACGGAACCTTATATTTCTTAAGTGCTGTCTGAAAGCCGATAAATCGTGACCGGAATGCCTTGATCCTGTAATTTCCCCTCAGATATCCAACTTCCCTGTGTCCGTTATCCAGAAGATGCTCTGTAATCGCTCTCGCAGCATCCGCATTATTGATCAGGACAGAGTTAAAATCCATGCTCTCCGTCCAGTGATCCAGTAGAAGGACCGGGCACGAGGCATTCCTGTATAGACTCAGATCACCATCCATCATCTCTGTTCCAAGCAGGATAATTCCAACCCCCTGTTCTTCCAGAAGATCTCGCACCTGCTTCTGATAATTTGGATTTCTCTGGTCAACGTGAGAAATAACCATCTCGTACCCCAGACGATGGCATTCTTCCTCAATCCCCTCTATCATCTGCTGAAAAAACGGAGTCTCCTCCAAAATCTGTCCATTCTTCTTAAAAATCACAAGCCGGATTTTGGTCACAGCATTTGCACTGAGATATCCCGTCTCTCTTGCCACACGAAAAATCTCCTCCGCAGTCTCTCTGTTGACACCTTTTTTATGATTCAGTGCATTTGAAATTGTTGCCGGAGAAAATCCGGTCATTTTACTTAGATCCCGAATACTTACCTTCATATATCGCGTTACCACTCCTGTCTGTCCAAAGTTTTACTGCCGATTTCCGTACAGCACTTATGCAGGCAGAAGCGCCTTACAGTCTGCTGTCCAGAACTTCCCGTTTCATCGGTATGGATGCTGTCGCACCAGCCGGGAAACTGCGATCGCAGATGCTTCGCCGCCATTTCAAGTCCTTCCTTAACCGGCATTCCATCTATGATAGAAGAAATAAAATATCCAGTAAATGTATCACCTGCTGCGTCGTATCTACTGCCTTCACCTTAAAGATTCCCTGATGATAAATCCCAGTTTCATCCTGATACACAGAGCCATCGCCTCCAAGTGTCAGAACAATCTTTGCAGACGGATATTTCTCTTTGACCGCTGCAAGGATCCTCTCCGGTTCCCTCTCTCCTGTAATCTGATATCCTTCTATCTCATTTACAAGAAACAGGCTTACCTTTGACATATCACAGTTTTTCAGTTTATCATCGTATGGGGATGGATTCAGAATGATCATCATTCCCTTTTCATATGCACGATCGATAATATAATCCAACTCATTTATCTCGTTCTGAAGCAGGATAATATCGCCCTTATCAAAAGCGCTCAGGACTTCATCCACAAATTCGCGGGTAATGCTACGGTTTGCTCCGCCATACAGAAGAATGCAGTTCTGCCCATCCTTATCCACCTGAATCACCGTATGGCCGCATGGCCCTGCTATTTTGCGGATAAATTCTGTATTCACGCCATTTTCCCTGCATGTTTCCAGAAGCATCTCTCCGTCATCCCCGATCATTCCGGCATGATAAACCGGAATTCCTGCCTTCGCAAGAGCAATCGACTGATTCAGGCCCTTGCCTCCGCAGAAAGTCTGACGATTTCTGGAAGCCTGTGTTTCCCCCGGAATCAGGATACTTTCTACCTGATATACATAATCAAGGTTCAATGAACCAAAATTCAATACTTTCATATCTGTACTCCTTATTTCTTATGCCGGAAAAGCAACTCCCGCTCTCAGAATAATATTTGGATATGGTGTGAATTCACCTGTACGCACGGCAAACTTCACATTTCGAGACATTTCCTTTAATTCCGTGTGAGGAACCATATTCCACTCTGCATTCGGAAGCTTTTCTCTGATATAAGCAAGAAGTTCCGGATTTTTCTCTTCAATCTCGTTAGCTATAGTATACTGCTCAATTTCTGCTTCGTCAAGAATCGCGTCCATCACCTGGCGAAATGTCGGCACACCGCCGCACAGTGCAAGATCAACAATCTCCACGCCTTTGGGGATTGGCATTCCGCCGTCCCCGATCATAAAGGTATCCTTATGTCCCAGTCCTGCGATCAGACCCGCAAGCTGTGCATTGATAATTCCTCTTTTTTTCATAAAAATCACCCTGTTTTCAGATATTATTTGTTTTCGTTACGTGCCTGAAGTGCCATCTTAGCCTGAAGATTTCTCTGGAACTGGTCAATGATAACTGCGATAATGATTACAAGACCACGGATGATCTTCTGCCAGAACTCTGTAACACCGCACATAGTCATACCATCATTGATAACACCGATTACAAACGCACCGACAATGGTTCCTCCGATGCTTCCGACACCACCTGCCATGGAGGTTCCCCCAAGAACAGAAGCTGCGATCGCATTCATTTCCCAGGATTCACCTGTTTTTGGTGTTGCAGAAACAAGCTGGGATGTCGCGATAATACCAACGATCGCTGAGCAGAGGCCTGAGAATGCATATACCCAGATTTTTACGCGGTCAACCTTGATACCGGAAAGCTTAGATGCCCTTTCATTACCACCGATCGCCTGTACGTGCCAGCCAAACGGAGTTTTCTTAAGAATCAGCCCGGCAATCACTGCACGATAATCAGGATAATAACGCCTGTCGGAATCATAGTTCCTGCAAAGTTACGTCCAAACACTTCAAACCCTGTATTTCCAAGTCCTTCATATCCTGCAAGGTCAGAGAATGTAGCACCATTGGAACGGATATTTGCAAGACCACGACAGATGTACATAGAACCGAGGGTTGCAATAAATGGTGCTACATTAAATTTGGTGATCACAACACCGTTGAGAGCTCCAATAAATGCTCCCAGAAGAACTGTGATCAGAACTACCAGTGGAATACTGAAATAAATAGTCACACCTGCAAACTCCAGAGTCAGACCTTCCTGGATCAGACCACCGGCAATCATTCCTGCAAGACCTGCCACAGAACCAACAGAAAGGTCGATTCCACCGGTAATGATAACATAAGTCATACCAATTGCCAGGATCCCATAGAGAGCAACGTGTTTTGCTACCGTCAGAAGAGATCCTACTGTAAGGAAGTTATTTGCTGTAATGCTGAAGAAAATCATCAGGATGATCAGAACAATGAAGGTTCTGCCCTTCAGCAATGTCATTGCCAAAGCGTTGTTTGATTTTTTATTATCTGCTGCCATATCAAAAATTCTCCTTTTCACTATTTCTGTGCATGATGTCCTTTATAGGATGCCAGTACAAGAGTATCCTCCTGAATCTCATCACCGCTGAACTCACCTGTCTTCAGTCCATTTGACAGAACCAGAACGCGGTCTGCAATGGATACGATCTCCTGAAGTTCCGAGGAGACAACAATGATAGACAATCCTCTCTCTGCATACTGATTAATAATATCAAATACTTCTGTTTTTGCTCCGATATCAATACCACGGCTCGCTCATCCATCAGAAGGATCTTAGGCTCTGTAAGAATGCCTTTTCCGATAACAACCTTCTGCTGATTACCGCCTGACAGTGACAGGATCGGCAGATGTTTATCCGCTACTTTGATATGGATATCCTTGATCTGTTCGTCTACTTTCTGTCCTTCTTTTGTCTTATCAAGGAAAATTCCAGCCTTCTTATAACGCTTCATCGCAGAAAGGGAACAGTTTTTCTCGATGTCCATCGTCTGCACAAGTCCCTGTGCCTGTCTGTCCTCCGGAATCAGTGCAAATCCCTTGTCAATCTGTCCGGAAATAGACTTGATATCCAGCTTCTCTCCCTCCAGGAACACTTCTCCGGTATGTTCCGGATGCATTCCCATCAGGCACTCAAAAATTTCACTTCGGCCCGCACCCATCAGACCATAGATTCCAAGGATTTCACCTTTGTGAAGATCAAAATTCACATGATCCACCAGATATCCGCCGCCGGCTTTTGGAAGGCAGAGATCCTTTACTTCCAGAACCTTTTCTGTCTTTGACCAGTCTATCTTGGATTCTCTCTTCGGATAAGATTTCGCGCCACCCGTCATTTCATGAACGATCCAGGGCACATCAATATCTTTTACTTCTGCATCAGAAACATATTTTCCATCTCGAAGAATTGTAATATGGTCTCCGATCTGCATAATCTCCTCCAGACGATGAGAGATATATACAATAGAAATACCCTGAGCTGTCAGCTCTCTCATAATCTTAAAAAGGACCTGTACCTCCTGCTGGCTCAGAGAAGACGTCGGCTCATCCATAATAAGAACCTTAAGATCATCTGCAACCAGGTTTCTGGCAATCTCGATCATCTGCTGCTGGCCTACACGAAGTTCTCCTACCTGTGTATTCGGATCTATTTCATGCTCCAGTCTTTTGAGAATTTTTTGGGTTGCCTCAACATGTGATTTATTATCGAGTTTAATCTTTCCAACTGTTTTTTCTCTCGCCATGAAGATGTTCTGATAAACATTCAGGTTCGGAAAAAGACTCAGTTCCTGATGAATAATACCAATTCCATGTTTTCTTGCTTCCGTCGTATCCTTAAAAGAAACTTCCTGATCACCAATATACATTTTTCCCTCACTGGGATGCTCGATCCCGGCGATCATTTTCATCAATGTGGATTTACCTGCACCATTCTCACCGATCAGAACGTTTACCTTTCCCCTGAGCAGGTCAAAAGAAACGTCATCCAGGGCTTTTGTTCCAGGATAAATTTTGCTGATATGGTCCGCATGCAGAAACACATGCTCCGGACATGTATAACCCATAACCGTCCCTCCTATTTTGCTTCCAGTTCAACCGGAGTGATCAATATTTTTTCATTGTCATTTGCCGTGAAACAGCCTGTGAATGAAATGGTTTTGCCATCCAATGATGCCGGATCTGCTTTCTGTACCACTTCTTCATCAATCAATTTATTGATACTCTGAGAAACAGCTGCCCAATCCTGCTGGTTGGTGTAATCGCCAAACTTGATCACATCCAGCGAATCACGGATAGAAGATCCCTTATAAACAGAACCGATCTGGATAGAAATTTCTTCCGGTCCATCATAGCCATCCAGTTTAACATTCATATATCCTGCTTTCTTTTCCTGATTTACTTCTGTAACTGTGCCGGTTCCCTTTACAACATAATTAATCTCACCGCTGGTTCCCATAGAATATTTTCCATATTTATCAACCAGAGATTTTACATCTCCATTTGCTTCTGTAAGAAATTCTGCAAGATCCACTGCTTTTCCTTCAAGATCCGGGAGAGCTTTTGATTCCCAGATTCCTGCCACATCGTCACCTGCATTAAACTCTGTCTTTCCTGTATATTCCGCTTCCTGACCAATCTTTATTACTTTCACGCATCCAGTCATGGCTGTAGACATCATAACTGCTGCCAGTCCCACTGCTAACACTCGTTTTCTCATAACCGCGCTCCTTTAAACATTCCTTTACTGAAAGACAGGAAAGCAAGCCTCGCTTTCCTGTCCCCTTTTTACTAAATCAGACTTTTCATTCCAGCGGATTATTCTGCTGCTTCTTCTGTTGTTTCCTCTGTTGTCTCTTCTGGTGTCTCTGCATCAGCTGTGTCTGCTCCGTCCTCTGTATATACGAAGGTTTTCAGATTTGCGACATTGTCTTTTGTGATCGCAACACAGTCAACAAGCTGTTTCTCATCAAGTCCAGTGCTTCCATCTTTCAGGTAAGTATCTGCCTGCTCAACTGCCATCTGTGCCATCAGAGCAACTGCTGAGCGACTGTACCGGTTGCTTGCCATCTCTGATCAGAGCAGCTGCTTCATCAGAGCCATCCACACCGATGATCGGAATGCTCAAGCCAGCTGCCTCACATGCTGCCGCTGCACCTTCCAGCATGGTGTCGTTGCCGCAGATGATTCCATCAAGATCCGGGTTTGCCTGAAGGATTGCTTCTGTCTTATCGAAGGTTCTGTCTTCTCCCAGTTTGCTGTCTGCTGTGCTACCATTTCGAGATCCGGGTACTGATCGATCACTTCATGGAATGCTGAGGAACGAACACCTGCGTTTGTATCAGATTCTTTTCCAAGAAGCTCTGCATATTTTCCTTCTTCTCCCATAGCCTCAACCCATACTTCTGCGATTGCTTTTGCACCCTGATAGTTGTTAGCTACGATCTGAGAGATTGCTGCACCATCTTCATTGATCTCACGGTCGATCAGGAATGTCGGGATTCCTGCATCTTTTGCTTTCTTTACCGCTTCGATGGTTGCATCTGCACCAGCATTGTCACAGATGATTGCTGCTGCTTTATCAGCAATTGCACTGTCAAATAATTCTGTCTGCTTTGTCGGGTCGTCATCGTGTGATGCAGCTTTTACTTCATAGCCGAGATCTTCTGCTGTCTTTGTTGCGATGTCTGCTTCTGTTTTTGAATGCCGGGTTGGAAAACGGATGGTGTGATAACATAAATAATATTGGAGCCGCCGCCTGGAAGCGCCTCTTCACTCTCTGCAGCCATAACGCTTACACTTCCCATTGCAGAAACTGCCATTGCTGCTCCTAATAATGCCACCAGTAATCTTTTTTTCATTTTAAAACCCTCCTGTTTTTTAATTGTTCTGACAGACACATTCGCTTCTGTCGTTGGGATTCTGTGTCCCTGTTGATGTTTTATATTTTAAACGATAATGTAAATATTTCAATAGTATTTTTATATTTTCTTTAGTAAAGTTCTCTTTTTCGTCAAAATTAACGAGTTATTTTCTAGTTTTTTGTATATTATGCATATAGTTTTTGACGTTCAAATTGAATTTCAGCATCTTTTTTGTTGTTTTGTATATAAACGTTTATGTAAACATTCATAATATTTTTACAGGACATTTTTCTTTTTACCCTGCCTTCAAATCTTCTATATTATTTTTTTGGAAAAGCACGCAGAACCTGTCTCAGACATAAACTATAAGGAACACCCCTTTCGAGGTGGATATTTGAAGACTTTTTCGAAACCTTTGACTTCCGCTCAGGAAAAATATATCTTCACCGCTGTCAGGAGGGGGATCTGGATGCAAAAAACATTCTTATCGAACGAAATCTCCGCCTGGTCGCCCACATTGCAAAAAAATATCAGAACTCCGGGGAAGACCTCGAAGACCTGATCTCTATAGGAACGATCGGACTTATCAAAGCGATCTCTACTTTTGACCACACACGCTGCGCAAGGCTTTCTACCTATGCCGCACGCTGTATTGATAACGAACTTCTGATGATGTTTCGCTCTAAGAAAAAACATTCCAGGGAGATTTCCCTGTACGAACCGATCGGGACGGATAAAGAAGGGAATGAGATCAGCCTGCTGGATATTATCGAAAGCCCGCCGGTAGATATCGTGGAGGAATATTCTACGCAGGAGGATATCCGGTTTCTGATCTCTATTCTGAAAGATGCGCTTTCTGAGAAGGAATATCAGGTTATTTGTTTAAGATATGGGTTGTTTGGGATTAAGGAGCAGACGCAGAGGGAGATTGCCACACAGCTCGGGATCAGCCGGTCGTATGTGTCTAGAATTGAGAAGAATGCGTTGGAGAAGC
>ENA-OQCX01001426-OQCX01001426.1-human-gut-metagenome-genome-assembly--contig:-NODE-1426-length-10857-cov-2.551258_pt1 | contig 10857 bp, 8 predicted proteins | sample MGYA00242762_ERZ504587 | MGnify/ENA primary metagenome ERZ504587 (study PRJEB26092, sample SAMD00036337) | human gut metagenome | host: Homo sapiens | study: EMG produced TPA metagenomics assembly of...
AAAATGTCGTCACATTTTTAAACATATCTTTTGCTTCTTCTATCTTCTCTTCGCTTCCGATCACGCAGACCTGTTCGGCTTTCATCACTGCCTCTACGACATCCGCCAGTTTCCGGATATCTTCCTGTCCTGCCTCAAGGATCTGCAGACGCTCTTTCTTGATTGTCTCTGCACTGACTTTATTCATGTACAGATTAAACGAACGGTCTCCTTTTGCAGACGGTGTCATCGGCTGGTCAATGTTACTCATGGTTCCGATAATATATTTGTTCATGTCACGGTCACTGACAGTAAAGTTTCTCAGATAATCTGCGATGCTTCATAGACTTCCATTGTTCTTTCCAGGTTCGGATCACGGTAAGATACAAAATATCCTTCTCCGGTACGCTGAATCCGCTCATGCAGCCATAAGCGCCGCCTTTGACACGGATATTCTGCCACAGGTAATCATAACTTAAGATCACCTTTAAGATCTGCAATGCACCTGTATAATCTGCCCCGTTATCAATAAAGTTGCCGACTCTTGCCACATACTGAACTTTGGAAGCAGTCTTGAATCCTTCATTCTTCATCTCACAGTGCAGTACGCATCTGGTATCTTCCACCGGATCTTCGAACATTGCTTCCTTCAGACCTTCTACCAGCTCTTCCATGCCGTTCAGGCCCTCTTTTGCAGCCGTGTAACTGATCATCATATTGTCTGCACGGAACAGCTTATGAGCCAGCATCTGAAGCTTCTGTACCAATACGTCTTTTTCTTCTTCAAAATGTTCCTCGATATAAGCGATCTTATCATAGAACTCGATACCGCTTGTCATGTCTTTTAACTTAGATGACGGAGATGCATAAGACATCGCACGAAGCACTGCTGTTGTATGTCCGGAAGACTGGAATTTCATAAGAAGTCTTGACTTCTGCATTGCAAGAATCTCTCTGATTCTCTTGGTATCTCCCAGTTTCGAACGTGTCAGGATCTCCTCCATCATCCGGAATACGACTGGCAGCTTCTTGATATAATGCCTTTCCTTTGATTTCAAATGTTGCTTTGAATTCTTTTTCCGGCACTTTGGAAATGTCTGTATACAGTTCCAGTGATGTTCCGATACCGCCGGTATGCACGTTGATCTCATTAAAGAGTTCTCCGTACTTATAATTCTCGTATCAATGACTCCAAGTACTCCCTGCAGGATTCCGACATACGGAAGATCTGCTTCTTCCACACCTGACATATCGAATAACACATCCACGTATCCGATGCCATTTGTCTCAATCTCATGGTAAACTACCGGTACATCTGCGATTCTTTTTTCTTCATTGATGATCGGCTCAATCTCTTTTGAAATATCTTCTCTTGAAAGAACCGGGATCTTCTCAAGATTTTCTACTGCATCCGGTGCTGACTGATATGCCTCTAATGCATTGGAACGCTCTACCAGTCTTTTCTTTCTTCTTCTGTAAGACTTTCTTTGTATGCCTGTAACTTCTCCTGAAGTTCTTTGTCCATTCTTGCAGTACGTCCTTTTTTCCGGCTTGATCAGCACAATCGCACCGTGCGTATTCTCTAACAGATATTTGCGGATCAGTTCTTCATAATATCCTGTTCCGACCTGTGCCTTTAAGAACTCGAATGTATCCAGCGCTTCGATATGGATAAATGGTTTTTCGTCATCGTATAACCAGCTGTCCATAATCTGCAGTCCGTACATCAGTCCCTTCGGATAACCTCCGAAATCCGCCTCTCTGTAACGGAACTCATTATAATTGATTCCGGCTTCGAGAGCTTTCTTATCCATTCCATTTTCAACAATATCTTTTTAATGTATCCTCGATTACTTTCACAAATGCTTCTTTCTGTTCTACATTCGCATTCTTCGCAATGACAGAAAAGATCGGCTGGTAAATTCCGTTGTCATACGATCCCATAATGTCTTTTCCGATCCCGGCATCCGTAAGTGCTCTCTTAAGCGGTGCTCCCGGTGCAGATAACAATGCATAATCCAATACTTCAAATGCCAGATACAGCTTCTCATCCAGGCTTGTTCCAATGACTTTATTGTAAGAAATGTAAGTATTATCCTCTTCTGATTCATCGCTTGCTATGGAATATGGCATCTCTTTTTCGATTACTTTATCAAATGGTTCCTGATAGCGGATCTTGGAATCTACCGGCGCATAGTCGAATTTGCTCAGATATTCCTGATCCAGCCAGTTTAATTTTTCTTCCATGTCCATATTTCCATACAGGTAAATGTAACTGTTTGACGGATGATAATATCTTCTGTGGAAATCCAGGAACTGCTCATACGTAAGTTCCGGAATCACTTCCGGATCCCCGCCAGATTCGTTCGCATATGAGGTATCCGGGAACAGTGTATTCAATACCACTCTGTCCAGCACACCTTCCGGTGAAGAGAATGCTCCCTTCATCTCATTATATACAACACCGTTGTAAGCCAGATCATCTTCCAGAGAATCCATCTTGTAGCTCCAGCCTTCCTGACGGAAGATCTCTTCATGCTGATAAATATTCGGATAGAATACCGCATCCATATATACATGCATCAGATTTTGGAAATCCTTATCATTACAGCTTGCTACCGGGTAAACCGTCTTATCCGGATAAGTCATTGCATTTAAAAATGTATTCAGTGAACCCTTTACCAGTTCTACGAACGGATCCTTCGCCGGGAAATTCTTAGATCCACACAGTACGGAATGTTCCATGATATGTGGTACTCCGGTACTGTCTGACGGCGGTGTACGGAATCCGATATTGAATACCTTGTTGTCATCATCATTTTCTATCAGTAAGATCCTTGCCCCGCTCTTCTTATGCTTTAACAGCATTCCGTGGGATTTGATCCCTTTTAAATCTTCTTCCTTTACTAATTCGTAAGCACTTAAGTCTTTTACACTCATGAATTTCTATGTTCTCCTTTCGTCTGCAATCTTCCATTTCCCCAAAGCAGAAGATTCTTCTGCCCCGCAATATATCTACTGGAATAATTGCCACTCATGCAAGATATTATAACACCTTTCTTATTATTCTGCACCTATCAAAAAAAGACTCCAAAGCAACTTTTGCGCCACATACTTTTATGCAAGGCAAAGAGTCTTTGAAGTCTCTGCTAATTTTAATTTTTTAACAAATCATTTATGAATGGCTTTCTGTTCTCTTCTTCATGAGCAGTAAAGCTGCTACCAGAAGTACCATACCGATTGGAAGACAGATCAATGCATTCTGAACAAATCCGGCAATTACATAAGTAATGCAGGAAACAACTGCAACGGTTGCCGCATACGGTAACTGTGTCGTTACATGGTTGACATGATTACACTGCGCTCCCGCGGATGCCATGATCGTTGTATCCGAAATAGGCGAACAATGATCTCCACATACAGCTCCCGCCATACAAGCTGAGATAGAGATGATCATCATAGTCTCGTTCGTTCCCTGGAATACCGCTACTACGATCGGGATCAGGATTCCGAATGTTCCCCATGATGTTCCAGTTGCAAATGCAAGGAAGCATCCTACGAGGAAGATAATTGCAGGCAGGAAGTTTAATAATCCTCCAGCTGCGGACTGCATAACATTAGCCACATACTCTGCTGCGCCAAGACTGTCTGTCATTGCTTTTAATGTCCATGCAAATGTCAGGATCAGGATTGCAGGTACCATAGCCTTGAATCCTTCCGGAACACATTCCATAGATTCACGGAACTTAAGTACTTTTCTAAATGCATAGAATACAACCGTAACAACCAATGCGAAGAAACTTCCAAGCATCAGACCTACCGATGCATCACTTGCCGAAAATGCTTTAACAAAGCCTGTTCCACTAAAGAAGCCTCCTGTATAAAGCATACCGCAGATACAGAAAATGATCAGGACCACTATCGGGAATACCAGATCGATCACTTTTCCCTTTTCTTCTACAATCTCATTCTCAGCATTTGCATATGGCCTGTCCGGTGTAGTATAGATATCACCCTTTACAGCATTATCTTCATGTAATTTCATCGGGCCATAATCAATCTTAAGCACCACGATCAAAACCATTGCAAGAATTGTGAGTAAAGCATAATAGTTATACGGAATCGCACGCATAAAAATAGAAAATCCATCTTCACCTTTTACAAATCCTGTTACAGCCGCTGCCCATGATGAGATTGGAGCGATGATACATACCGGTGCCGCTGTTGCATCGATCAGATACGCCAGTTTCGCACGTGATACATTGTGCTTATCTGTGATCGGACGCATAACACTTCCAACTGTCAGGCAGTTAAAATAATCATCAATAAAGATCAGGATTCCAAGCACGATCGTTGCAAGCTGTGCCCCAACTCTTGTCTTGATGTGAATACTAGCCCAACGCCCAAATGCTGCCGAACCTCCTGCATTATTCATCATGCAGACCATAATTCCAAGAATAACCAGGAATACCAGGATTCCCATATTATAGCTATCTGTCAGTACTCCTACGATTCCATCTTCAAATATAATGCAATACTGCCTTTTCAAAATGGAAATTAGACCAGAAGATTCCTCCGATCGCAATTCCGACAAACAAGGAACTATACACTTCTTTCGTGATCAGTGCAAGACCAATTGCCACAATTGGGGGTACCAGTGCCCAGAATGATGAATACATCTTTGGTACATACTCTTTTCCTCCATCTGCCGCAAATACGGTAATTGCACCGCATGCAAAGATCATGAGGCAGGTGAGTACGGCAAAGAGTAATTTTTTCTTTTTCTCATAACTCTCTCCTTCGTTTTTTTCCAAAAAAAATACCATGAACAATTTCCTCTGCGTGGATTGCTCATGGCATATATCATCTTATAAGCAGGACATCCGTATTTTCAGATCATTCAACACTTCATTTATGTCCTCTATATAACTCTAAATACAAATTACATAATTAAACTCTTATATCTTCTATATACTCCGATAGCGCTCCACTTACTGAAGTGACAGTCCGCAGCATATTCTGCTGCGTCCCAGGAAGTATATCTCGAATATAATAAGGGATGATATCTTCCTTCGGCAGTTTTCCCTTTCAGGCAGAAATGATTTCCCTTTATCTGTTGTTCTGCCTTACTGATGAAACCTGCGCCTCTATCTAGTCTCATTATTCATATAATAATATTTTTATCATCTTTGATCTATTTTGTCAATACAATATGGCAAATGCATGGCAACACAAAACTCCCGCAGATCCTTACGAATCTGCGGGAGTCATGATTTATACTATTCTATTGCTAATCAGATATGATTACTCCTCTACTTTGTAAAGGTCTGTCAGTTTTGACAGGTAATCGTATCTTTCCATAGCCTCTGCCTCATTCTTAGCGAAGAGTCTTGCAGCCTTTTCCGGATTAGCTCTCTTAAGAGCATTGTAACGAACTTCTCCGTCAAGGAATGCCTGGTAATCTTTCTTCCTTAGGCTGTTTGCTGTCAAGAGTGAACTTGCTTCCCTTTTCAGCTGCAGGATTGAATCTGAAGTTGTTCCAGTATCCGCATTCTACTGCTAACTGTTCCTCTGTCTGAGCTTTGCTCATACCCTTCTTGATACCATGGTTGATACATGGAGCGTATGCGATGATCAGAGATGGTCCCGGATAAGCCTCAGCCTCTGCAATTGCTTTTACAGTCTGGTTGAAGTCTCCACCCATAGCGATCTGTGCAACGTATACATATCCATAGCTCATAGCCATGCTTGCAAGGTCTTTCTTCTTCGTCTCTTTTCCGCCTGCTGCGAACTGAGCTGTAGCACCAGTCTTAGTAGCCTTAGAAGACTGTCCACCTGTGTTAGAGTAAACCTCTGTATCGAATACCATGATGTTGATGTCTTCACCACTTGCTAATACGTGGTCAACTCCACCGAATCCGATATCGTAAGCCCATCCGTCACCACCGAAGATCCACTGAGATTTCTTAGCGAGGAAGTCTTTGTTCTTAACGATGTCTTTGCATGTATCGCAGTCACATCCGTCTAATGCTGCAACTAATTTATCTGTAGCATCTCCGTTTGTAATACCACATGCGAATGTATCGAGGTATTCCTGGCAAGCTGCCTTAACCTCTGCTGAAGCCTGCTCTGATGCTGCAACAGTTTCAACTTCTTCTTTCAGTCTCTTTCTGATTGCTTTCTGAGCAAGTAACATACCATATCCAAACTCTGCGTTGTCTTCGAACAGTGAGTTAGACCATGCAGGTCCCTGTCCCTTAGAGTTCATTGTGTATGGTGTAGACGGTGAAGAGTTACCCCAGATTGAAGAACATCCTGTTGCATTAGCAATGTACATTCTGTCACCGAATAACTGTGTGATCAGTTTTGCATAAGGTGTTTCTCCACAACCTGCACAAGCTCCTGAGAACTCAAGTAATGGCTGTTTGAACTGGCTTCCCTTAACTGTCTCTGGTTTGAATTTAGCAACAACTTCTGGTTTAACCTCGATCTCACGTCCGAAATCAAAGATATCCTGCTCTGCTGCATTTTCTTCCATGTTTGCCATAACAAGAGCTTTTTCACCCTTCTTACCTGGGCAAACGTTTACACAAGATCCACATCCTGTACAGTCATAAGCTGATACAGTCATAGTGAATTTCATTCCCGGCATACCGATCATATCGATTGCTTTTGTTCCTTCTGGAGCTTTTGCAAGTTCATCCTCTGTAAGTGCTACCGGACGGATAACTGCATGTGGGCAAACGTATGCACAACGGTTACACTGGATACAGTTTTCTGACTGCCATACAGGGATATCTACTGCGATACCACGTTTCTCATATGCTGCACTACCTGATGGTGTAGATCCATCTGCATAGTCAGTAAATGTAGATACTGGCAGAGTATTTCCTTCCTGAGCATTAACCTTAGACTGGATGTTCTTAACGAATGCTACAACATCGTCTTTTCCACCCTTAACTTCTGGTGTGAATAATCCTTCGTCTTCACAAGATTTCCAAGATTCCGGAACTTCGATCTCAACTACCTGTTTTGCACCGGCATCGATAGCATCGTAGTTCATCTGTACGATCTTGTCACCTTTTCTTCCGTAAGTAGCTTTTGCAGCTTTCTTCATCAGATCGATTGCTTCTTCTTCCGGAATGATAGATGCCAGTTTGAAGAATGCTGACTGAAGGACTGTATTGATACGTCCGCCAAGTCCGATCTCTTTACCGATCTTGATACCATCAATTGTGTAGAATTTGATGTTGTGATCAGCGATGAAGGCTTTTACCTGTCCTGGTAAATGTTTCTCAAGACCTTCCATGTCCCAAGAGCAGTTCAGAAGGAATGTTCCTCCGTCAACTAATTCCTGAACCATGTTGTATTTGTTTACATAAGATGGGTTGTGACATGCTACAAAGTTAGCCTTGTGGATCAGGTAAGTAGATTTGATTGGCTTCTTACCGAAACGCAGGTGAGACATTGTAACACCACCAGACTTCTTAGAGTCATAGTCGAAGTAAGCCTGTGCATACATGTCAGTATTGTCACCGATGATCTTGATAGAGTTCTTGTTAGCTCCTACAGTACCGTCAGCTCCAAGTCCCCAGACTTACAGTTGATTGTTCCTTCTGGTGTTGTAACCAGTGGTGCACCAACTTCAAGTGAAAGATTTGTAACATCATCGTTGATACCGATTGTGAATCTTTCTTTGTCTGCGTTGTTGAATACTGCAACGATCTGTGCAGGTGTTGTATCTTTTGATCCTAATCCGTAACGTCCGCCGTTAACCGGTACTGCATCGAACTTAGATCCCTTTAATGCAGAAACAACATCCAGGAATAATGGCTCTCCCTGAGCTCCTGGTTCTTTTGTTCTGTCAAGTACATTGATGTATTTTACTGTGTCAGGAATTGCATCAATTAATGCCTGTGCACAGAATGGTCTGTAAAGGCGAACCTTAACAACACCAACTTTTTCCCCAGCTGCTGTTAAGTAATCGATTGTCTCTTCGATTGTGTCACATACAGAACCCATAGCAATGATAACTTTCTCTGCATCTGCTGCTCCGTAGTAGTTGAAGAGTTTGTAGTCTGTTCCGATCTTCTCGTTAACTTTATCCATGTACTCCTGTACGATAGCCGGCATAGCGTCGTAGTATGGGTTACATGCTTCTCTTGCCTGGAAGAAGATATCCGGGTTCTGAGCTGAACCTCTCTGGCATGGGTGATTTGGATTCAGTGCATGATTTCTGAATGCATCGATTGCGTCCATATCTACCAGATCTTTCAAATCTTCATAATCCCATGTCTCAATCTTCTGAATCTCGTGTGATGTACGGAATCCATCGAAGAAGTTGATAAATGGAAGTTTTCCTTTTAATGCTGCGCAGTGTGCAACTGGTGTTAAGTCCATAACTTCCTGTACGCTGGATTCGCAAAGCATTGCTGCACCAGTCTGACGACAGGCGTAAACATCAGAGTGATCTCCGAAGATATTCAGTGCGTGGCTTGCAAGCGCACGAGCGGATACGTTAAATACTCCAGGAAGCTGTTCTCCTGCTACTTTATATAAGTTAGGAATCATTAACAGAAGTCCCTGTGATGCTGTAAATGTTGTTGTCAGAGCACCAGCAGAAAGAGATCCGTGTACTGCTCCTGCAGCACCAGCTTCTGACTGCATCTCTGTTACCTGAACAGTCTGTCCAAATATGTTCTTTCTTCCTTCTGTAGCCCATTCATCTACATGTTCCGGCATAACGGATGATGGTGTAATAGGGTAAATTGCTGCAACTTCTGTATATGCATATGAAGCATGAGCTGCGGCCTGGTTACCATCCATGGTCTTCATTTTTCTTGCCATTTTCGTTGTTCCTCCTTGATAATAGTACAAATCATATATTGACGTGTATGGTTTTATTATATCTCCTGTATCATCAAAAGTCTAGCGATTCCGACTGTTATTTTGTTCATTTTTTGGTACAAATACAGATTCTCGTATCATTTGTCGGCATATTTGCCCATAAAACCGAGAATAAATCTCAAATTCATTTGGAAAGAATATGCTTAATAAGCACATACATCACAATCGCAAATGCAAATAAATACCCAATCGCACCAATTGCCGGGATCCCGCAGATCTTCGGGCTCATATTGGTAGTGCAGATAATGCTTGAACTGATCAGCAATGCCATCACCCACAATCCCATTACCACATTCCGCACCAGACGCCTCAGTAACTGTGCCAGATCGTTGGATGCATGCAGATCCAGGTTGACTCTTGTCTGACCTTTCATCAGACCATGCAGTGCATCCGCTGCAAGTCCCGGGACTTCTACTGCTTTATGCATCGAACGGTAAAGATTCTTTCCTGCATGTTTTAATTCTTTTTTCCAATCCAGATCTTTCCACATACTCTCTGAAATATGTCTGGATGCGATCTCGATCATATTGATCTGTGGAGCAATGTCTGCAAGCACACCTTCCATGTTAGTCAATCCTCTTGCCAGCATCGTCAGACCATGCGGCATACGGATCTTATTTTCCTTCATCACTTCCATAAGATCCATCATCACTTCTGCAACATCGATCTCTCCCATATCCAAGGACCCATACTTCGACATCAGTTCACTGATATCTTCATACAATACGCTCTGATCTGGTTTCTCTTTAAATTCACCCAGTGCCATGACTGCTTCCTGGATCATGCCGATATCATTTTCTGCAATGCCGCGGATTGCTTTTCCGATCAGTCTTTATCCTGTTCGGTCAGTCTTCCCATCATTCCCATATCGATCCATACAATCTTGCCATCCTGGATCTTTACATTTCCCGGGTGGGGATCTGCATGAAAGAAACCGTCTTCCATCACCTGCTTGATATAATTATCGATCAGCTTGATCCCGATCTCTTCCAGATCGTATCCGCCTGCCAGAAGTTTCTCTTTATCATCGATCGCAGGCCCTTCGATATATTCCATGACCAGCACATGCATGGTTGTATATTCCTGATATAGTTTCGGTGTTCTTACATATACGACATCCGCATTCCGTCTGGCAAACTCTTCCATATTCGATGCTTCGGTGAGAAAATTCATCTCTTCCCGTGTCACATTCCAAAGTTCATCCAGTACCTGATCGAAGTCAGCCATTCCTTTCAGACTGATCGGCGGCATCAGCTTTACTGCCTTCCGAAGGAGTCCGATATCTCTTGCCATAATTTCATAAATACCTGTTCGTTGAACCTTGATAACAACCTGTTCACCGCTGAGCAGTTCTGCTCTGTGGACCTGTGCAATGGATGCTGATCCCAGTGGTGTATCGGAAATAAATGCAAATATTTCATTCCACGGACAACCATATGCCTGTTCGATCACTTCTTTTACTTCCGGAAATTCCATCGGAGTTACTTCTGAACGCAGACACATCAGTTCATCACAATACCTTTTCGGTAAAATGTCTGAATGCAGTGACATAATCTGACCAATTTTAATATAAGTAGGCCCCAGATCCTCCAGTATCATCCGGAGTTTCTGAGGCGTAATTCCCCTGGTGATTCCATATTTATGAAGTACGGATGTAATCTCCTTTAACCTGGTACGGTATTCTTTGGATTCTCCCTTACTCATGAACCTGTTCCTCTTTAAATATCTTCGTTCTCAGCTGTCTCTTCTTCCGCTGCTTTCTCTGCCGCATCTTCGCATACGGATTCGTCTGCCACATCTTCTACCGTCTCTGCAGCTTCAAATTCTTCCTGTTTTTTCTCCATCTCATCAATTCTCTGTTCAACAATGCCATCTGTTCCGGAGTCATCTTATCCAAAAGCTCATCCAGTTCTTCCGGTGAAGTATGTTTTACTTTTATTCATCACTTTTCTTTACTTGACTTCGATCATG
>ENA-OQCX01001427-OQCX01001427.1-human-gut-metagenome-genome-assembly--contig:-NODE-1427-length-10857-cov-2.429171_pt1 | contig 10857 bp, 11 predicted proteins | sample MGYA00242762_ERZ504587 | MGnify/ENA primary metagenome ERZ504587 (study PRJEB26092, sample SAMD00036337) | human gut metagenome | host: Homo sapiens | study: EMG produced TPA metagenomics assembly of...
CAAGTCCGAAACGATAAGACTCATCTTTTACATAGACCTCTTTCAGTCCAAGGTATGTAGCCATGTGATCCCAGTTTTACAAGTGGTGTAACACTGTACTGCGGGAAGCTCTCATGGAATGCGCGAGCTTTCGCTACATTCTCAAGTGACATTACCTGAAGCTGAGAGTCATCTGTTTTTGGCATTTCGTTTACTGCCCATTTGATAGTTTCCATTATAGTGACCTCCTTAAATTAATACGTGTCATTTGCCCATGTAACTGTAAAGTGTGAATTTCGATATCCCCAAATACGAAGAAACTTTATCGCCGGACTTTGTAATAAGGAAAGCACCGGCATGATCCAGATACTGGACAACAGCAACTTTGTCGTCTTTGTTCATCATTGCAACTGGCTTTCCGACCTTTGCAACGGCCTGCTCAATCAACAGATCCAGAAGTTCATTTACATTATGTGTGATCCGTCGTGGCGAATCACCTGTAAGATCCGGAAGATTGTCTTTCGTAGCGATCAAAGACTGAATTGCTGTACTCGCAGCTGTAAAAGCTGTGATGTCATAGTTTAATGAGAAGATGTATGAGACCGATCCGTCATCGTCTCTTATATAGAAGGTACTCGATTTCAAGATCCGTCCATCTTCTGTTTTAGTAAGATAGGAAAGCTTATCATGAATCGTTGACGGATCCGACTGAAGTGTCTCAAGAACAATTCCTGAAGGACCATCTCCGGTCTGTCGGTTCGATACATGTCCGTTCTCGATGTACACGATCGATCTCTCCAGATCTTTTGTCTTCAAATCATGAATTGCAATCTCACAGGAACTTCCAAATTGTATTGCAAGTCCGTGTGCAAGCTGCTTAAGAAAATCTAAGGTATGACGCATATGTCCACCTGCCTTTCTACATGCTTTCTGTCTTCATAATCCCATAATATCATAAAAATCACGATAGTCAATACCTTTCCTAAAAAATTTTTAGGTAACAAAAAACTTTTTTAGATTTCTTGTTGCATTTAGACAATTTAGATGTTATTCTATGTGTAACAGAGACGTTGATGTACGAAATGCACATAACAGGCAGATGGCATTTTAACATCAAAGTGTAGAAATTCATAAAAAGGAGAGGTTACAATTATGTTGATCTTAGGTAATGGTAGAGTTGTGACAAGAAACCCTGAATGTCCTTATATGGAAGAGGGCGCAGTAGCAATTGATGGTAAAGTAATCTGTAAGGTTGGACCGACAGATGAGTTGAAGAAGGCTTATCCAGATGCAGAGTTTATTGATGCAAAAGGCGGAGTGATCATGCCGGCATTCATTAATACTCATGAGCATATCTATAGTTCTTTTGCAAGAGGACTTGCTATTAATGGATACAATCCAACAGGATTACTCAGCATTCTTGAAGGAATGTGGTGGACACTGGATAGAAACCTGACACTGAATGATACTTATTTAAGTGCTATGGCTACTTATATTGATTCTATTAAGAACGGTGTGACAACAGTATTTGACCATCACGCAAGCTTTGGAGCTATCAAAGGTTCCTTATTTGAAATTGAGAGAGCAGCGAAGGAAACAGGAATTCGTTCCTGTCTCTGTTATGAAGTTTCTGACAGAGATGGAAAAGACAAAGCCAGAGAGTCTGTAATGGAGAATGCAGAATTTATTCGTCATGCACTGAAGGATGACAGCGGAATGATCGCCGGAATGATGGGTATGCATGCACAGTTCACAATCTCAGATGAGACAATGGAACTTGCAGCAGCAAACAAACCGGATGAAGTTGGTTATCATATTCATGTTGCAGAAGGAATTGAAGATCTGCATCACTGCCTGAAACATTATGGAAAGAGAATTGTTGACCGCCTGATGGACTTCAATATTCTTGGAGAGAAGACACTGCTTGGACATTGTATCTACATCAACCCACATGAGATGGATCTGATCAAAGATACAAACACAATGGTTGTTCATAATCCGGAATCCAATATGGGAAATGCCTGCGGATGCCCTCCGACAATGGAACTTGTACACAGAGGAATCCTTACAGGACTTGGAACAGATGGATATACACATGATATGATGGAATCCTTCAAAGTAGCAAATATTCTTCATAAACATCACCTTTGCGATCCAAATGCAGCATGGGGAGAAGTTCCGACAATGCTGTTTGAGAACAATGCAAAGATTGCAGGACGTTATTTCGACCAGAAGCTTGGAGTTCTTGAAGAAGGCGCAGCAGCAGATGTGATCATTGTTAATTACAATCCGCTGACACCAATGAATGAGAATAACATCAATGGTCACCTTGTATTCGGAGTAACTGGACACGATGTTGTGACAACTGTTGCAAACGGTAAAGTATTGATGAAAGACAGAAGACTGACAGAGATTGACGAAGCGAAAGTTATGGCAGACTGCAGACAGGCAGCAGCCGAACTTGGAAAACGTATCAACAGTCGTTAGGCTTAGATTGACGGATACTGTTCATTAATGTTAACATATATAACAGATGTGGACAGTATCTTTGATCGCACATTTCGTCAAAACTAACCGGAAAGGACAATAAAATAATGAAAGAAAAGAAATCAGAAGCACCTCGCAGAGGAAACGAAGAACTGTTTAAGTGGGATGGTAACCCGACATTTGGTCAGATACTTCCGCTTGCTGCCCAGCATGTACTTGCAGCAGTTGTAGGATGTGTTACACCGGCAATTCTGGTTGCAAATGCAGCGAATAATGCAGGCGGAAATGTAAACATGGGTCTCTTGATCCAGATGTCACTTGTATTTGCAGCATTATCAACATTCCTTCAGCTGTATGGAAATAAGATCCATCTTGGATCCGGACTTCCGGTCATCATCGGTGTAAGTTTTGCTTATGTTCCGACAATGACAGCAATCGCAGCACAGGCAAAGGACGTTAACACGATTTTTGGCGCGATGATCATAGGTGGTATCGTAGCAATTGTCGTTGGACTTACTATTAAGCAGATCAGAAAGGTGTTCCCACCACTGGTAATCGGAACTGTTATCTTTGCGATCGGTCTGTCTCTTTATAAGACAGCCATTAACTACATGGCAGGAAACTCCGCGAACACATATGAAGTGATCGTAGAGCAGAGAGTCAGACAGCAGCACTTGTTTATGGTTCCTGGCAGAACTGGCTTGTATCCCTTGTAACACTGGCAATCGTAATCGGTCTGAACCATTACGGAAAAGGACTTTTCAAACTTGCATCTATCCTGATCGGTCTGGTCTGTGGATATGTACTTGCATTGTGCTTTGGAATGGTTGATTTTTCAGCACTTTCAAACGCAGGTTGGTTCCAGCTTCCACAACCGTTCGCTTTCGGTGTAAAATTCGATATCTCAGCGATTATCCCGCTGGCGATTTTGTTCCTTGTCAATTCCATTCAGGCAATGGGAGATTTCTCCGCTACAACAAGTGGTGGTATGGATCGTCTTCCTACTGACCAGGAGCTCAACGGTGGTATCATCGGTTATGGTATCAGTAATATCGTAAGTGCATGTTTCGGATGTCCTCCGACAGCAACTTACAGCCAGAACGTAGGTATTGTTGGTTCTACAAAAGTTGTAGCAAGAAAGGTATTTTCACTTTCAGCATTTATCCTTCTGATTGCAGGATTGATTCCGAAATTCTCAGCACTTCTGAGAACAATTCCTCAGTGTGTACTTGGTGGAGCAGTAGCATCTGTATTCGCAGGTATCGCAATGACAGGTATCAAGCTTCTTGTAAGTGAAGGTATGTCTACAAGAAATACAACAGTTGCAGGATTATCTATTGCAATCGGTATGGGTGTATCCTTAAGTAACGGATGCTTAAATCAGATGACATCAACAATTTACAATGGATTAGGAATGACAATGGGACTTGAGAACTTCCAGTCCATCATCAATAACACATTTGCATCATCACCGGTTGTACTGGCGACAATTTTTGCAGTTATTTTGAATCTGGTTCTTCCGAAAGATCCAAAGCCGGAGACAAAATAAAAGGAAACAGATTTTTGAGAAAAGACAGGTTCTTGGGGAATGATCTGTCAGAGATTTCAAAGATTTAATCATTACGGAAGAACCTGCCGATGGCAGGTTTTCCGTGATAAAAGAAAAAAGAGAGGTAAAAAGTATGAGTGAAATTATGAGACCTATGTCATTTGAACAGCTTTTAAACTGGACATTGACAGAGTACAAAGAGAATGGAACAGTATTTGGAGAGCGTCATCCATATCATGCGGACAGCAAGTTCAACCGCACAATCTTCGGGCGCGATCTTGAGACACCAATCGGACCGGCAGCAGGTCCAAACACTCAGCTGACACAGAATATTATCGCAGCTTACTACACAGGAAGCCGTTTCTTCGAGCTGAAGACAGTTCAGGTAATGGACGGAGACGAGCTTGCAGCATGCATCAACAGACCATGTATCAAGGCTGATGACGAGTGCTACAACTGTGAGTGGTCTACAGAGCTGTTTGTTCCACAGGCAATGGAGGAGTACATCAAAGCATGGTTCCTTCTGAAAGTGATCTCAAAAGAATTCGGACTTGGAAGCATGGACGGATTCCAGTTCAACATCAGTGTTGGATATGATCTTGCCGGAATCAAATCAGAGAAGGTTGACACATTCCTGAACACAATGCAGCATGCACAGGATTCAGAGATTTTCAAGCACTGCAAGGCTTATCTTCTTGAGCATGTTGACCTGTTCGAGAAAGTGACAGCAGAAGATATCGAAAGCATTTCCGGTGATATCTGTAATTCTGTTACAATCTCTACACTTCACGGATGCCCTCCGGAAGAAATTGAGAAGATCGCAATGTATCTGATCACAGAAAAGGGATTCCATACATTTATCAAATGTAACCCGACACTTCTTGGATACGAGTATGCAAGAAAGACAATGGATGACATGGGATACGATTATATCGCATTCGGTGACTTCCACTTCAAAGACGACCTGCAGTACGAGGATGCTGTTCCGATGCTGAACAGACTGATCGCTGTCTGTCAGGAAAGAAACCTGGAGTTTGGTGTGAAGATCACTAACACATTCCCGGTTGATGTAAAACAGAACGAACTTCCAAGTGAAGAGATGTATATGTCAGGAAAATCTCTGTATCCACTTTCCATCTCCGTAGCAAATATGCTGGCAAGAGATTTCGGTGGAAAACTGAGAATCTCCTATTCAGGCGGTGCTGATTTCCATAACATCGAAGGAATCATCGATGCAGGAATCTGCCGGTAACAATGGCTACAACAATCCTGAAACCAGGCGGATATGACAGACTTGCCAGATTGCAGGACTTCTTGAGAAAGAAGGCGTTGTATTCACAGGTATCGACGCTGCCAAGACAGAGAAACTGGTTGAAGAAGCAAAGACAAGCCATATCATGTAAAGGCTGTAAACCGCTTCCGTCTAGGAAGATCAACAAACAGGTTCCGCTGATCGACTGCTTCATCGCTCCTTGTAAAGAAGGATGCCCGATCCACCAGGATATCACAACATATCTGCAGCTTGTAGAAGCTGGTAAATATGAAGAAGCTATGGATGTTATCACAGAGAAGAATCCACTTCCATTCATTACAGGAACAATCTGTGCACATGCTTGTATGGGCAAATGTACACGTAACTTCTATGAGTCACCGGTACATATCCGTGAGATGAAGCTCGAGGCGGCTCAGAACGGATACGAAGCACTGATGAACAAGCTGACAGCACCTGCAATCACAAAAGAAGGCAAGGCAGCAGTAATCGGTGGAGGTCCGGCTGGTATGGCAGCTGCTTACTTCCTGCGCAGAGCCGGAATGGCGGTTACAGTATTTGAGAAGAACGACGCTCTCGGCGGAGTTGTTCGCCACGTGATCCCAGAGTTCAGAATTCCGGAACATCTATCGACAAGGATGCAGCACTTCTTGAGAAGATGGGCGTTGAAGTTCGTCTGAATACAGAAGTAAAAGATACAGCAGCACTGAAAGCAGAAGGATTTACAACAGTGATCCTTGCAGTAGGAGCTTCTGAGCCTGGAGTATTAAGACTTGAGCAGGGTGAAGCTAAGAATGCACTCGAGTTCCTGGCTGACTTCAAGGCAAATGACGGAAAACTTGATATCGGTAAGAACGTTGTAGTTATCGGTGGTGGTAACACAGCAATGGATACAGCAAGAGCAGCAAAACGTACAACAGGCGTTGAACATGTATATCTTGTATACAGAAGAACAAAACGCTATATGCCGGCAGACGAAGAAGAGCTGGTAATGGCAGTAGAGGACGGCGTAGAATTCATGGAACTCCTTTCTCCTGTTAAACTTGAGAATGGAAACTGATCTGCGAAGTTATGGTTCTTGGCGATATGGATGCTTCCGGAAGAAGAGGCGTTGTGAAGACAGGAGAACTCAAAGAGATCCCGGCTGATACAGTGATCGCAGCTGTTGGTGAAAAAGTTCCGACTGCTCTTTACGAGGCAAACGAAATCAACGTAAATGACAGAGGACGTGCTCTTGTAAATGAAGAGACATTAGAGACAAACGTAGAGAACGTTTACGTTGTTGGTGACGGACTTGGCGGACCGGCTACAGTAGTAGAAGGTATCCGTGATGGTCTCAAAGCTGCTCAGGCAGTGATTGGAGAGACTCTTGTAAGAGATTTCGATGCAGAGACAGATGAAGATGTTGTATACGAGAGAAAGGGTAACCTCGAAGACGTACGCGAAGACAGCACAGAGGCTAAGAGATGTCTTAACTGTGCAGGAATCTGTGAGAATTGTAAGGAAGTTTGCCCGAACAGAGCAAATGTAGCAATCAGGTTCCGGGACTGGAGAAACATCAGATCATCCATGTGGATTACATGTGCAATGAGTGTGGTAACTGTAAGAGCTTCTGTCCGTACGACAGTGCTCCGTACCTGGATAAATTCACATTATTCATGGACGAGAACGATATGGCAGACAGCAAGAATCAGGGATTCACGGTACTGGATAAAGATGCAGTACACTGCAAGGTTCGTTTCTGTGGAGAGATCCACGACTGGACACTTGGAGAAGAGACAAAGATTCCAGAAGCACTTCAGAAAGTAATGGAGACTGTTTGCAAGGACTACACATATCTGTTAAGATAATAGCAGAAGGTTTATGTGAGATTGCTACGGTGGAAATAGAGTGAGACCAGAGTGATCATACGTGAGAAAGATAGCTCACAGGCATCTGCCTGTGGGCTATCTTCTTTTCAAAAGATGCAGAATATAGAAAGAAGGTCTGTAGAAGTGATAAGTTATTTCAGAGATGGCAGACTTTATGAAGCAGAATCTTTCTTATCGGTAGTAAAGCCTGACTATATAGAATGTCCGATGATAGCTGCTGTCGGTGCAGGAGGAAAGACCTCTACATTGAGAAGGCTTGCAGAAGAGTATGCGCTGTTGGGGAAAAAAGCAATTGTTCTTACAACAACTCATATGAAAGAAGAGACGACTCCATGGAGCTGTGTGGCTGAAGAGGAAGAGTGGATCTGTAAAGGGAAAGCACTGCTTGAACGAGTGAAGGAATGCCTTGAACAATATGGGCAGGCCTGGATTGGGACAAGAGCGAAAAAAGGGAAAATGAGCTGCGTTTCGGAGCTGATTCTGGCAGAGATAGAAAGATGGAATGTGCCATTGCTTGTTGAAGCGGACGGTGCGCGAATGCTGCCGTTAAAAGTACCGGGAGAACAAGAACCTGTGATCCTGCCACAGACAACACATGTATTTTCCGTTTATGGAATGGACGCTTTGGATCAAAAGCTCGAAGAGATTTGTTTTCGAAGCGAAAAGGCAGCAGAGCTTCTTGGGAAACAGCCGGAAGATCAGGTGACAGAAGAGGACCTGATAAAGCTTGCAGGTCATGAACAGGGCGGGCGAAAAGGCTGTCCGAAGCAGGCAGAGTATATGGTTGTACTGAACAAGGCAGACACAAAGGAACGGCGAGACAGAGCATGTAAGATTGCAAAGTGCTTGTATGAGAATGGAATCAAGAATGTATTTGTGACCTCTTATATGCTGCAATAAATATCGCAGAAAGAGTGCAGAGATCAATCTTGACTGTAAATAAAATTAGAAAATAACGGAGAATCATAGAAGAATTCTCAGGAAATAGATGGGAAGTATTGAGATGAAGATATTAATTAAAGGTGCGGGAGATCTGGCAACAGGATCGCATCCAGATTGTATAGCGCAGGACACCAGATCATGATGACAGATATTGCTGTGCCATTGACGGTCCGCAGACTGGTTGCATTTTCCAGAGCAGTTTATGAAGGTGAGGCAGTTGTAGAAGATATGACAGCACGCCTGGCAAAGAATCAGCAAGAAGCAGAGAAAATCATGGAGCAGGGAGATATTCCTGTGCTCGTTGATCCGAAGGCAGAATGTGTAGAGTGGTTTCAGCCGGATGTGATCGTAGATGCCATCCTTGCAAAGAGAAATCTCGGAACGAAGATCACAGATGCACCGTTTGTGATCGGAGTCGGACCTGGATTTACTGCAGGAGAAGATTGTAATTGTGTGGTTGAGACAAAGAGAGGGCATACACTGGGCAATGTGATCTGGGACGGAAGTGCGATCCCGAATACCGGAGTTCCGGGAAATGTTGGGGGATATTCTATTGAGCGTCTGATCAAAGCATCCGCAGATGGGGTGATCGAACCGAAGGCTGTAATCGGCGATCTGGTACGAAAAGGACAGATCGTTGCAATTACAGGCGGAGAGCCGGTTTATGCGCTGATGGACGGTATTGTTCGCGGAATGCTTCAGCCAGGTGTTCAGGTGACGAAGGGGCTAAAGATCGGAGATATTGATGCTCGTGCAAAGCAGGAGCATTGCCGGACAATCTCAGACAAAGCAAGGGCGATCGGCGGAGGTGTGCTCGATGCAGTCTGCAGTTATGAAAAGAGCAGAGGAAAGTATGCACTGATCTTATTGGCAGCAGGTCAGAGTGTACGATTCGGTTCAGATAAACTGAAAGCTGTTGTAGAAGGCGAAGCAATGTATGAAAGTGCAATCAGCCGATTTGAAGCATTTCAGGGATTTAAGTCTTATGTGGTGACCGGAAAAGAAGAGATCACACAGGTTGCCGAGAAGGCCGGATGCACAGTCGTATGCAATAAAGAACCGGAGAAGGGAATCTCTCTTTCTGTAAAGCTCGGTCTTACAAAAGCAATCGAGGATGCGAAAGAAGAAGGAACACAGCTTCGAGGAGTTCTGTTCAGTGTCTGCGATCAGCCAAGATTAAAAAAATCTACAATTCAGAGAATCATAAATACAGCATTTCATAATCCGGGAAAGATCGTCTGTGCAGGCGAAGGAACAAGAAATGGCAATCCGGTCTTGTGGGATAAGAGATTCTTTGATAAACTTTTGGAGTTAGATGGAGATATCGGTGGAAAGAAGATATTGAAAGAAAACTTAGATTCGCTGAAAATTGTGCCGGTACAGGCGGGAGAACTTCAGGATATCGATCGCAAAGAAGATCTCGGAACGGCATAATGATAGAGTTGCTGGTTGCATATAGTGAGAACAGTAATAAAATAGCAGCGATGAGCTGAAAGGAGAATGAGAATGCGGATAGGAGCAGTGATTGCGGCAGCAGGAAAATCTGGTGGATATAAGATCTATGATAAGATGAAGTCGGTGGATGGAATCCAGGTTCTGCGTCAGATGATTTTAAATTTCAAGAGAGCAGGCGTGGATGAAATCGTGCTGATCACAGGATACCAGGCGGAGCAGGTGGAGAAGAAACTGGCGAAGCTTGGTGCGGTATTCCTTCGCAGTGAAGATTATGAGAAGGAAGAGATGATTACGTCAGCAGTTCGAGGAATGAACTACCTGAAACCGCGCTGTGAAAAATTCTTTTTCTGTCCGGCAGGAGTTTCTCTTTTCACAGAAGATACCGTACGTGTGTTGATGCAAAAAGCGAAAGAAAATGAAAACGATCATGAGAAGTCTATGTACCTGTCTGGGAAGAACGAAAAGGACATCCGATCCTGATGGATCGCAGTATGATCGATCAGTTTACTTCTTATGAAGGTGAAGGTGGACTTAAAGGCGCCATGGATGTGCTGAATGTAGAACGCATTTTCGTTCCGGTGGAAGACAATGGTGTAGCGATTTACTCCGGACAGGGAGAACCTTTCCGTGAGATTTTCAAAGAGAAAGAAAAGGAGAGAAGAATCCGTCCGAGAGTGAAGCTTCAGTTGGAGAAAAATGAGAGCTTCTTTGGTCCGGGAATCGTATTCCTTCTGCGTCAGATCGATACACTTGGTTCGGTAAGAGACGCCTGTGCAAAGACAGGAATGTCTTACAGTAAGGGATGGAGTCTGATCAGAAGTGCAGAGAAAGAACTCGGATATACTGTTGTAGAGCGTAGTCCGGGTGGAAAACATGGCGGTGTAGCCAGTGTAAGCGAAGCAGGGAAAGATATACTCAGAAAATATGAACTGCTGGAAAAAGATGTGACGAAATATGCAGAGAAGAGATATAAAGATATCTTTGAAGAATAGTCAGTTTTATAAAAAACAGCCATATGACATTATTTATAATTTTAGTTTGATGAAAAAAGTTGCGTAAATCGCAACTTTTTTAGAAAAGCGATTGTTAAAATAAAACAAATCGGTTATAATAAGACCATCATTATAAAGAAAAGACAGGAATAATTACAACATTTTTATGAATGAGATGCCTGTCTGGAGGAGACGAGATGAAAAGAGAATTTTAGCAGCAATGATGCAGCCGTAATGGTGTTTCTATGGCTGATGTGGATCCAAAGCCGACGAAAAGACAGACGACACAGCAAAAACAGAAGCAACTGACAA
>ENA-OQCX01001428-OQCX01001428.1-human-gut-metagenome-genome-assembly--contig:-NODE-1428-length-10856-cov-2.141765_pt1 | contig 10856 bp, 8 predicted proteins | sample MGYA00242762_ERZ504587 | MGnify/ENA primary metagenome ERZ504587 (study PRJEB26092, sample SAMD00036337) | human gut metagenome | host: Homo sapiens | study: EMG produced TPA metagenomics assembly of...
TCCGGATAACCGCAGGAAAAACGCCGTACGTTCAATTGCACGGGGCTCCGAGGCCGGTTCCATAATTCACGCACAGAATCCTTCCACCACTGTTTCGCAGCCAACCAGCTGTTCCTCCGGGACTCTTCTCTGGGATTGCTCCTTATGTACTATTCTCTTCATCGCTATATATATATTTCGCATTTGGTTATATTCTATTTGAAATAAATTGATGTGTCAAGAGTAAAATCTGTTTACTATTCACTCTGTTCTCAGTAACGTAACCAAAGTCACACTTCTATTGTAATCTTACGTCCTGTCCGGTTATATTTATAATAACGGACCCCGGCTGCATCCAGCATTCTCTTGGAAGCGATCACTGCCGGCGTGTCTGCATATTTATCGCAGTCATAGACAATTGTCTTAATACCTGCCTGAATAATTGCCTTGGCACATTCATTACATGGAAAAAGAGACACATAAAGCTTTGCACCTTCCAGACTTCCTCCTCTGTAATTAAGAATCGCATTCAATTCACTGTGGGTCACATAAAAATATTTCGTATGAAGACTGTCACCCTCTCTTGCCCATGGAAATTCATCATCTGAACAGCCCTTTGGAAAACCATTATAACCCATGGACAGGATTTTATTATCCTCACTCACAATACAGGCACCTACCTGAGAATTCGGATCCTTGGAACGCATCCCTGACATCATGGCAACTCCCATAAAATATTCATCCCATGATAAATAATCTGTGCGTTTATGATTTACATCCATTTTCCACACCTCCCCTTCACATACTTCACCATTCATCTGCTTCATAAAAGCAGCACATTGTCCGTTACTGTGAACGGAGCAAACAGTAACCATTGTCTGCTTATAACTGACACAGCCAGAACTTCACACTTTACTCTACAGCAATTCCCATTCATCATACATGTGAGAGAATTACTATAATCATGCAGGCTCTGGCTGTTTTATCATTTTTCTTATTTTATGACTTATTCAGTCTCTATCTGATTAATTCTTCTGATATGTCTCTCATCATTGGAAAACGGTGTATTCAAAAATGTATCCACAATCTTCAATGCCAGCCAGGTCCTACCACTCTTCCGCCAAGTGCAAGGATATTGGCATCATTGTGAAGTCTTGTAGCCTCTGCTGTAAAACAATCTGTGCAGACTGCAGCTCTGATTCCTTTAAACTTGTTTGCTGTAATGGAAATTCCGATACCTGTTCCGCAGATCAGGATTCCCTTCTCACATTTCGCCGTCAAGAATTGCATGTGCAACCTTCTTTGCATATATCGGATAATCTACGGAATCCAGACTGTCACATCCATAATCTTTATATTCAATTCCTTTCTCATCCAGATACTTCTTGATCTCCTGTTTTAATTCATATCCACCGTGATCACATCCTAGAGCTATCATTAATCTTCCTCCTGAAATTAATTTATTTTCTTTACCTCTTCAGCAGACTATTTAAATGAATCTTCATTATCCATCTGGCCATTACTGCTGATAAGATTATATAGTCAGGCATATATCTGCTTCACTACCTGATTATATCATACCACCTGTATGATCTTATGTCCCGCTGCTTTCAGCAGACGGTTCATAATGGCCTGTCCCATTCTTGGTGTATAAAACGCTTCTGAATAAATAGACCTGACTGCACTCTGGTCAAAGTCCCGCAACACTTCATACAGATGATGCGCTATCGTCTCTTCTTCCTTCCGGCTTCCAATGCTGACTACCAGACCTTCCGGATATCTGTCCTTTGTCTCGTCCGTTGCAATAATTCCAACCTGCTCGCCGTGTGCTTTCGCCTCCGCAGCCAGCTCATTGATCTTCTTCACAACAGCTTCCTCCGGTCCCTCAACAATTGCCAGATCTGCCTTCGGTGCATAATGGCGATATTTCATACCCGGTGCTTTCGGACGCACTTTGCTGTCAGCCGCAATCAGCCCCTTGTCCATCCTTACATCCCCTAGAGTCTCCTGAAGCATCTCCAGAGAAATATAACCCGGACGTAAAACCACCGGCACATCCTCAGTAAAATCAACGATCGTAGACTCAAGACCGATTCCCACCTGGCCTCCGTCAATGATCATCTCAATCGCTTCACCAAGATCCTCCTCTACATGCTGTGCAGTGGTCGGACTGGGTCTGCCTGAAGTGTTGGCACTGGGTGCTGCCACATAGCCGCCGGCAGCCTTGATCAGCTCCTGTGCAATCCTGTCGCTCGGAAACCGAACCGCCACACTGTCCAGACCACCCGTAGTCTCCTGTGGTACAAGATCCGACTTCGGAAGAATCATAGTCAGCGGACCCGGCCAGTACTTCTCTGCCAGGATCTTCGCCTTCTCCGGAACCTCCGCTACAATCGGAGCCAGCTTATCAAACTCTGCAATATGCACGATCAGCGGATTATCCGAAGGTCTTCCTTTCGCCGCATAAATTTTCATAGAAGCCTGCGGATTCAACGCATCCCCTCCAAGACCATACACAGTCTCCGTAGGAAATGCAACCAGACCACCCTGTTTCAAAATATCTCCACCACGCCGGATAGCCTCCATATCAAGATTATCCGCTGTCATGGATACAACTTCTGCTCTCATTAAATTCCTGCTTTCTTATCTGTTCTGTATTTTATATAACAATATTCCTCTTACTTTATTTTCGTTTTGTATGTTCATGATACAACAGAGATAAAAATTCGTCAAATGTTTCTTCTTTGGCAAACAGATATTCTCCATTATCCAACCGAACAAATAACAAGCTGACAGAAAATATTTCTCCTGTCAGCTCGTACATCAATCTCTTAATTTATCAAGCAATACATATACCCTTTCTTTTGTGAGTTCTGTGGCCTTAACTTCTGCTTATACTGCTTACCTGAAACAAGATTATAATTTGTGTATAAATCAAAAAGCATTATCTGATCGCATTCATACAATATTTATAGATTCTTTTATAGGTACGTGTAGAATAGTGAACGCCGTCATCTATATTTCCCTTAAACTCATTGTATGTACTGTAACCATTCTTCATCAGATATTTATAGGTATCTATCCATTGAAATCTCTTATTTAACCTGCTCTGCAATCTGTCATTAAAGTAACGTAACTGCGCTTCTTTTCGAGTTGGTTTCATTGCTGTATTTACCGGATTCACAGACATATAAAACAATCTGCAGTCACTTTCAAGTTCCTCTGCAAGAGTGTTCATACGCGCAAGATATGCATTTGCCTCGCCTTTATAATCAACCCCATTCCCGGAATTATGACTCGAAAGATCATTCACACCAAGATTAAAAATAACTGCTACGGGCTTATCTGAATCTGACTGCAGACGGGCAATTTCACTTCTCATTACTCTCTCTCCTGCTGTTTCAAACCAGCTCAGTCCCTCCCCTGTCTTACACACAAATGATACTTTTGCAACTGCATCCTTTCCATATTCCTGAAGAAGATGTTTTCTGCATAAAATAACGTTCTGGAATCTCCCACAAAATAATTCCGGAATACTCCGACAGCTGAGCTGCCAGATTATTGACCTGAATATCCGGCTCCTGTTGCCAGTTATACATAACTGCATATAAATGGGTTTTCTTCCTTACCTGTATCACCTGTCCCGCCTGATACTGCGGATTCTGAGTCTGATCCGGCTTCGTGCTCCATCCAAGAAAAGTATATCCGGTCTCGTTCTTTATTGCAGGAAGTGTCACTTTTCCATTACTGTCTGCTTTTCTTATTATCGTAGACCCATCTGCCTGATGGAAAATAACCACCTTCTGAGAAGCAGATGAAATCGCTCCTGTTCCCTCCGACGGTGCCAGTGATTCATCCTTTTTATTATCCGAATATGTAAAAGATGTGAAGCTTGTGGTTCCTTTTTCCGCATCGTAAACCCTTACTTTGCTGGTTTTCGCAAAAGCTGTTTGACAAAAACATGAACTACAGCAAATTGCTCCTGTCAACATCATAATCATCATTTTCCTGCTATAATGTCTAACCTGAATTATTCGATTCCTCATTTTAAAACTCCTTTCCTGTCATGTAAATATTCACAATCCTCATTTTCTCCTACTACTTATACAGTGTCATCTTTTCATTTTTCCACTGTAGCAACATATTTTTCTTATATATATTGCACATACATTATCATAATACAATCGTAATCCATATCTGTAAATTTTGCTTTTTCTTCTCTTTACCTCCTAACAATTACTCTCCCAACCATTCCAGCCAATAACCAGCGTAAAAAAATATTTCATTTCCTGTGCATTTGCAGGGTTCTTAGATATTCTTAGCCGGCAAGAATCTGTGTTATGAGCCGACCGTCTCACGTGTCTGAGCGAAGTTTGCAATCGGAGCGAGTTTGAGAGGGCGGCTCATGCCTTTTAGCAGATTTTTGGCGGCTTAGAATATCTTAGAGCCCGAAACCGCACAGGAAATGAAATATTTTTTTACGCGTCCCTTTTGATCATCAAAGATTACCCGCAATATTCTTTACAAAAACGCAAAAATGGCGACACAAACTGCCGCCATTTTTCGCCCTCTTACTTATTAACTTTAAGAATATAAGTACTATACACCTCATCCTGGAACACAACTTCTCCAAGCGAATTCAGCACCTCTTCATTCAGTGCATCCCCATATTTCTCCCGTTCTTTCGATCCGACAAAAATATAAGAAACATCATACTCTTCCAGCAGTTCCTTCACATACTCCACATCCAAAGAAATATAAATACTCTCAATATCCGCACTCTTCTCATTCAGATCCGCAGTATCATCTCTCCACAGCCACTCATGCACATACCATCCCAGCACAGTCGGAAGCCCGGTCATAGCAGAAACACGCTCATAACCACTATAGCTGTCCCCGTTCGCCTCAAGCACAACCGGTGACCCTTTCACATTCTTCTTCAGCCATTTAATACCAGCCACATCCTCTGTGAAATCATTTGACAGGAAAGATGTCGCATTCAATCCTTTATATTCAGAAGGCTCCCATACCTTTCCAAACCACGCATACACACTGTTTCCAAAATAACCAAAGGTCCAGCAAAGCAGTACCAGACCGATCACTGACACAACCTTAAACACTTTCTTACGTGCAGCCACCAGCATACGGAAAATACCATATCCCATGGTCATCCCAAACAGCATATACGCCTGATAAGTCAGCTTAAACATAGTATTCGCCCTGGCGTTTCCATTTTCGTAAATATCTCTTACATAAACCAACTCCGGAATCACGATCAGCCCGATTGCACAGAGTCCCATGACAATCGCAAACAGATCCGGCACAGAGATTGCTTTCATCAGTTTATACAGACTTCTGTTCGCACCACCACGAAGCTTCTCCCAGATGATACAGATAATCAGCAGAACTGTCAGAACCACAGGCAGTCCCCACAAAATCAGCAGCTGATGGATCATAGAATGATTCTGCGCAATTCCCACACCTTTAAACATACTGTCAAACTGCAAAGTAAACGGCAGAGAAACAACGTATGAGATCACAATGATCTCCACTGCCTGAACCGCAGTCACTGCCAGAATCCTCTTCACTTTACCATCAAACTGAACGATATTGGTAAACAGCACCACTCCACCGGTCACCACGAAATAAATAATAAAATCCCAGAAATTCGTAAACCGGAACATACCGATCATCACTGCAGCCAGCAGGATATGCGGAATCAACAGCTGTTTTTTCCAGAACTGTTTCCGGCCCGGCTTCATGATCACTGCTTCTCTCATCCGCACACTTCGCATCCACGCATAAAGAAGTCCCACCAGAAACAGCACAAACATTACATTTACCACATGGGCATGGAGATCTCCCAGCACAAAGGAATAACATGGAAATTCATGGATTGTCTTGTCCGGCACATCCGGATTGTATCCAATATAACGGGTCGCATCCGGGAACCAGTAGCTGTCCGCTTCTTTTCCCTGCAGCTTCTGGAGCCATGGAATGATCTTACTGTAAACCACATAATGCATATTTCCCGCAATTGATACAGAAAGTCCTGCTATGATCCCGGCCACTGCCGGCACACAACGTTTCTTTCCTGTCAGGCTTCCTTTAAGCCTGTCCACAGACATCTGACGAACCAGTGAAAACGGAAGCACAAATGCAAATGCAGCCACAAAAGTACGCATCAGATTGTAAGTGAGTTCTACTTTACTGCCAGTCAGCTTCGTCAGAAATACTGCAAAATACTGTCCGCCATAATAATAGTTGATCGTACCTTCTGAATACCACAGATCTCTTGCAGGAAGTGTCGTACTTCTCATCATTGCTTCCATGAAACCATAATCCATAAATTTCTCAGTTCCGTATGCCTGCGGACGGAATCCTGCAAAATAAGTCCACATCAGGAAAAATATAAAGAACAGAATTTCCTCTCCGTAAATCAGTTTTCCCTTTCCAGACGGAAAGCAGTCAATTCCATTTTTTCCCTGAAAATGATATAAAACCCCACAGCCAACAGCACATACAACAGACACACCGATACATGTCGCTGCAGTAAATGGCAGTATCTTCGCAGTTACCAGAAACCACGTAAGAAAACCTGTCACAGTAATCGCCAGCACTTTTGAAAACATCCAGCCTTTGTCCTCAAATCCGGCAAACAGTCTCCCTGTCACAGGCATGGCAACCATTCCCATCAGAAATGCCAACAGCCACCAGGTCCAGAATGTCCATACATCTCCCTTTAACAGAAATGCAGACAGCCCTGCAAGAGCTGCTGCAAGAAGCACTCTCGGTGCCCATTTCTTCATCCGTACGTCCTCCTTAATCATTTATAAAATCATTGTGGTTACTATAATCTTACACATTCTCTCTTATCTCTGTAAATCTGTGATCACCCGGCTCATAATCATAAATCCGGAGTAATCCCCGTAATAATGCATTTGAGGATTATTCTGTTGTTTTATAGATCCGTATCCGTCCATCCTGAGTCTCATAAACCTTTTCATATGCTGCAGCAATTGTCTCCTCACGACATTCCTGCTGTTCAAATTCCGAACCTTCTTCAAACAGGATATATGTTATTTTTTCCTGTTGTACTGTTTTTTTCAATGTTTCACTGTCAGATGTGGTGTATATCGTTACAGCCTGTGCAGCCCTGTAATTCGTATCATAGCCTGCAGACCATGCGTAATATGGCCATCCACAGTAAAGCATAGCTCCGGACATCGTCACTTCATTCATGCTGTACTCAGGAGTAAGTAAAAGATCGTTTTTCTCCAGATTCTCCTCCAGCCATTGGGTCAGCTCGCTGTTCATATTTACAGTCACACATCTGCCCGGACCATTTCCCTTTATGATCACCACAAAGTCATAAATCCCGGTCACACTCAGAGATATCACCAATACTATTGCCAGTATCTTTCCCATAGTTTTCTGTATCCCGGATTGCCCATTTCTCCCTTTCCAAAGACTGCATACTGCCCATGCCCAGAAAATCGTCAGAAACGCATATGATATCATGATATATTTATGGTTTACATTAATATCCGGTGTCATCAGAAGCACAAAAGCAAAAATCACCGGAAACAGGAAACTCACAAGGATTGCTCTCTCCCGTCTTCTCATAAACCATACCATTAGTACCAGCCCAAGGAAAAAAACTCCGCTCATCCAGAACAGATATTTCACAACTCCCGGGACAGTCTTATCCTCTGCCAGAAATCCCAGATAAATCTGAGGGCTCATAGCACTTCCAACAATAAAAATCTTTGACTGAAGACAGGAAAAGAAGATGGATACCCCCGCCATGACAGCGTAATCCACTTTTCCATCCGAGAAAATAGCAAAGCCGCACAAAATCAGCAGACCACCGATCACTGCTGCCCCATTCCAGAACGCACACAGACCCAGAAACATTCCCATAAGCAGTGCCTGATCCAGATTTCTGCTTTTCCATCCTCCTTCGAAAAGATTCTTGTTTTTATTCCAGAGTATTCCCTTCTCTTCATGTGCCGTCCCGGCTTCCAGCCAGTCCATAAACAGATATAGTGCCAAAGTCACCATCAGAAGTCCAAATGCCAGATGCCTCTGATTAAGATAAACATTAAAGTTCCACAATCCCCAGTTCTCATTGACAGTATATCCGATAAAGGAAGTGTTTTCTTCCAGGGTTTCCACAAGATTCCCTGCCTGGATATGCTCCCATACAAATCTGAAAAAAGCCATTCCGCTTCTGAAAAAGAACAGAAACAATGCCAGTACACCGCAGCACATTTTGCCTGTGATCCTAAGTGCAAGCTGATATAACAGCATAAGAAATCCCACAAGCGACAAGGTACTTACGATATTATAGGCAAAATCCATACGCATTCCAAGATATTCCAGATTTCCTGTGAGAAACTGAAACATAAAATGATACTTTACATCTGCACCTCCATAATGAGGATACTGTGTGGGAAAATTATTTCCTGCAGAAAAAGAACGCATCATCGCCGTATGTGGTGCATAATCTCCATACACAGTCAGGCCGGAATACAGGATTCCGTCTTTTATATAGAATACATAGAACATCATATATGTAATAAATACAGTCAGCAGACCAAAGAGTAATATTTCCTTTTTTAATCTGCGCTTATCCTGTATTTTATCAGTATTCCAGTTCCTGCATCCACCCTGTCTTTTGTATTTCCATACACTGATCAGTATAATAATAACTGCAGCACCTGTCATCCCGATAATATTTCCATACAAAAGTGGATTTTCAGCTTTTCCCACAACACTGAAAAACCAGGAAATAATATATACTGTCCAGGTCAGTAAAAGTGTTCCGACTCCAAAAGAAGCCGGAAGCATGAGCCAGATACGATTAATACCTGACACACTCCTTCCCTCTCCTGTCAGCATTTTCGATGCTTCACAGCCCAGCATTCCTGCCAGAAGCAGATAAATAATTCCAAGCATAATTTCTCCCTGTACATTTCCCCGCCATGCAGATACTCCTACCTCCGGGGGATTTTAGCAAACAAGTATCAGTATAACAAAAATCCTTACTTATTAAAAGCAAGTTCACATAAATTAAACATTTTAAATTTTTTGTTGCTTCAGATATTGTTCAATCCCTTTCACTATAGCTTCCACTATTTTATTCTGATATTCTTCTTTGCAGAGAAGTCCGGCCTCTTCCGGATTTGTAAGAAAACCACACTCTACAATATTCAAAACACTTTCACTTCTTTTTAACAGATAATAGGTTTTATTACCTTTTGCCACACGAGGGCGTTTTACTTTCAGTCCCAGATTCAGTTCTTCCTGGATAAACTCTGCCAGGTTCTTTCCCCGGACAGAATCTTCATAATAAAACACCTGGGGACCGCATACAGACGAATCCTGATAGCTGTTCTGATGAACACTTATGCACAGCACAGGTCTGTATTTCTTTATCATAGCAATCCTGCACTGCATATCCTGTGCTTTCTGATTTCTGCTGTCCTCCTCATAAAGGCCCTTATCTTCTTCCCTTGTCATGATTACAGAAAATCCTTGTTTTTCCAGAGAATCCTTTAATTTTACGGCAATCTGAAGATTTATCCCCTTTTCTTCCAGTCCGTTCACTCCGATCATTCCCGGATCCGCTCCACCATGTCCTGCATCTACCAGAATGGTTTTTGAATTTTCTGTTGAACTCATAGTCTCTGAAACTTCAGCTGCCTGTTTTGACAGAATGAGAAAACTGACAAGAAGCAGACACCCTAACATTAATTCCAGTCCATATTTTTTCAAACTAAAAACACCTCCTGAGACATCTTTTACAGTCTACGGGAAAATTCACTGTTCCTGTAGACTGGCTATAGCAATTCCATAAAATAATGCAATCAGTATTTCATAAAATTCTATATTAATATATGTTTCAGAAGATGTTTTATAGCCTGCTGATGCAGAACTTTTAATTATTCAGATTGTCCGAGATTACCTGCCAGATTCCGTTGTTTTCAAATCCAAGCTTCCATGCAGAAACTCCTGCAAGGTCATATTTGGATACCAGCTTCACTTTCTCTGCAACTGACTGAGCATCCTCAAGCCAGATCTGATAGGTAGAATTATCTATATCATATTTTCCATAATTCTGGGAAGTGGTCTTATCCCAGTAGGTTTCCACATTATTATCTGCAATTGTCTGCTGCGCCTGATCCATACCGATTGCTTCACTGGTTACATTTCCCCCTGTGGTCCTCCACAGTCTGGTATAAAACGGAATGGCATTGATCACACGTTCAGCCGGAACCTCATCCAGTGTATCCTGGATTCCCTGTTCCACCCATGGAAGAGATGCCACAGAACCGGCTTCAGATCCTACATAATGCTCGTCATATCCCATGATGATCACATAATCTACAACCCTTCCCTGCTCAGCCCGGTCATAATGGCTTGTAAAATCCTCAGGAACCGGGTTATCCACTGAAAGAACCAGATTATTCTTATGACACTCTATGGAAAGTTCTCTCAGAAATTCCAGAAAATGAGTTCCCACATCCTCGCTGAGAGATTCAAAATCCACATTAATGCCATCCATTCCCACATCTTGGGCTGCCTGGATCAGCTGACTGATAATATTCTGTCTCGCCGCAGTGCTGGAAAGTGTTTCAATTGTACTTACTTCCTGTGTAAAGTTATCGATCAGACCCCATACCTGAAGCCCCTTTTCATGAGCCTGTGATACATAATCTGCACTTGCGATGCTTGCAATGTTTCCTGAAGTATCTGTCAGATAGAACCAGGTAGGCGAGATCACATTCACACCTGTCATATTTGCTGTCGCATCCGCAAAATAAGCATTGGCATCTGTGGAAGTCACCTGATGCATACCATATTGATTTTGC
>ENA-OQCX01001430-OQCX01001430.1-human-gut-metagenome-genome-assembly--contig:-NODE-1430-length-10843-cov-7.810190_pt1 | contig 10843 bp, 15 predicted proteins | sample MGYA00242762_ERZ504587 | MGnify/ENA primary metagenome ERZ504587 (study PRJEB26092, sample SAMD00036337) | human gut metagenome | host: Homo sapiens | study: EMG produced TPA metagenomics assembly of...
CAGAGATAGCGACACTGACCCGCCACCAGATAGGGACAGTTGAGAGGGCTTTAGAGATTTCCGGCAGTTGGGGCTTGTGGAGCAGCTTGACAGCGGGACTTTTATATGACCGATATTGAACTGATGATAGGACAATCCTCTACCGAAGCCGAAAGAAAACGGGCTGCAAGGCTGGAAAACAAGGCACTTTTACCGCCCCGGACAAAAGGTGGACATTTGTCCGACATTCGTCCACCAGAGATAGAGATAAAGAAAGAGATAGATATAGAGATAGAAAAAGAGAGAGAGTTAGAAACGGGACACCCCGCCCCCGCCGCCTATGGCAGATACCACAATGTCATTCTTTCCGATACGGAGCTTGACGGGCTGAAAACAGAGCTTCCCGGCAAGTGGGAGTATTACATTGACCGCCTATCCTGCCATATCGCTTCCAGCGGGAGGAAATACAAGAGCATGCAGCCACGATTTTCAAGTGGGCGCAGGAGGACGCAGCCAAGAAAGCCCCGAAAAAGGGCATACCCGATTATACCTGTAAGGAGGGCGAGAGCTTATGACGAATGGATTTGATGAAATGATTTTGAATATGACCGACACCACGCCGGAGCCGGAGGACTACACCGGCGAGGACGGGCTTTTATACTGCGGGAAGTGCCACAAGCCCAAAGAGGGCTATTTCCCCAAAGAAACCGCCGCATGGCTGGGGCGTGACCGCCACCCGGCAGAATGTGACTGCCAGCGGGCAGAGCGTGAGGAACGGGAAGCCGCAGAGAAACAGCGCAGTCACCTTGAAACTGTCGAGCGGTTGAAGCGGCGGGGCTTTACAGACCCGGCTATGCAGGGCTGGACGTTTGAGAACGACAACGGCAAGTGCCCGCAAATGGAACACGCCCATTTCTATGTGGAGAACTGGGAAACCATGAAAGAGCGCAACATTGGCTATCTGCTATGGGGCGGCGTTGGCACAGGCAAGAGCTATTTTGCGGGCTGTATCGCAAATGCCCTTATGGAGCGTGAAATCCCCGTGTGCATGACAAACTTTGCATTGATATTGGGTGACCTTGCCGCCAGCTTTGAGGGCAGGAATGAATATATCTCCCGACTTTGCAGCTTCCCGCTGCTTATCCTTGACGATTTTGGAATGGAACGGGGAACGGAATACGGCTTAGAGCAGGTCTACAACGTGATTGACAGCCGTTACCGCAGCGGCAGGCCGCTGATCGTCACGACTAATCTCACGCTGGAGGACTTGCAGCACCCGGAGGACACCGCCCACGCCCGCATTTATGACCGTCTGATTGAAATGTGTTCTCCTGTCCGCTTTACCGGGAGCAACTTCCGAAAAGCCACGGCGCAGGAGAAAATGGGACAACTGAAAAAGCTGATGAACAGAAAGGAGAGCCGCCTATGACCAACACCCCAAAGAATGACCGCAGCACCCGCCGCCCGGATTGCGTGACGGAAATCCGCATAGGTAATTCTGTCCTTGTCGTTTCCGGCTATTTCAAGCAGGACACCACCGCCACCGCCGCCGATAAAATGCTGAAAGTGCTGGAAGCGGAAGCTGCTACACAAAAATCGGCAATTTGACGGGACGTAAAGAAGCAGAAAGGACTGTACAGCCAGCCCCGGCGTGTGGTATGATAGTCATACGGAATAGTGGGGCTGGCTGTCGGAAATGGAGGACACTATGTTAAGACAGACCACCCGAAACCTTATTACCGCCCTTTATCCGAGATTATCCCACGAGGACGAGCTGCAAGGTGAGAGCAATTCTATTTCAAACCAGAAGCGTATTCTTGAAACCTATGCGAAGCAGAACGGCTTTTCCAATCTGCAATGGTACACAGATGACGGTTATTCTGGGGCGAACTTCCAAAGACCCGGTTTTCAAGCCATGCTTGCGGACATTGAAGCCGGAAAAGTCGGCACCGTTATCGTCAAGGATATGTCACGGTTAGGGCGAAACTATCTGCAAGTGGGAATGTATACGGAAATGATTTTCCCACAGAAAGGCGTCCGCTTTATCGCTATCAATGACGGAGTGGACAGCGCACAGGGCGACAATGATTTTGCCCCTCTGCGGAACATTTTTAACGAATGGCTGGTGAGAGATACGAGCAAGAAAATCAAAGCAGTAAAACGGTCTAAGGGTATGAGCGGGAAGCCCGTCACGAGCAAACCCGTATACGGCTACTTTATGGACGAGGACGAAAATTTTATCATTGACGGGGAAGCCGCCCCTGTTGTGCGGCAGATTTACAGCTTGTGCCTTGCCGGGAACGGGCCGACCAAGATAGCCCGTATGCTCACAGAGCAGGAGATCCCCACGCCGGGAACGCTGGAATACCGTCGGACGGGAAGCACCCGCCGCTACCACCCCGGCTATGAGTGCAAGTGGGCGACCAATACCGTGGTACATATCCTTGAAAACAGGGAGTACACGGGCTGTCTGGTAAACTTCAAGACGGAGAAGCCGTCCTACAAGACCAAGCACAGCGTAGAGAACCCCATTGAGAAACAGGCGATTTTCGAGAACCACCATGAGCCTATCATTGACACCCAGATGTGGGAGCGTGTGCAGGAGTTACGCAAGCAGCGCAAACGCCCGAACCGCTATGATGAAGTGGCTTATTCTCCGGCATACTCTTTTGTGCCGACTGCGGCAGCGTCCTTTACCAGCAGCGTTACCAGAACGCCACCCGCAAGCAGGATTGTTATATCTGCGGGAGCTACAAGAAGCGTACCCGTGACTGTACGGCGCACTTTATCCGCACCGACCTGTTGACCGCCGGAGTGACCGACAATCTGCGGAAAGTCACCAGCTATGCAGCGAAGCACGAAGCCCGGTTTATGAAGCTGCTGATCGAGCAGAACGAGGACGGGGGCAAGCGCAGGAACGCCGCAAGGAAAAAGGAGCTGGAAGCCGCCGAGAAGCGTATCAGCGAGTTATCCGCTATCTTCAAGCGGCTGTATGAGGACAGCGTGACCGGGCGCATTTCAGACGAGCGTTTCACGGAGCTGTCGGCAGACTATGAAGCCGAGCAGAAAGAACTGAAAGAGAGAGCCGCCGCTATCCGGGCAGAGCTTTCCAAAGCGCAGGAAGCCACGGTAAACGCAGAAAAGTTTATGAATGTTGTCCGCAAGTACACCAGCTTTGAAGAACTTACCCCTACCCTTTTGCGTGAGTTTGTGGAGAAAATCGTTGTGCATGAGTGCAGCTATGACGAGAACGGCACACGCAGACAGGACATTGATATTTATTACTCTTTCGTTGGCAAGGTAGACCTGCCCGAATGACCGCCCGACCTATCCGGCGCAATGCGCAAACGCCGGATAGGAACGGCAAAATTTTTTACACTTCTACTACTTCTTTATCACACATCAGCAAAGTCACAGGGAATGAAGCAGCTTATGGCAGGCGGTGGTGTAGCCCTTATTGGAACTACACTTGTACCATTACTTTCCGGCTTATTCTAAATCAGGTTTGGATCATGGGGCAGGGAAAATCCCTGTCCAGGAGGAAAGGAGGAAATAATTGAACAGCATAATTCAGCAGATTACTGACTGGCTGAAGGGCATTCTTGTATCGGGAATCATGGACAACCTCACCAATACGTTTTCCTCTGTGAATGACCAGGTGGGACAGATCGCAACGGAAGTAGGAAAGACACCGAGTAATTTCATGCCGGCAGTCTTTAATATGGTCAGGAACCTGTCGGAATCCGTGATCATGCCGGTTGCCGGAATACTGCTCACATTCATTGCGTGTTATGAGCTGATACAGCTGATCATCAGTTATAACAATCTGGCAAGTTTTGAGACATGGTTCATCTGGAAATGGATCTTTAAGACTTCGTGGCAGTGGAACTGATCACACACACATTTGATATCACAATGGCGGTATTTGATGTGTCGCAGAGTGTGGTGCGGCAGGCAGGAGGCATTATACAGGGAAGCACGGCAGTAGATGCCAGTACGCTGGCAACCATGCAGTCCACACTGGAGGCTATGGAGCTGGGACCGCTTTTTGCAATATTCCTACAGTCATTTATCGTGCAGTTTCTCATGTACGTACTTTCGGCAGTCATCTTTGTGATTATCAACGGACGTATGGTGGAGATCTATCTGATGGTCAGTCTGGCACCGCTCCCATTTGCAACCTTTGGAAACAGGGAACAGAGCATGATGGGCCAGAACTATATGAGAAGTCTGTTTGCACTGGGATTTCAGGGATTTTTGATCATGGTATGTGTGGGAATCTATGCAGTCCTGATCCAGTCAGTAGCATTCAGCACAGATATCATTGCTTCGTTATGGAAGGTTATGGGCTTTACGATCCTGCTGGCATTTACCTTATTTAAGACCGGAGCAGTAGCACACAGTATATTCCATGCACATTAAGGAGGCAGAGTATGGCAGCATCTTATATCAGTGTTCCAAGGGACCTGACAAAAGTAAAAAGCAAGGTGATGTTCAATCTGACAAAAAGGCAGCTGATCTGTTTTGGCATGGCGGTACTGATCGGAGTACCGTCATTTTTTCTGATGAAGACAGTAATGAAGACTAATACAGCAGTCATGGGAATGATGGTCATTATGATGCCATTCTTTTTCCTTGCCATGTATGAGAAAAACGGACAGCCGCTGGAAGTCATTTTGAACCATATGATACAGGCAATTTTCAAAAGGCCGAAGATCCGCCCATATAAGACGGATAACTATTACGCAGCACTTCTGCGTCAGGCAGAGGCAGAAAAGGAGGTAGAAAAGATTGTTAGACTTTCTCAAAAAGAAAAATCAGGAGAGCAGGAAGTTCACAATGCCGGAAGGATTAAGCAGGGCAGACCAGATGGCAGTAAGGCAGATCGTAAAAAAACGCCCGGAAAAATGATGGCATACCGAAGACGGCACAGCAGAGCATTCCTTTTGACAGGATGTTTCCGGATGGTATCTGCCGTGTAGGGCTTGATTATTATACAAAGACAGTCCAGTTTCAGGATATCAATTACCAGCTGGCACAGCAGGAAGACAAGACGGAGATCTTTGAGGAATGGTGCGCATTCTTAAATTTCTTTGACAGTTCCGTAAAGTTTCAGCTTTCATTTGAGAATATGGCAACGGATGTATCGGATTTTGAGAAGAGCATCAAGATTTCCCATAAAAATGACGGATTCGATGATGTCAGGGATGAGTATTCGGAAGTGCTCCTTCACCAGATGGAAGCGGGAAATAATGGTCTTACGAAGACTAAATATCTTACTTTCGGGATTCATGCGGAGTCCATGAAGACAGCAAAGCCGAGACTTACGCATATCGAAACGGATATCCTCAATAACTTCAAGAGGCTGGGAGTACAGGCGAGGAGCTTAAACGGCAGTGAAAGGCTGGAACTGATGCACAGACAGTTTCATATGGGGATGATGCGAAGTTCCGTTTCGACTGGAAGTACCTGACAGGATCAGGACTTTCGGTTAAGGATTTTATTGCACCGAGCAGCTTTGCATTTCCTACCGGAAGATATTTTCAGATTGGAGAGATGTATGGATGCATGAGCTTTTTATCCATTGATGCATCGGATATCAGCGACAGGCTTTCTGGCAGATTTCCTTTCCATGGAATCAAGCCAGATCGTTACCATGCATATCCAGTCCGTAGATCAGAATGAGGCGATCAAGACCATCAAGCATACGATCACAGAGCTTGACCGTTCCAAGATAGAGGAACAGAAAAAGGCAGTAAGAGCCGGCTATGACATGGATATCATCCCATCGGATCTTGCAACTTATGGCAAGGATGCAAAGGCACTATTAAAAGAATTGCAGTCCCAGAATGAAAGAATGTTTCTTCTGACGTTTCTGGTCATGAATACAGGAAGGACGAAGCAGGAGCTGGAAAACAATGTGTTCCAGGCGGCTTCCATTGCACAGAAACATAACTGCAATATGATCAGGCTGGATTACCAGCAGGAGCAGGGCCTTATGAGCACACTGCCACTGGCAAATAACCTGATCGAGATTCAGAGGGGAATGACCACATCCAGTACGGCTATTTTTGTGCCATTCACCACTCAGGAGCTTTTCCAGAGAGGGGATGAGGCATTGTATTATGGTCTGAATGCGCTTTCCAACAATATGATCATGGTGGACAGAAAGAAACTGAAAAATCCGAATGCACTGATCCTTGGTACACCGGGATCCGGCAAGTCATTTTCTGCAAAGAGAGAGATTGCCAACAGTTTTCTGGTTACGGATGATGACATTATCATCTCGGATCCGGAGTCAGAGTATTCTCCGCTGGTTGCAAGGTTCGGGTGGTCAGGTTATCAGGATCAGTCCGACATCCGACCAGTACATCAACCTATGGACATCAATATGAACTATTCGGATGACGACAATCCGATTGCACTGAAAGCAGATTTTATCTTGTCCTTATGTGAGCTGATCGTCGGGAATAAGGATGGTCTGCGTCCGGTAGAAAAGACGGTCATTGACCGCTGTATCAGGCAGATCTATCAAAAATATTTTGAAAATCCGGGTCCGGAGAATATGCCGATCCTTGGAGATCTGTATGAGGCACTACTTTCCCAGGAGGAACCGGAGGCAAAGCATGTGGCAACCGCCCTTGAAATCTATGTGTCAGGTTCCCTGAATGTATTCAACCACAGAACCAATGTGGAGCTTACGAACCGCCTTGTATGTTATGACATCAAGGATCTTGGAAAACAGCTGAAAAAGATTGGAATGCTCGTGGTACAGGATCAGGTATGGGGACGAGTAACGGAGAACCGTATCCAGGGAAAATCTACCAGATACTATATGGATGAGATGCACCTTCTTCTTCGTGAAGACCAGACGGCAGCCTATACGGTTGAAATATGGAAGCGTTTCAGAAAATGGGGAGGAATCCCGACCGGCATCACCCAGAATGTAAAGGACCTTCTTGCTTCCAAGGAAGTGGAGAATATCTTTGAAAACTCTGATTTCATCTATATGCTCAACCAGGCAGTAGGTGACAGACAGATCCTTGCTAAGCAGTTAAATATCAGCCCTCACCAGCTTTCGTATGTAACACATTCGGGAGAAGGCGAAAGGGCTTTTATTCTATGGAAATGTGATCCTTCCATTCGTGGACAGATTCCCGGCAAATACGGAACTTTACCGTATCATGACAACCAGACTGTCCGAAGTGCTGATGCAAAGAAGGAACAGTCAGCGTAGAGGCTGTTTCTTCGGAAAGGATAGAGCATGAATGAAGAAAAATATACAAGGAATTCTGCTAAGAAGTCCACCCGGAAGAAAAAAGTGAATCCGGATATCCATGCAGGGAAAAGCCACGGCAAAAAGCTGAAAAATGATTCATCGGCAGCCAGGAGTTACCGTGATAAGATCCGGTATGGGAAAAAGGATAATTCGCTTTCAGTCAGCGAAGCAAAAGAACTTCGCAGCATGAAGAAGCAGGGGAGAAGGAGGATATATAAAAATCAGGCCGTTGCAGCCACGGTAAGAAAAACCACGATTAAAAATGAGGACGACAACAGTGGAACAGACAGCCTGAATGCCGGACTGGCAGCAGTGGAAGCAGGCATTGGAAAAGTACGGGAACATGGACAGGCAAGGAAATATTCTTCCAAAATCCATAACCGCAGTGACCATCTGGATGCCGTGCAGGGAGCAAAAGGAGCAAAAGAAGCCGGAGAGGCGGGAGAAAGCACCATGTCAGCTACCGTGAAGAAAACACGCAAAAAGCTGATGCAGAGGGAATTGCTGAGGCGGCAGCAAAGAAGCAGGCAAAGGAAGCTGCAAACGGGGCAGGAAAGATCAGCAAAAAGCTGACGGATCAGGCGGAGGACCTGATGGGAAGGCTTGCAGAGATGCTGAAAGAATTCTGTGAAGACCATCCGATCGGCATGATCATAGCGGTGGCAATTCTGATTGTTGTTCTCGTATTATCAGGAGCACTGACATCCTGTTCTGCTCTTGGAAGCGGCATAAACAGTGGAACTGTGGCAACTTCATTTACCGCTGAGGATGATGATATCAGGCAGGTGGAAGCAGATTATGTGGCACTGGAGACGGTGCTGCAGAATAAGGTGGACAGCATTGAGACAGATCATCCAGGATATGACGAATACAATTATTCACTTTCAGAGATATCCCACAATCCTTTTGAACTGGCGGCACTGCTGACGGTTCTGTATGAGACTATACACCGTCAGAGGTTCAGTCAAAATTACAGACCATCTTTGATTATCAGTATACGCTGACATCAACGGAAGTTGTGGAGATCAGAACCAGGACAGAGACCAGATGGCATTATGTGACACATTACCGGGATGAGGAAAGAACCGGATACCGCCTGGTAAATGGTCATCTTGAATCCTATACCTATACCGTGTCAGTTCCATATGAGGTATATGAACCCTATGAGGTTGAAGTGGAGTATGAGTACAAGATACTGAATACAACGCTGACCAACAATGGAATATCCGCAGCTGTCAGTGCACTGAATCTGACGCAGGATCAGATGGAACGGTATACGCTGCTTCTGGAGACCAGGGGCAACAAGCCGGATATCTTCGGGGATAATGTATATGCAAATCCGGGTGTATCAGAGGAATATGAGAGATATGCCGTACCGGGAGAATACCTGACGAACCAGCAGTTTTCCAATATGCACCGGGAAGCCGAAAAGTATCTTGGATATCCTTATGTATGGGGAGGATCCTCACCAGGTACAAGTTTTGACTGTTCCGGTTTTGTGAGCTATGTCATCAATAATTGTGGAAATGGCTGGAACTATGGCAGACTTACGGCAAATGGCTGGAAGAATGCAACCGCAAGGGTGGCAGCTTCCGATGTAAAACCGGGAGATCTGGTCTTTTTCCAGGGAACCTATAACACAGCCGGAGCATCCCATGTGGGTATCGTAGTCGATCCGGTAAATAAGATCATGATTCACTGTGGCAATCCAATCCAGTATGCGTCATATGATACGCCATACTGAGGGCACATGCCTATTGCTATGGAAGAATCCAGTAATTATAAATGCAGCGAAAGTCACCAAAGTGGTGGCTTTTTTGCTGTCACAAAGGAAAGGAGAGCGCTTATGTATGCAAAGTTAGACAAGCTCCGCGAGGATCTGAAAAAGGCAGTAGCCAAAAGAGAGGCAGCGGATGCAAAGGTAAAGCAGCTGGAAGCAAAGCTGAAAGAAGAGGAAAACCAGCAGATCGTCAGTGATGTTGCATCCTACAATTTATCACCGGAACAGCTGGCACAGTTCTTACAGCTTGCAAACAGTGGCAGGTTACAGGAAATGCTCAGCGGACAGGTTCCGATGCCCGGAGCCGTGAATGCAGATACATCCGGTAAGAAACCGGATGAAGACAATGAGACAGATATGGATAAGGAAGAGGAGGATTTCTTAGATGAAGAGAATGAATAATTTGAAAAACGTGATCGCAGCAAGGATTATGGGAGGTCTGGTAATCGGAATGACAGCCGTTGCGGGTGTGGCACCGGTTACTGTATTTGCACAGAGTCAGGAAGCGGAATGCATCTGTGAGGAAAAATGCTCACAGGATTCCATCAATGAGGAATGTGCAGTATGCCTTTATGATTACAATGTCTGCCAGGGGGTGTGCGCCAGTTCGGTGCCAAATATATAACTGGTGGGAATCCAGTCTGGTAAGACTTAGCAAGTCGCCAGTACCGAGTCCTTGGAACGCCAAAGGCTAACAATGGTGTTTAAGCGTAGGGCAGGGAACAGGAACGCCGTAATGCGTAAGCGTGAAGTGATTGAGCTTCGTTAGAAATATCAATTGTGTGGGGTGGTCTGCTACCTCCTTGGGTCACCAACAAGGATTAGTCGTTAAAGCGAGACTATGAAAACACACCGGAGTCCTAGAGCATGGCATACCTGATATCGTTATATTTGACATACCTGGGAGACCTGGATGGTTCTGTACATGAGACAGTAGGGAATATCGACCAATGCAATGGTGAGTATGAACGAAGACCATCGAGGAGTCGGATTCGTCCATAGTACTGATGAAAGCAGTAATGACGCTGGAGGGAAGGGACGGACAATAAGTTGCTTTTGCAATCAAAACATAGAGAGCACAGGAGGCATAAAATCTATGGAAAAAGAGAAAGCAGAAATAGCCAGTCTCGTAGAAAGATATGGCAGAGTTCAGTCGCTAATGAAATATGTCAACAGTGACACACTCAAAGAGTCCTACAACAAACAACCCAAAGGGAAAGCAGTAGGAGTGGATGGAATAACCAAGGAGCAATACGGAGAGAACTTAGAAGAAAACATAGAGAGTCTGCTTGTCAGAATGAAGAAGTTTTCCTATAAGCCATATCCCGTGCGCAGAGCCTATATCCCAAAAGGTAATGGCAAGATGCGAGGACTCGGTATTCCGTCATTTGAGGATAAAGTCGTTCAAGGTGTCATTAAAGAGATACTGGAAGCGATTTACGAACCTAAGTTCAAGGAGTTTTCATTTGGGTTTCGTCCAAACAGAAGTTGTCACGATGCCATTCAAAGAGTAAACAAACACATCATGGCAGACAAGGTCAATTACATTTTAGATGCAGACATCAAGGGATTCTTTGATAACCTAGACCATGATTGGATGATAAAATTTCTTGAGCATGACATAGCAGATAAGAACTTCGTCAGATATATCAAGAGATTTCTGATAGGGGGAGTTATGGAGGATGGTAAGCGACTGGATACAGAAGCTGGAACAGTACAGGGCGGTCTGATTTCGCCAGTGCTGGCAAATGTGTATCTGCACTATACCTTAGATACATGGTTTGATTATGTGAAAAAGCATGAGT
>ENA-OQCX01001431-OQCX01001431.1-human-gut-metagenome-genome-assembly--contig:-NODE-1431-length-10843-cov-1.969205_pt1 | contig 10843 bp, 17 predicted proteins | sample MGYA00242762_ERZ504587 | MGnify/ENA primary metagenome ERZ504587 (study PRJEB26092, sample SAMD00036337) | human gut metagenome | host: Homo sapiens | study: EMG produced TPA metagenomics assembly of...
AGCTGGCAGACCACCCTCAGCACCACCTTTGACCGGTAAGAAAAAAAGCACGCAGAAACGAAACGGCGTGCTCTTGACAGAAACCTCAAAAGCGGGTATACTGTAAATAGAAAAGGCACTGCGACAAGCGGTCAGCCCTTTTGATGTAAGCTCTTAAAGACTAAGAACCGTCACCGGCTAGGGTGGCGGTTCTTTTTTGCTGAGAGTGCCACAGCAGAGAATGTGCAGTTTGTCAGCAATAGGGCAGCTGTTTCCCTCTGTGACCCCTCCTGTAAAAAGGGGACAGCGGAACGCCCGCAGGCGTTCCGCTGTCCCGAACTATAAAATATTCTTTCCGCTGAAGATGGCCAAAGCGCACGCGGCGGCCATTTCAGATCGTTCCGCGCAAAGGCTCAGAGAAGCGATTGCTTAGTAAGCAACGCCCCAGTAGACCATGGCCTTGGCGGGCTTGCCGCAGCAGGGGCACACATCGCTGAGCTGTTCCTGCTCAAAGGGCATGCAACGGCTGGAAAGTCCAGCCTCTTCCTTCATCTTCATCTCGCAGGCCAGATCGCCGCACCACATGGTCTTGATGTAGCCGGTGTTGGCCTTGGCCAGCTCCTTCACCTCGTCCATAGTGGTGGCAGCCCAGGTGCGCTTTTCGCGGTTTTCCAGCGCACGCTGGTACAGGTCCTTGCGCAGAGCCTCCAGCTGGGCGGGAATGGCGGTCTCCAGCTCGTCCAAGCTTACAAAGACCTTCTCGCGGGTGTCGCGGCGCACCAGCACGCACTGGTTCTTTTCCAGATCCTTGGGGCCGATCTCAAGGCGCAGGGGCACGCCCTTCATCTCCCACTGGGCAAACTTCCAGCCGGGAGCGTTGTCGCTGTCGTCCAGCTTCACGCGGGCGTACTTGCTGATCTTCTCGGCCAGCTCGGCAGCCTTTTCGGAAACGCCGGGCTTGTGGGCGGCAATGGGCACCACCACAACCTGAATGGGGCAATGGCCGGGGGCAGGATCAGACCGTCGTCGTCACCGTGGGTCATGATGATGGCACCCACCAGACGGGTGGAAACGCCCCAGCTGGTCTGGAACGGATGATGCAGCTGATTGTCGCGGCCGGTAAAGGTGACATCGTAAGCCTTGCTGAACTTGTCGCCAAAGTAGTGGCTGGTGCCGCTCTGCAGCGCCTTGCGTCCTTCATCATGGCTTCGATGGTGTAGGTGGCCTCGGCACCGGCAAACTTTTCCTTGTCGGTTTTGCGGCCCTTCACCACGGGGATCGCCAGATCCTGCTCGCAGGTATCTGCGTAGCAGTTCAGCTGCTGCTGGGTCTCAGCCTCGGCCTCGGCAGCGGTCTCGTGGATGGTGTGACCCTCCTGCCACCAGAACTCGCGGCTGCGCAGGAAGGGACGGGTGGTCTTTTCCCAGCGCACCACGCTGCACCACTGGTTGTACTTCATGGGAAGCTCGCGGTAGCTGTGCAGCACGCGGGACCAGTGATCGCAGAACATGGTCTCGCTGGTGGGACGCACCGCCAGACGCTCCCTCCAGCTTGTCGGAGCCGCCATCGTGACCCACGCCACCTCCGGCGCGAAGCCATTGACGAGCTCGCCTTCCTTCTGCAGCAGGCTCTCCGGGATCAGCACCGGCATAGCCACATTCTCATGGCCGGTAGCCTTGAACCGGGCATCCAAGTCCTTCTGAATCAGCTCCCAGATGGCCTGACCATAGGGGCGCAGGATGATAAAGCCCTTCACACTGGAATACTCCACCAGTTCTGCCTTTACGCAGATGTCGGTGTACCACTGTGCAAAGTTTTCTTCCTGACTGGTGATCGCCTGCACGAGCTTCTTGTTGTCTTTTGCCATTTTGTTATATCCTCCCAAGGCCGTGCGCCAAACGTTTTACGTTCCGCACGAACCATAATAAAGCCCTGTCTGCCTGCACGGCCGTGTGCCGCACTGCAAAGGCGGGGCTTTTGCCTAAAAGAATCAGTTCTGCGCGTGGCTGTCCACAAAGTTTACCACATCGCCTACGGTGCGCAGGGACTCGATGGCGTCGTCCGGCACTTCGATGCCAAACTCGTCCTCCAGCGTCATCACCATGTCTACGATATCCAGACTGTCCGCCTCAAAATCGCTCATGATATCGCTTTCCAGCGTGATCTTTGCCGGGTCAACGTCCAGCTGCTCAGCCAGCAATGCACGGATTTTTTCAAAAGTATCCATTCCTGTGGTCTCCTTTTTGCAGTTGTATTGCATACGCGTACAGCCCGCTGTGTCCCGGAAAAAGCCTCCGGTCTCCGGCACAGCCTTGCCTGCTGTACAAAGCGCTCTCTTTTTTTATATCCCATGCAGTGCGTATTGTCAAGCCCTGTTTTGCAGCAACTGAAGAAAATTGTCTGAAAGCTGCTTTTTCCCTTGACATCTCGTGCAGGTTTTTTTTATCATTATAAAGTAATGAGTTTACAGGGACTGACCAGTCCCTTTTATAAGGAGCGATAAGCATGAAGCTTTCATTCACCAAAATGCAGGCTGCGCCAACGATTACATCTATCTGGACTGCCGCACCTCCGGTGTGCCGGAGGAGATCGCGGCGCTTTCAGAGCGCTTGTCCCGGCGGCACTTCTCCATCGGCGCGGACGGTATTATCTGCATCTGCGCACCGGTCACAGCGGGGCAGACGCCATGATGCGCATCTTCAATGCGGACGGCAGCGAGGGCAAGATGTGCGGCAACGGCATCCGCTGCGTAGCGGAGTGGCTGTATACCCACGGCACGGCAAAGCCGAAGCTTGCCATCGACACCCTCAGCGGCTTAAAGACCGTTGCCCGCATGGGCGAAGGGCTGTGGCAGGTGGAGATGGGCACCTACACCGCCATGGCGGCGGCGCTGCCGCCGTGAACATGGGCGAAGGGCCGCTGGTAGATCTGCCTTTGCAGGTGGAAGAGAACCTGTGGCGGGTGACCTGCATCAGCGTGGGCAACCCCCACTGCGTGACCATTGTGCCGGATGTGGACAGCCTGAAGCTGGAGCAGATCGGCCCGGGTTTTGAGCACCACGAAAACTTCCCGGAGCGCATCAACACCGAGTTTGTGCAGGTGGTGGACGCCACTCACCTGAAGATGCGCGTGTGGGAGCGCGGCAGCGGCGAGACATGGGCCTGCGGCACCGGCACCTGCGCCACCGTGGCAGCCCTGACCGAGCTGGGCATCTGCCCGCCGGAGAAGACGTCCATGTGCAGCTGCGCGGCGGTGAGCTGACCATCCGGGTGCTGCCCGGCAAGCAGCTGCTGATGACCGGCGCTGCCGAGACCGTGTGCGAGGGCACGACCGAAGTGTAAATAAGAGCCCCCTCAGTCGCCTGACGGCGCCAGCTCTCCCTTCGGGGGAGCTGGCATCGAGCGAATGCGAGATGACTGAGAGGGTTGCATCAATAAAAGAAGCGAGGGAAAGTATCATGAAGATGAACAAGCATTACAACGAACTGAAGGCCAGCTACCTGTTCGTGGACATTGCCCACAAGGTAGCTGCATATCAGGAAGCACACCCGGAAAAGGAGATCATCCGTCTGGGCATCGGCGATGTGACCCAGCCGCTGGCAAAGTGTGTGGTGCAGGCCATGCGCGACGCTGCCGAGGAGATGGGCACCAAAGAGGCTTCCACGGCTACGGCCCGGAGCAGGGCTACCCCTTCCTCAAGCAGGCCATTCAGGCTACTACGCCGGCCGCGGCACCCAGATCGCCGAGGACGAGATCTTTATCTCGGACGGCGCCAAGAGCGACCTTGCAAACCTGCTGGGGCTGTTCGATGTGGATAACACCGTGCTGGTGCCGGATCCCGTGTACCCCACCTATGTGGACGATAACGTCACCGATGGCCGCAAGATTATTTACAGCCGCACCGGGCAGGAAAATGGCTTCCTTGGCATGCCGGACGAGAGCGTGAAGGCAGATATCATCTATATCTGCAGCCCCAACAACCCCACCGGCGCTGCCTACACCCGCGCACAGCTGAAAGCATGGGTGGACTACGCCCGCAAGAACGATGCCATCATTCTGTACGATGCCGCCTACGAGTGCTTCATCTCGGAGGGCGAGCTTGCCCGCAGCATCTTTGAGATCGAGGGTGCACGCGAGTGTGCCGTGGAGATCTGCTCCTTCTCCAAGATCGCAGGCTTTACCGGCACCCGCTGCGGCTACACCGTCGTGCCCAAGGAACTGGAGCGCGAGGGGATGAACCTGAATAAGCTGTGGCTGCGCCGCCAGACCACCAAGTTCAACGGCGTGCCCTATGTGGTGCAGCGCGCCGCTGCCGCCGTGTTCACCGAGAGCGGCATGGCCGAGATCCAGTCCAATCTGGACTACTACCGCCGCAACGCAAAGGTCATCGCCGATGCACTGGACGAGTGCGGCGTGTGGTACTGCGGCGGCAAGAACAGCCCCTATATCTGGCTGCGCTGCCCCGGCAACATGAAGAGCTGGGAGTTCTTTGACTGGCTGCTGGAAAACTGCGGCGTTGTGGGCACCCCCGGCGTGGGCTTCGGCGAGTGCGGCGAAGGCTACTTCCGTCTGACCGCCTTCGGCGATGCAGAAAAGACCAAGCTTGCCGCCGAGCGCATCAAGACCGCTATCAAGGCGCTGTAAAACCTATAAAAATACACCCACTGTCCGTTTTGGGCGGCGGGTGTATTTTTTTTTGCGCATTCTCTTGACAAATCTGTATCTATGTATATACTGTACATATACAGACGAAACGCAAGTACTAAAGGAGCAGCCGATGGAACTGTTTATCAACAACAAAAGCGGCGCGCCCATCTATGACCAGATCTACAACCAGATCAAGCAGCAGATCATCAGCGGGGCTTTGCAGCCGGACGAGGCCATGCCCTCCATCCGGGGGCTGGCACGGGACCTGCGCATCAGCGTCATTACTACCAAGCGCGCCTACGATGAACTGGAAAAAGAGGGCTTTCTTTATGCAGTACCGGCAAAGGGCTTTTTTGTAGCCCCGAAAAACACCGAGCTGCTACGGGAAGAAACCTTGAAAAAAATTGAAGTGCATCTTACCGAGGCCGTCCGCCTGTCCGCATCCTGCGGGCTGAGCAGGGAAGAGCTGCGGGAGATGCTGGAACTGCTGTGGGAGGCTGAACATGAACGCACTGGAACTGCGGGGACTTACAAAACATTATAAGGACTTTACCCTTGGGCCGCTGGACTTGACCCTGCCCGGCGGCACCATCTGCGGCTGATCGGTGAAAACGGAGCGGGCAAAAGCACCACCATCCGGCTGATCTTGGACATGGTGCGGCGGGACGGTGGCACTGTGACCATCCTCGGCAGGGACAGCCGCACCGCTTCTGTCCGCACCAAGGAGGAGATCAGCGTGGTGCTGGGCAGCGAGGGCATCCCCCTGTGCTTGAACGCGGTGCAGGCGGGCAAAGTGATGGCGGGCATCTATCAGAACTGGGACGCTGCCGCCTATGCGGAGCTGTGCCAAAAGTTCGGTCTGCCGGACAAAAAGCAATACAAGGACTACTCCACCGGCATGAAGATGAAGCTGTGCATCGCCGTGGCGCTGGCACACCACCCGAAGCTGCTGCTGTTGGACGAAGCCACCAACGGGCTGGACCCGGTGGTGCGGGACGAGGTGACCGACCTGCTGCTAAACTTTGCCCGGGACGAAAACCACTCCATCCTCATCTCCTCCCACATCGTCAGCGACTTGGAAAAGCTGTGCGATACCATCGCCTTCCTGCACAAGGGCAGGCTGCTGCTCTGTGAAGAAAGGATGCTTTGCGGAGGAATACGCCCTGTGGCACGGCACGGCGGCGCAGCTGGCGGCGTTGGATGTGACCGTGTACGGCAAGCGGGTAACCCCCTACGGTGCCGAGGCACTTGTGCGCCGGGATGCACTGCCCGCCGAGCAGAGCTTGCCCCCGGTAAGCATTGAGGAATTGTTTGTACTGATGGTGAAAGGGGAAGATGTGCAATGAAAGGTCTGCTATTGAAGGATGCCTATCAGACGTGGTGCTATATCAGATGGATCATTCTGGTGTCGATTGCTATGATGCTGGTGGGAACGTTTTTCATGAAGGAAGGGTCTAATTTCTTTATGCTGTACGGCGGGCTTTTGCTGGGAATGTCGCCCATGACATTGCTGGCTTTACGACAGAACAGCCGGTTCAGCGCTTACTGCGCTGCTCTGCCGGTGACAAAAGAGCAGATCGTGGGCGGCAAATACCTCATCGGCTTGTGCGGTATGGCGCTGGCGGAGCTGCTGAGTATGGCGGCGCTGGCAGCAGCACAGTTGCTCTGGGGTACGGTAACGGTGCAGATCACCGTGGCGACCCTGCTTCAGGTGGCTATGCTGACCCTGCTGGGCAATATTATTTTGCTGCCGCTGACCTACCGCTTTGGCTACCAGAAAGCCCGGTATGTGTACTACCTGTGCATCGGTCTGCTTGGGGGCTTTATGGGATATTTCGTCTCTTCGGGGGACAGCGCTTTGGACAGCATCCTGCCCGCGCAGGGTTCGCTGCTGGTGCTGGTGGTCGTGCTGGCGGCGGCGCTGGCGCTGTACGCCCTCTCGTGGCGGCTGTCCGTTGCATGGTACGGAAAGGTAGAGCAGTAAGATGAAGAAAAGTCAGGTCGCGGGCATCCTGTTCGGCGTTGCCATGGGCGCTGCATTCAGCGTGACACTGGGAACGGTCGGTTTTGTGCTGGGTGCCAGTTTTGCAAGTCTGGGCATGGTGATGTTCAAAGGGCTGGATGACCCACAGAATAAAGATAAAAAGTAAAAAAAGCAAGTGCACCACCTTTTCAAAAGCCAACGCTTTTGATGAAGATGTGGTGCACTTGCTTTTTGCTTTTTATTCTGCGCTGTACGCGCTGCCCATGATCCACGGGTTATTTGCGGAATATTTTGCGTGGTTGCGCAGGTAGGTGACCCATGCGCCGTAGCCGTTGCCGGCCGAGAGGTGCACGCCGTCCGGTGCGGCAATCATCTCTTTCAGGTTGCCCTCGCCGTCAGCCAGTGCCTCCCACAGGTCCAGATAAACGCAGCCCTTGCTTGCAGCCAGCTGTGCCAGCTGCTCGTTCACGCCGTGCAGCACGTCCGAGGCAAGCCCCGGCTTCTTTTCCGCTGCCGCAGGCCGTACCGGCGGGATGGACTGCACATAAATAATGCAGTCCTCGCCCAGCGTCTGGCGCAGCTCGTCCAGCATCTGGCCGTAGTAGGCCAGAAAACGGTCAGATGCGCCCAAGGTGGTCAGGGTGTTGGTGCCCAGCAGGATATACAGCTTTTTGGGCTGTGCCGCTGCCAGCACATCCAGCGCCACTTCCTGCCCACGGGTGGGGCTCTTGACGGCGGCGCGGTTGACGATGCGTCCGGCCCCACACCCGTATAGCCGCAGATGAGCGCGCCGCTCAGATTGATCTGATAGTCCGAGAAGCCCACCGTCAGGCTGTCGCCCAGAAAGGCGGCGTCCGAAAAATAGCTCAGGTCTACCTGACCGCAGGCCGGCTGCCGGATAACACTGGCGTCATACGCCTTAATGGTATAAGCGCCATCGGTCTGCCGGGCCGGGCCGAAGCTTTCCAGCTGTACCGCCTGTGCTGTGCCGCTGTCACCGGCTGCACCCTCGCTGTCGCTGCCGGAAGCAGCCTCGCCCTGCATGGGCAGCGGTGCCAGAATGTTCTGCGCAATGCCGCCTGCGCCGGTCTGCGGGGTGCTTTCTTCCTCCGCAGTCCCTTTTTCCAAGATGGCGGTCACCGCATAGGCAACCAGCAAAATGGCCACAATAACCCCCGCCAGCCGCAGCTTGCCGCTGATGCCCCCGCGCGTGCGCCGCCGGGGTGCCGAATGATACTCGTGTGAAATGCCCATATTCTCTGTCCAGCTTTCTGCATTTATCCCAACAGGCAGGTACTTCTGCCCGGTAATTTTGGAGTGCGCACCCATTTTATCATATTTTTTTTGCCTGTGCAACCAATTGGGTCTTGCATACAACAGGCAAAACGGGTACAATAGAATTGCAGCTTATTTTGCACATTTTACAAAAAGCAAATACACAAGCTGCAAATATTTTGTGTCAGTTGCGGCAGATGGCTGTTTTGCCGTCCCGGTTCGTTGGCAGTGCAGGGCCGACAGACCACTTTACTGGACGGTGCGGAAAGCCGTTTGCCCGGCAGCGGACACATTTTATATGATCTGAAGGAGGTTTCCATGGCCAAGAATATCATCATTGGTCAGAGCGGCGGCCCTACCGCCGTGATCAACTCCAGCCTTGCGGGCGTATACAAAGCCGCCCGCAGTTTGGGTGCAGACAAGGTGTACGGCATGAAGTACGGCATCGAGGGTCTGCTCAAGGAAGAGCTGCTGGAGCTCAACGTCCTGCTGGATGACCGCATGAGCATCGAGCTGCTCAAGCGTACTCCGTCCAGCTATCTGGGCAGCTGCCGCTTCAAGCTGCCGACCCGGACACCGATGCACCCCGTTCGTCAAGCTGTTCACCCTGTTTGACAAGTACGACATCTGTGCCGTGTTCTACATCGGCGGCAACGACTCGATGGATACCATCGCAAGTTGTCCCGCTATGGGCAGCAGGTGGGCAGCAGTGTGCGGTTCATCGGTGTGCCCAAGACTATCGACAACGATCTGTGTCTCACCGACCACACCCCCGGCTACGGCTCTGCCGCAAAGTACATTGCCACCATCTTGAAGGAAGTCATCCGCGACTCTTCAGTGTACAACATCCGCAGCGTGACGGTGGCCGAGATCATGGGCCGCCACGCGGGCTGGCTGGCCGGTGCGGCTTGTCTGGCCGGCGGCGATGACTGCGAAGGCCCCGACCTCATCCTGCTGCCCGAAGTTCCCTTTGACCCGGACAGGTTCCTGACCCGGGTGGACGAGCTGCAGCGGGTCAAACCCAATGTCATCATTGCAGCCAGCGAGGGCGTAAGACAGCCGACGGCACCTATCTGTGCGATCTGGTCTCCACCGCCGGGCAGCTGGATGCCTTTGGCCACAAGGCCATCCTCAGCGGCACCAGCCGGTACCTTTCCGATCTCATCCACGACAACCTGAACTGCAAGAGCCGTGCCATCGAGTTTTCGACTCTGCAGCGCTGCGCCAGCCATCTGGCCAGCCGCACCGATGTGAACGAGGCCTATGCCGTGGGCGGCGCTGCCGCTTCCGCTGCCTTTGCGGGCGAGACCGGGCGGATGATCTCGCTCAAGCGCATTTCCGATTACCCCTACCAGTGCATCACCGAGTCGGTGGATGTCCAGCAGGTGGCAAACCTGGAGAAAAAGGTGCCGCTGGACTGGATCACCCCGGACGGAATGCAGGTGACGGCGGCATTTGAGGAGTATGCCCGTCCGCTCATCCTGGACGAAGTGACACCGGTCTATGTCAACGGTACCCCGCGCCATATCTGCCTGTAAGTTTCATTTGCGCGTTTCCTCCCCCCTCGTGGTCTGTTTTCGTGCTCCTGCACGATAATATAAAAGCCGAAACAGAAGAAAAGGAGAAATCATCATGGGTAAAAATGCAATCGTTGGTCAGTCTGGCGGCCCTACCTCCGTCATCAATGCCAGTCTGGCAGGCGTATTCGAGAGCTGCAAGAGCCGCGGCGCTGAGATCGTTTACGGCATGTGCAACGGCGTTGCCGGTCTGCTGGAGGAGCGCGTGGTGGATCTTTCCACCGTGCTGACCGATGACCTGGATATCGAGCTGCTCAAGCGCACCCCGTCCAGCTTCCTGGGCAGCTGCCGCTATAAGCTGCCCGATTGGCACGATGACGAGACCGTTTACAAGAAGCTGTTCGCCATCCTGGAAAAGCTGAACATTGGCTACTTCTTCTACATTGGCGGCAACGATTCCATGGATACCATCGGCAAGCTGGCTGAATACGGCAACCGCATCCAGAGCGACATCCGCTTCATGGGCGTTCCCAAGACCATCGACAACGACCTGATGGTGACCGACCACACCCCCGGCTACGGCTCTGCGGCAAAGTACATCGGTGTGGTGATGAAGGAGATCATCCGCGATGCCACCGTTTACGGCACCAATTATGTCACCGTGGTCGAGATCATGGGCCGCAACGCCGGCTGGCTGACCGCTGCTGCCTCTCTGGCCAAGAGTGATGACTGCGAGGGCGTGGATATGATCTGCCTGCCCGAAGTCCCCTTCAACGTGGAGCACTTCATTGAGAAGGTCCGCGCCATGCAGGAGAAGAAGCCCAGCATCGTGATCGCTGTTTCCGAGGGTGTCAAGCTCGAGGACGGTCGTTACGTCTGTGAGCTGGCCGATGATGTGCACGCAGTGGACGCTTTCGGCCACAAGGCACTGACTGGTACCGCACGCTATCTGGCGAATGTGGTCGCCCGCAATCTGGATACCAAGACCCGCTGTATCGAGCTGTCTACCCTGCAGCGCTGTGCTGGTCACCTGACCAGCCGCACCGACATCACCGAGGCTTACCAGGTGGGCGGCGCTGCTGCCAAGGCTGCCTTTGAGGGTGTCACCGGTCAGATGGTCGCCCTGAAGCGCATCTCCAACAGCCCCTATCAGTACATCACCGAGCTGCACCCCATCAGTGAAGTTGCAAACCTCGAGAAGAAGGTTCCCCTGAGCTGGATGAACGAGAATCACACCCAGATGACCGAGGCATTCCTCGAGTATGCCCGCCCGCTGATCCAGGCTGAGCTGACTCCGCTGTACATTGCAGGTCTGATTCCGGTTCTTGTCCAAATAGTTCTCATCCGTATCAAGCGCTTTTCAAAGGTATTTTGACAGCAATATCGGACAATGGCATCCAACGGTCATAAAAATAATCATAGCTCACCGCATTGCGCAAACT
>ENA-OQCX01001432-OQCX01001432.1-human-gut-metagenome-genome-assembly--contig:-NODE-1432-length-10839-cov-6.354649_pt1 | contig 10839 bp, 11 predicted proteins | sample MGYA00242762_ERZ504587 | MGnify/ENA primary metagenome ERZ504587 (study PRJEB26092, sample SAMD00036337) | human gut metagenome | host: Homo sapiens | study: EMG produced TPA metagenomics assembly of...
TCTTTTTCTGCAACTTTATTTTCCGATGCAATGATATGTGAAACCTTGTTCTTCCATATCTTTCTTGTCGTAAATGTTACGTCCGTCCAATACCAACGGCTGTTCCATAGTTTTCTTGATGACTGCCCATGAAGGCAGGCGGAATTCTTTCCATTCGGTCACCAGCATCAGTGCATCTGCGTCCAGTGCGGCATCATACATATCTGTCGCATAATAAATACTTTCTCCTATGCGGCGTCGGCATTCGTTCATGGCAGCCGGGTCGTAGGCACGTACTTTACAACCGGCCTTCAGCAACTCGTCAATCAATACCAGAGCCGGGGCTTCACGCATGTCATCTGTTTCGGGTTTAAAGGCCAGCCCCCAAATGGCAATGGTCTTTCCCTCCAAATCATTATTGAAATGCTTCTGCAACTTTTCGAATAAGATACTCTTCTGTTTCTCGTTCACCTCCTCTACTGCATGGAGTACACGCATCTTGTAGCCGCTCAGTTCAGCCGTTTTAATCAGTGCCTTTACATCCTTAGGGAAGCATGAACCGCCGTAACCTATCCCCGGATAGAGGAACTTGCGTCCGATACGGTATCCGAACCGATACCACTGCGCACCATGTTTACATCCGCTCCCACTAATTCGCACAAATTGGCAATGTCGTTCATGAAGCTGATGCGGGTGGCAAGCATGGAGTTAGCTGCATACTTTGTCATTTCTGCAGAAGGGATGTCCATAAAGATGACACGGAAGTTGTTCAGCAGGAATGGTTTGTAGAGCTTGCTCATTATCTTCTTGGCTCGTTCGGACTCTACTCCCACCACTACACGGTCGGGACTCATAAAATCGTTGATAGCATTACCTTCTTTCAGAAACTCGGGATTCGAAGCGACATCGAAGTCAATGTTCATCCCTCTCTTATCAAGTTCTTCTTGAATGGTAGCCCGCACTTTTCTGGCAGTACCTACGGGAACGGTACTTTTGGTTACCACCAACACATATTTCTGCATATTGCGTCCAATGGTGCGGGCAACTTCCAGCACATAGCTCAAGTCGGCACTTCCATCCTCATCGGGTGGTGTACCTACGGCACTGAATACCACTTCCACCTCATTCAGACAACTCTCCAGAGACGTGGTGAATTGCAGGCGTCCTGCTTTCACATTCCGGCTAACCATTTCTTCCAGTCCATTTTCATAGATAGGAATAACACCCTTTTTCAGTGACTCTATCTTTTCACTGTTCGTGTCTACGCAAATAACGTTGACACCGATTTCCGCAAAGCAGGTTCCGGTTACCAAACCGACGTATCCTGTACCGACAATGGCTATTTTCATATTTTATTCATAATAGACCGCATCCTTGAACGATACGGCATGTCCGTCTTTATCTGATAATAGAAGCTGTTCCGTAGCAACGGGCCATTCAATACCGATGGCTTCGTCGTCAAAACGGATGGATGCCTCGGATTGTGGTGCGTATACGTTGTCTACCTTGTATGTAAAGACAGCTTCATCGCTCAGCACCAGAAAACCGTGGGCAAAACCACGCGGAATGAAGAATTGTCTTTTGTTCTCCTCACTTAGCTCCACACTGACATACTTTCCGAAAGTGGGAGAAGATTTTCTTAAGTCGACAGCCACGTCCAGCACTTTTCCCTTAATGACACGTACCAGTTTGGCCTGGCTGCAATCACCCTTCTGGTAATGAAGACCACGTAATACACCGAAAGAGGATTTGGACTCATTGTCCTGGATGAAGTGAACGTTTCCGACATGTGCACGGAACTCTTCTTCCTTAAATGCTTCCATAAAGTATCCGCGGGCATCATGGAATACTTTCGGCTCAATCAGCCATACGCCGTCAATCTCTGTTTGTATGTAGTTCATTTTCTTAAAATGTTTTATGTACTTTCAGTTGGAATCCAAAATTGTCTCCATATATCTCTCCCATATCCAATGCAAGGGACGCGTTGAAGCACCAGCCCTTCCATTTACGGGGAATATAGTAAAACGATGCAAAAGTAGAAAAATTTTCTAATATATCGGGTATTGGACGATGAGGAGTTCCCCAAGTTCTGTTGTGGGACAATTTTGCCACATATCTCCACTCACTGCTGATGTCGCCGCTCCATCCCAGATGCAGGGCCTTAACGCGATTGTACTTGAAACTCATATCGCCATCCTTATTATAGATAGGCGATGCTATCAACGGATTGGCTATCGCCATACCCCAATGTGCCCATCCTGGGTAGTAACCGTTGTTGTAGTAGTTGTCGGCTCCTCCGGTCTTACCTACTACAGAATTTTGCAAACCGTGCAGTGGACCGCTCATATTGGTAGTCTGGAGATATTCGATAACGATTCCGTTGATGGCTTGTCTATGGTTGGATTTATATTCCACACCCCATAAGCCATCCCAACCGTTGAGTTTGGCCATGGCGGAGAAGTCATCAAAATGATTGTCCAGATAGGCGCTGATGGAGAAATCTTCCTTAGGACGATAAGTCATTTTGATATATTCGCTACCCAGAAAATTGCCTTGGAAAGCCAGATGTTCACCTACCGGTCCGTCCTCACGCCCGTGGCCGGGGAAGAATACGCGTACGTAATCCTTCCATCCGTTGCCCAAGTCTCCCAATTCGGAACCTCCAATCTTGTATCCTCCGAATTGGGTGTCGAGGGTCATTCCGAGTTCCAGTTGCCATTTTCCTTTGGGTATACCGATACGCAGGAACCCTTCTTTATGATGGTATTTGATACTCTTGGTGTACCAGTATTTTTCTCCGACTTGCTCCCGCTGGTATTTGTTATCTGTAAACCATCCGTACGAGATTTCTCCTTTCAGGCCTAAACGGGGTAGCAACTGTACATACTCGGGTATGCCTATCTGTACTTGTGGGATGGGACGCGCATTACCCGACCAGGTCATGCCGCCACTGCTCAGCTCTTGATTCAGCAATGGAGAATTCTGTTCCCGGCTTCCGGCAAAGAATCCAAACCACTTGTAACGGATGTCTACGTAAGCCTGCTGTACAATGAAGGAGGTCGTGCTGAATCCGGCTGCTGCAACCAAATCCAGTGCTTCTTCAAACTTCCATTTTCCAAGTTGGTGTTTGTAGGATATTCCTCCACGTATGTAAGTATTGTTGTCGAGCGAAGTGAGTCCTTGCTGGTTGCTGACCTGCCAAAGAGGAGTATTGTCACCGGTATGCAGGGCTGCTCCATATTCTACGAATGAGGACAGCTGCTGTGCCAGCATCGTGTTCTTTCCTATGAACAAGAAAACCATCAGACAGAAAATAATACGCATAATAGTCTTTTGTTAAGTGTTTAGGTTTGTATACTCTTGCGAGGGCAATTGTCTTTCTATTCTTGACGAGTATAGTTAAACGGTACAAAAGTAGAAATTTTTCCGGTAAAAATTCCTTCTCTTGCCAAAAAACCTTTTTCAAATACATTTTCAATGTGCAATGTTCATAATTTGTTGATAAGAAAAAAGCTCTGAAACTAGCGTATATCCGATATTTCCGCTACTTTTGTAGCATGATTGAATTAGCACAGCACATAGAAGTATTGTTATTGGAGAACGATTGTGTCATTGTTCCCGGTTTGGGAGGATTTGTAGCTCATTATACTCCGGCAATGAGAGTAGCGGAAGAGAATGTTTTTCTGCCCCCTACCCGTATTATCGGTTTCAATCCTCAACTGAAGATGAATGACGGCTTACTTGTACAATCCTATATGGCTGTCTATGATACTGATTTTTCTGATGCTACGCGGATTGTAGAAAAAGAAGTGGCGCATATATTCACTGCTCTCCATGAAGAAGGTAAGGTGGATTTGCCCAACATTGGCGAATTGCGTTACTCCATTCATGGTATTTATGACTTTGTTCCCTATGACCACAAGATAACCACTCCTTACTTATATGGGTTGGATAGTTTTGAAATGCAGGAACTGGCGGAACTGAAGAAACCGTACATGGAAAAGACCATCCGTTATTCTGTTCCAGTTGTGCCGGAAGACAAAAAGCGAAGGTTTGAGATTAAATTCAACCGTTCCTATTTGTCGAATGCGGTTGCCATGATTGCAGTGGTTGCCTTGTTTTTCTTTTTGTCTACACCGATAGAGAATACGGAAGTGGTTGAAGGAAATTATGCGCAATTACTTCCGAATGAACTTTTTGAGATGATAGAAAAGGAATCCCTTGCCATTAATCCGATTGTTGTTAGCCGGAAGGCCGACACTCCGAAAGCGTCGGCTCAAAAAAACACGGGGCAGAAGGCAAAGAAAAAGGTGGTTCCGGTTGCCGTAAGAGAGGTTAAGGTGGGCCAAGCTAACGCGCAGAATGCTCCGGTTGTTTCTCAGCCTAAGCAGCAGGCGGCAGAAGTGTCCTCTTCAACATCTGTAACAACAAAGAGTGAAATTCAAAAGACCACAGCAGGGACTGTCGCCCCGTCACTTGTCTCTGCACAGAAATACCACGTCATCATTGCCAGTGTAGGTACTGAGAAGGATGCCGAAGCAATGGCAAAGCAACTGATTGAAAAAGGTTACCCTCATGCAAAAGCAATTGTTGGAGATGGTAAAATGCGTGTCAGCATTGAGTCTTGTGGCACAGAAACAGAAGCATATCAGGCATTGAACAGAGTTCGCCAGAATGAAACGTATAAGAACGCTTGGGTATTAAAGAAGTAGAAAGTAATCTACCCTTGCTTTATTTTTTAATTCTTTAATTTTTAACTATCATGAAGCGTATCCGTTGTCCCAAATGTGAGAATTACTTAACATTCGATGAAACCAAGTATACCGAAGGCCAATCACTGGTCTTTGTATGTGACCAGTGTAAGAAGCAGTTCAGTATCCGTTTAGGTAAATCAAAGATGAAAGCCCCTCAAAAGGAAGAACGTCCGGATGAAGCGGAGTTTAAAGAGGCTTTTGGCAGCATCACGGTCATTGAGAACGTGTTTGGTTTTAAGCAGGTACTTCCATTGCAAGAAGGTGACAATATCATAGGCCGGCGTTGCGTGGGGAATGTTATCGATGTGCCGATTGAGACTTCGGATATGAGTATGGACCGGCGTCACTGTATCATTAATGTAAAGCGTAATAAGCAGGGAGTGTTGATTTATACCTTACGCGATGCTCCCAGCCTGACGGGAACTTTCCTTAATAATGAAATTTTGGGTGACAAAGACCGTATTCGCATTGAGGATGGAGCCATTGTAACTATTGGTGCCACTACTTTTATATTGCGGGCAGCAGAGCAGGAAAGCCTTTAGACAAAAAAGAAAACTGTGACTTAATTATTTCCCATCAAATGTGGTATAAATAAAGCAGACCGTATAAAAACTCCTTTTGTACGGTCTGCTTGTTTAAAATCATAGGAATTAAAGAATACCTTTTACTGTTTCCTGCATGCCTTTTTCTTGGATGGATTTTAAGAAGCAGGTAATCATGTCTGTCAATCCTGGAACGGTATTCAAGTCTCCGTGTTCCCCCCAGATAAGGTCTTTGGCTGCCAATACGCCTTCTGCCACTTTGCGGGTATCCCCCGTTGCCCAAAGGTCTTTCAATAACTGCATGATTTCGGGAGCATCATTCGGGATGATTTCTGTGCCGTCTGCGCGGGTACCTCCTTTGTAGTACGTGATGATGGCAGCCAGTCCCAATACCAGACCTTTCGGCAGTTCTCCTTTACGTTTCAAGTAGGTTTTCAGGCCAGGAAGGTCACGGGTTTGGTATTTAGGGAAAGAGTTCAGCATAATACTGGTTACGGCATGGTCAACAAACGGATTGTTGAAGCGCTCCAATACATCTTCTGCAAACTTTTTCAATTCGTTTTTCGGCAGGTTCAACGTTTCCATCAGCTCGTCAAACATCACTTTATGGATGTATTGTCCGATTATAGGATGCTGGCAGGCATCGCGTACAATATTTACCTCCGACAGATAGGCTACTGGAGACAATACGGTATGAGGTCCATTCAGCAAGGTTACTTTTCTTTCGTGGTAAGGTTCTTCAGAAGGAACAAACAATACATTCAGTCCGGCTTTGTCGGCAGGGAATTCTTCGGCGACTTCTTGCGGAGCCTCGATGACCCATAAATGGAAAATTTCAGCCTGCACTACCAGATTGTCATCGTACTGTATCTTTTCTTTTATAGCGGCAATGTCTTTGCGGGGGAATCCTGGAACGATACGGTCCACCAGTGTTGCATACACACCGCAGCTTCCTCAAACCAAGCTCTGAACTCATCACCCAATTGCCATAATTCAATGTATTGATAGATTGTCTCCTTCAACTTGTGGCCATTCAGGAAGATGAGTTCGCAAGGGAAGATAATCAGTCCTTTGCTCTTGTCGCCGTTGAATGTCTTGAAGCGGTGATACAACAGCTGTGTCAGTTTGCCCGGATAAGAAGACGCCGGTGTATCTGTCAGCTTACAAGCAGGGTCAAAGGCTATACCTGCTTCCGTCGTGTTGGAAATGACAAAACGCATTTCCGGTTGTTCGGCCAATTTCATGAACTCATCGTTTTGAGTATAGGGGTTTAAGGCACGGCTGATTACATCTATCATAGTCAGACTGTTGATGGTTTCTCCTTTATCCAGACCTTGCAGATTTACATGATAAAGGTCATCCTGGGCATTCAGCATGTCAACCATACCTTTATCGATGGGTTGGACTACTACCACATTGCTGTTAAAATCGGTCTTTTGATTCATGTTATAAATAATCCAATCCACAAATGCGCGAAGGAAATTACCTTCGCCAAACTGGATAATGCGTTCCGGGCGTTGTGCTTTGGGAGCAGTTTCTTTGTTTAATGCTTTCATTTAAAAAATGATTTAAATGGTTGATATGTAATTTTTTGATTATTCAAACTCAAAGTAAAAGTCTATGTTTTCCTTCATCAATATGTCGATGGGCATGTATTTCACTGCAGTGACCGGTCTTTTAAATACCACGTGGTTGCATAAAGTCTTCACGCCACAATAGCCTTGCAGGCTGGGCGTTGACCGATGAGAAAGGTTACTTCACCGGTTTTCAGGAACTCTGTATTTTTGTGTAAAAGGTCATATCCCACAAGTCCTGCCAGCTTCTGCCCCTTTTCGTGCAGATAATTTGCCACCTGATAAACACGGGAATTAAAAACAGCTCCCAGTACGGCTTGGGGATGTTCTTTAAAAAAAGCATCCAACATCCGTCTGTTGCCGTCAGTATCTTCCTTGTGCAACACAATGTCATGGATAATCAAATCCTTATGTTCCTCGGAAAGGTATTGCATGAACCCCTCGAGGCGGCGTTGCATCTGGATTTCTGCCGGATTGTTTTTCTGATTGTTCAGGAATAACACAAGCTCCTGCCCTTTTTCATAGCTACGCATCAGAATCTTGGCAGCGATGTATCCGCTGGTTTTGGAATCTTGTCCGATATAACACAAGGCATGCGTCTGTTCAATATTGAAGTCTATGAATGCATAGGGAATATCCGCTTCCTCCAAATAAGCAGTGAGTTTTATGGTCTCCTCTCGGAAATTCGGGGCAACAAGTACGGCGTCGGCATTTTCCTCCCGGAGCACAGCACATGCTTCTTTATAGGAGGATTTGTCCGCATGCCGATAGTACAGATAGCTAACTCCAACATTGAACGGCCGTAATTCTTGTGCGGCACGGTCAATTCCCGCTGCTACAGCATACCAATAATCATGTTCTATATAATAAGGTATAATGCAGACAATATGATAGTGCTTTTTAGCCGCCAGCCCGATGGCAAACATATTGGGATGATAATCTATCTCGTCGAGTACTTTCTGGACTTTTTCCCTACTGGAAACGGATACGTCTCCGCGGTTGTGCAGTACGCGGTCTACAGTGCCGGCAGAGACGCCGGACATGCGTGCTATGTCTTTAATGGTATAGTTCTTGTTTTCCATCTTGAGGTATGCTGCCTAAGGCAGTAAAGGTGAGACGTCTGAAGCTTAAATATTATAAATATTCGCCGCAAAGATACGAATTATTTTGTTTCTCCAAGTAAAATTTCTACTTTTGTGTTCGATAACGGTTAATAAAACTAAAAACAATTATACGACCTATTAGCTTTACAATCAATACTATATAGGTGTAATAAATAGAAAGTAATATTTTTAGATACTTAAAACACAAGAAGATGAAAAACTTTATGGACGGAAATTTTCTGTTGCAAACGGAAACATCACAGAAGTTGTACCACGAGCATGCGGCTAAAATGCCGATTATCGACTATCATTGTCACTTGATTCCTCAAATGGTGGCGGAAGACTATCAATTTAAGTCACTGACTGAGATTTGGTTGGGAGGTGACCACTACAAGTGGCGTGCCATGCGTACCAATGGTGTGGACGAACGTTTCTGTACCGGTAAGGATACTACAGATTGGGAAAAGTTTGAGAAGTGGGCCGAAACGGTACCTTATACTTTCCGTAATCCGTTGTATCACTGGACCCACCTTGAATTGAAGACCGCTTTTGGAATCGATAAAATTCTCAATCCTCATACGGCCCGTGAAATTTATGATGAATGTAATGAGAAGCTGAAACAGCCTGAATATTCCGCCCGTGGCATGATGCGCCGTTATCATGTGGAAGTGGTTTGTACTACAGATGATCCTATTGATTCCTTGGAATACCATATCAAGACACGTGAGAGCGGCTTTGAAATCAAGATGTTGCCTACTTGGCGTCCGGATAAGGCAATGGCGGTGGAAGTTCCTGCCGATTTTCGCGCATATGTAGAAAAGTTGGCCGAAGTGAGCGATGTGGCTATTTCCTGCTTTGACGATATGGTTGCTGCCTTGCGTAAGCGTCACGATTTTTTCGCGAAACAAGGATGTAAACTGTCTGACCACGGAATTGAAGAATTCTATGCCGAGGATTATACAGGAGCGGAAGTTAAGGCTATCTTTAACAAGGTATATGGCGGTACTGGATTGACGAAGGAGGAAATTCTGAAATTCAAGTCGGCCATGCTGGTTGTGTTCGGCGAAATGGATTGGGAGAAAGGTTGGACACAACAGTTCCATTATGGTGCTATTCGCAACAACAATAGTAAGATGTTCAAACTGTTAGGTCCTGATACCGGTTTTGATTCCATTGGCGAATTTACTACAGCAAAAGCTATGGCTAAATTTCTCGACCGCTTAAACTCCAATGGTAAGCTGACCAAGACTATTCTTTATAATTTGAATCCATGCGCCAACGAAGTCATTGCTACTATGCTGGGTAACTTCCAGGATGGTACGGTTGCCGGTAAGATTCAATTCGGTTCCGGTTGGTGGTTCCTTGACCAGAAGGATGGTATGGAAAAGCAGATGAATGCCCTTTCTGTACTGGGCTTATTGAGCCGATTTGTTGGTATGCTGACCGATTCCCGTTCCTTCCTCTCCTATCCGCGCCATGAATATTTCCGCCGTACATTGTGTAATCTTGTAGGCCGTGATGTAGAAAATGGTGAAATTCCTATTTCCGAGATGGAACGCGTAAACCAGATGATTGAAGATATCAGCTATTATAACGCTAAGAATTTCTTCCAATTCTAAAAAGCAATAGTAAGCTATAAGTTATGCAGTTTCACCCATAACTTATAGCTTATCTAATATTCCTTTGATACTATCCAATCGTATAAAATTGGGATGTCGTATTTCCCCTTCATGTTGCTCGTATGCCCAAGTCACGTGGTATGGTACATGGGCAGCGTATCCCCCAAGTTCCAATACCGGAAGTATGTCTGATTTTACAGAATTACCTATCATCAGGAGTTTTTCAGGCGGACAGCCAATGTATCAATCAGCCTCTGGTAATCATCGATTTTCTTGTCACTCATAATTTCGATATGATGGAAATATTCTCGCAGTCCGGAAGCTTCTATTTTTCTTTTCTGGTCGAACAAGTCCCCCTTAGTGGCCAACACCAATTTATATTTCCCATGAAGTGACGATATGGTCTCCTTCACGCCTTCCAGTAGTGTAACCGGTTTCTGCAGAAGCTCTTGTCCCCATCCTATTACTTCTTCTATAAGATGCATATTCCCGTTTCCGTCTGTCACTTTGCAGATGGTTTCAGTCATACTGAGCATTATGCTCTTCAGCCCATAGCCATACATATGCAGATTCTTCATTTCTGTTTCAAAAAACCTTTGTGATATGGATGAAGCAGGCAGATATTGCCTTAAAAGGTTACAGAATTTGTGCTCGAACTCCTGAATATAAAGTTCGCTTTCCCACAGTGTGTCATCAGCGTCAAAAGCTATAAATTCGATTTTATCTTTCATGAATGGTCGTTTTATAAAAGCGTCCAAAGATACGGAGTATTCTATATAAATGAAAAGATAAATAGTGATAAATGGGAAGTTAATATCTTGTCTGCAACTTATTAATATTGTGTTTGCAGAAAATTAATATCTTGCAAACACGATATTAATTTCCTATTTTTGCATTTATTTTTTCATTTAATACATAAATTTTAATCGTACAAAAGGATGATGACATCACCCCAACCCGCTTCCAAAGGCTTCAGCAGAGCTTTTTGGGTAAGCAGTACAGTAGAACTGTTCGAACGCATGGCATATTATGCTGTATTTATTGTTCTTACCATTTATCTTTCCAATAATCATAAAGACATATATAAAATGAAAACAAGTTCCAAATAAATATAGATAAATCATCTATATATCAATAATTTATATACGTAGTTTTTATTTTCAGTTGTTTTCTACGTTTTCAGTTGCTTTGCTCTTTTTAGGTACATTTTTGTTTCTTGTTTGTTTCTTCATTTCGTTTTATTTGTACCTTTGCGATATGGAATAACG
>ENA-OQCX01001433-OQCX01001433.1-human-gut-metagenome-genome-assembly--contig:-NODE-1433-length-10823-cov-1.954282_pt1 | contig 10823 bp, 14 predicted proteins | sample MGYA00242762_ERZ504587 | MGnify/ENA primary metagenome ERZ504587 (study PRJEB26092, sample SAMD00036337) | human gut metagenome | host: Homo sapiens | study: EMG produced TPA metagenomics assembly of...
GTGGGGCGTGCAGATTGCGGGAATGATTTTTCAAACACGCTCCAAGAGTCTGTTTGAATATTATTCCCGCAATCCTCCCGCAAAGTGGTAATACACATCTTGCAGAAAGCTTTTTCAAACACACTCGAATTTAGAACTTATGCAATATTTCACCAGAAGGGAGGCTGGAAAATGGCTACACCATTTACTGTTTACAAACTGATCATCCTATATATGCTTCGGAATTCTTCGTCCCCCATCACTAATTCAGAAATTTCAGATTTATTCTGGACCACGAGTACACGAATTATTTCCATTTGCAACAGGCCCTTTCCGAGCTTGAGGAAACAGAACTGATTGAGAAGCGTACCATTTCCAATACTTCCTACTATTATCTTACTGAAGATGGAAAAACACACTCACCTATTTCGAGAATGATATTTCCCAGGACATCCGTACTGAAGTGCTCCAGTACCTGGCAGCCAGAGGTGCCTCCACAAAGAATCAGGTGAAAGCTCCAGCCGATTATTACATTAATAATCAGGGAGAATATGTGGTTCACCTTCAGCTTTTGCAGAAGGGTGCTTCTGTGATTGATCTTTCGCTTGCAGCGCCATCTCTTTCCGCTGCCAAGGCCATTTGCAGGCAGTGGCCCAAGAAATATGAAGAAATTTATGCAAAAATAATGGAGGGGCTTTTATAAAGCTCCTTCCACTTTTTATTTCAGATTTTGTAATTGTTCAGTACCTTCACAGCTGCACGCTTGGCAAAATAGCACTTGCTGATAATTACTCAATATTTATTCCAACGCGTGTTTGAAAAATCATTCCTTCAATCTGCATGCTCTTTTATAAACTTCATGTGTTCCTTCAGTTTCTTCTCATATCCCATATCTGACAGCTCATAGAATTTCTCTCCCTGGATCTCATCTGGCAGATACTGCTGGTTTACATAATGATTTGGATAATCGTGGGCATACTTATAGCCGATTCCATGTCCCAGCTTCTCATGCCCTCCATAATGGGCATCCTGAAGATGAGCCGGAACAGTCGTCCTGGTACGCTTCACACTGTCCATTGCTGCAAAAATAGCATTCACCGCTGCATTACTCTTAGGTGCACATGCCATATATGCGGCAGCCTGGGAAAGAATGATCTGGGATTCCGGCATTCCCACCCGCTCAACTGCCTGGGCTGCTGCGGTTGCCACTACCAGGGCCTGGGGATCTGCATTTCCAATATCTTCAGAAGCAAGGATCATCATACGTCTTGCAATAAATTTCACATCTTCACCTGCATACAGCATCTTCGCCAGATAATAAACTGCAGCATCCGGATCGGAGCCGCGCATACTCTTGATAAATGCAGAAATAATATCATAATGGTTATCTCCATCCTTATCATAGCGCACCACACGCTTCTGGATACACTCAGAAGCCACATCCAGAGTAATATGAATCTTGCCGTCTGAAGCTCTTGGCGTAGTAAGAATGCCAAGCTCTATGGCATTCAGAGCGCTTCTGGCATCTCCTCCTGCCATATCTGCCAGAAACTCCAGGGCATCTTCATCCAGAACCGCATTATAGCTTCCCATGCCCTTTTCCTTATCGTTCACTGCCCGCAGGAGCAGTTCTTTAATCTCCGGAATCTCCAGTGCCTTCAACTCAAACACAATAGAACGTGAAAGGAGAGCACCGTTTACCTCAAAATAGGGATTCTCTGTGGTGGCTCCAATAAGGATGATGGTTCCGTCCTCCACAAAAGGCAAAAGATAATCCTGCTGTCCTTTATTAAAGCGATGAATCTCATCAATAAATAAAATCGTCTTTCGCCCATACATTCCAAGGGCATTCTGAGCCTGTTTTACCACTTCTTCCATATCTTTCTTGCCTGCTACGGTGGCATTGATCTGGGTAAAGTCTGCGCTTGTAGTATTGGCAATGACTTTAGCCAAGGTGGTCTTTCCGGTTCCTGGAGGACCGTAAAAAATAACGGAAGTCAGCTTATCTGCCTTGATGGCTCTGTAAAGTAATTTATCTTTTCCACAATGTGCTGCTGTCCCACTACTTCCTCCAGTTTCGTAGGGCGAAGACGGGAGGCCAGTGGGGATTCATTCTCCATTGTCCTGGATTTCGCATATTCAAATAAATCCATGTATTTCTCTCCAATTCAAAAGTAATTTTCCGTACATTTGTTCTAATTATAATCTATATTTCTCATTTAGGCAAGTTTATAAAGCTACTTTTTGACTGTTCGCGGAATATTACCAATGAACATCTTTAACGATCTTTTACGGCAATATCAGCTCCTCTACAGTCACGAATTCATATTCTTCTGCCATCAGAAGATCCACAATCTGAAGCGCTGCATCTACTGAGCTTTGGTAAGCATCATGCATCAGGATCACTGCCCCGTCTGACACTTCCGACCGCACAATTTTCATAATCGAATCTACATTTTTACTCTTCCAGTCCAAAGTATCCACATCCCAGAGTACAGGAAACATCTCCACATAAAAATCCAGATTTTTTCGCCACTCCCCATAGGGCGGTCTTAACCATGCCGGGTACACACCTGTGATTTCAAAGATTTTCTGGTTGGTTGTCTCAATTTCTTCTTTTGCTGCCTCCTTTGAAATCTTATCCAGCTGTACATGATTGTATGTATGATTCCCGATCAGATGACCTTCCTCCTGTATTTGCTTCACCAAGGCCTCTTTTCCCTCAATATTCTTCCCCATGAGAAAAAAAGTAGCATGAACCCTCTCTCCTTCAGCCTTCAGAAGCAGCGGCGTATATTTACTGTTAGGACCGTCATCAAAAGTCAGAGCTGCTTTTTTCTTTTCCGTCACATTCTTTTCCAAAGTATCTTCCAGCTTCTTTTCTGACCTTCTATTCCTAGCCCCTATCACTTTGTCACTGACAGTTTTTTCCTCTCTTTTTCCGTTCCCCTTCTGCGCACCTTCCTGTTCCCGCCCGGCACAGGTATATTCCTGCACTTCTTTTGCATTCTCCCGGATTCTCACAGTTTCCAGCCTTGCCAGCAGCACCGCCAACGCGATAACTTCTACCCACATCACCAGATGTCTTTTTTCCTTCATATCCCGCCGCCTGACATCTGTCTTTCCTGATAATATATGTTTATGAAATGTAAAAAGAAATCCTGCTTGCATGGATTCTCGCCTGCGGGCGGTCGCCTCGAGCGACAACTACCTTTCCGCCGCAGTGCGATCCTGCCCGGTAGGGCTTTAATGTAACAGGAAATCCAAACGGAATTTCCTGTTACATTAAAAAGCACTGGCAATCTCTTTCAAAATCACCAGTGCTCTTCCTTTTGTTTTCACATCATATGCTGCTATGTGACACAGCCTGTTATTATTTCAGCAGCTTCAGCTGATTTTCAATTTCTTCGATGCATTTCTCATATCCAAGCTTGCTGCTATCCAGACACAGGTCATACTGAGTGGCATCCTTCCATTCCTCACCTGTGAATCTGCGGTAATACTCATCCTTACGTTTGTCATCCTTCTGAAGGATTTTTCGATCTCTTTCTGGCTCATGCTCAGCTTCTCAGCAGCCTTTTCCATTCGGAAATTCCAATCAGCGTGAATAAATACACGAAGCACATTTGGATAATCCTTCAAAATATAGTTGGAGCATCTTCCGATGATCACGCAGGACTCCTTCCCTGCCAGTTCACGGATGATCTTTGCCTGATAATTAAACAGGTTCTCATCAGAGGTGAAGTCCTTACTCTGAGGCGAGATCAGCTCACCGCTGTAAATTCCATTCTTCCCGAAAAGCGGTTTTTTGCGCTGGAATACTCATCTACTCTTCCAAAAAGAGTTTCGTGAATTCCGCTGTCCTCAGATGCCATGCGGATAATATCCTTGTCGTAATATCCAATCCCTAATTTCTTCGCAAGCATTTCACCAACGGTACGTCCACCGCTTCCGTACTGTCTTGCAATTGTAATTACGAAATTGTCCATTTCTCTCCTCCTTATTACACTGGTCAGCTTTCTAAAGCGTTGTTTTTCCATTCTTTCCGACAACAATAAAAATCACCTGACCAGATTATTTTCCCAAAGACCTTACTGTTCACGACCTGTCCAGTAACCGCTTCGTGATGCACCAGATTCCCGAAGTTCTGTGAACTTTGTTCACAAAACGGACATGTCGCCTATCAGCTGTCAGATCTACAAATTTTATTCACCCAGGTAAGCCTTCTGTACCGCTTCATCGTTCAGCAGGTCGCTTGCATTTCCACTCATTGTGATCTTACCAGTCTCAAGAACGTATGCACGATCTGCGATAGAGAGGGCTTTCTTCGCATTCTGCTCTACAAGAAGTACCGTGGTACCACTTTCACTTACCACACGGATAATATCGAAGATCTCATTTACAAAGATTGGGGAAAGTCCCATGGATGGCTCATCCATTACGATCAGTCTGGGTTTACTCATAAGGGCACGACCCATGCAAGCATCTGCTGCTCACCACCAGAAAGTGTACCGGCACGCTGTCCTTTACGCTCTTCCAGACGCGGAAACCTTTTATAGACTCCTGCAAGGCTTTCCTGGATCTCAGCTTTATCTTTTCTCGTATAAGCACCCATGATCAGGTTCTCATATACACTTAAATCTGAAAAAACACGACGTCCCTCCGGAACATGTGCAATTCCCATTTCAACAATCTTATGGGCCGGCACCCTGGTAATATCTTTTCCTTCAAAAACAACGGAACCTTCTTTTGCTGAAAGAAGACCTGTAAGTGTCTGCAGTGTAGTGGTTTTTCCTGCACCATTGGCACCGATCAAAGCAATAACCTCGCCCTGGTTTACCTCAAAGGAGATTCCTTTTAATGCCTGGATTACACCATAATATACGTGTAAATCTTTTACTTCCAACATTGCCATTTCTTTTTCCTCCTTATTCGCCCAGATATGCAGTAACAACAGCAGGATCTTTCAGAACCTTTGCTGTCTCACCCTGACAAAGAACCTGTCCGAAGTTTAATACAGTCAGTTCCTCACAGATACCGCCAACCAGCTTCATATCGTGCTCAATCAGAAGGATCGTCATATTAAAATGATCTCTTACAAACCGAATGGTATCCATCAGCTCCTGTGTCTCATTTGGGTTCATACCGGCGGCCGGCTCATCCAGAAGAAGAAGCTTGGGATCTGTGGCAAGCGCTCTGGCAATTTCCAGCTTACGCTGTTTACCATAAGGAAGGTTTCCCGCAAGAAGACCAGCCTCCTGATCCAGATTAAACACCTTCAGGATCTCCATAGCACGCTCGTTCATCTCTTTTTCTACTTTAAAATACTTGGGAAGTCTTAAGATTCCGGTTAAAGTAGAATATTTATAATGATTATGCAGACCAGCCTTTACATTGTCCAGTACGGTCATATCTTTAAAGAGTCGAATATTCTGGAATGTTCGTGCGATTCCTGCTTTATTAATATCGATAATACTTTTTCCGGTGATATCCTGACCATCCAGCTTGATAATTCCCTCTGTTGGCTTATAAACACCTGTAAGAAGATTAAATACGGTTGTTTTTCCGGCACCGTTTGGTCCGATCAGCCGTAAAGCTCGCCTTTTTCGATTTTCAGTTGAAAATTATCTACAGCATGAAGCCGCCAAACTGTATGGAAAGATTATTTACCTCTAACATTGCCATAATTAAGCTGCCTCCTTTTCTTTCACGTGACCTTTGATTTTTTCAATAATACGGCTTCTGAAATCTCTAGCTGCAGGAGCCCAGTTGAAAAGCATCATTGTGATCATTACGATTGCATAAATCAGCATACGGTAGGTGGAGAATCCACGAAGCAGCTCGGGAAGTGCATAAAGCACAATCGTTGCCAGAATACTTCCGCGAAGATTTCCCATACCACCAAGAATTACATATACCAGAATGGTGATGGACATGTTGTAGTCAAAAATAGAAACCTTCAGCATGGAAAGGTTGTGGGCATAAAGTACACCTGCTACACCGGCAATTGCAGCGGAAATAGTAAATGCAAGCAGCTTATTCTTTGTTACGTTGATACCGATGGACTCAGCTGCAATACGGTTATCACGGTAGATGTAATGGCACGTCCGCTTCTGGAGTTTACCAGATTCTGGATAATAAACAGACGACCAGAACCAGAATCACACCGATCAGGAAGAATAATCCTTAATATCTTTATATAAGGTTGCAGTACCGGAAACACCGAGAGCACCCTTGATGATCTGTTTTCCGCCTGGATCCAGTTTCAGGTTGGCTGCGCTTGTTGCAACGTGAAGCCCTTTATCATCCACACCAACATACAGAATATTGATCAGGTTCTTAATAATCTCACCAAATGCCAGGGTTACGATTGCCAGATAGTCTCCCCGAAGTCTCAGTACCGGGATACCGATCAGTACACCGAAGACAGCAGCCACGGCAGCACCTACCAGCAATGCAAGAATCAATCTTGGAACAGACGGAAGCACATCACTGGTAACATGGGAAAACAGAGCACTGGAATAGGCTCCAACGCACATAAATCCTGCGTGTCCAAGACTCAGCTCTCCGGAATAACCGACTACCAGATTCAGGGAAAGAGATGCGATAATGTACACACAGATGGGTACCAGAAGCCGGTAAGCAGTCTGGACAGGTTTCCTGTGGAGGAAAGGATCTGTACCACAACGAAGATTGCGATTACCATGCCATATGTAATAAAATTGTTTTTTGTTGTTTTGTTCATATTTTTTTTCATATCGGCCACCTCATACTTTCTCCTGGATGTTCTTGCCGAACAGACAGATGGTTTTACAAGCAGCACGATGATCAAAACTGCAAATACAATTGCATCTGCAACCTGAGAGGAAATATAGGCCTTACTGAAAATCTCAATAACACCAAGGAGAATTCCTCCAACCATTGCTCCTGGGATAGAACCTATTCCACCGAATACTGCCGCTACGAAAGCCTTGATACCAGGCATTGCGCCTGTATAAGGAGTCAGTGTAGGATATGCGGAGCAAGGAGAAGTCCTGCAATTGCAGCAAGTCCGGAACCGATTGCAAAGGTAAGGGAAATGGTTGCATTTACGTTGACACCCATCAGCTGTGCGGCGTCACGGTCCTCGGAAACAGCCTGCATGGCACGCCCCGGTTTTGTTTTCTTTACAAAAAGCTGAAGACCAACCATGATCACAATACAGGCAAGGATTGTTACGATCGTAACACCTTTAATCGTAAGCTGTCCGCCAAACAGCTCCAGAGACGGAACATTGATAACCGGAACAAAGCTCTTTGCATCTGCGCCAAAAATTAAAAGCGCCAGGTTCTGAAGCAGATAGCTGACACCGATTGCAGTGATCAGAACTGCCAGATTCGATGAAGCCTTACGAAGAGGTCTGTATGCAACTGCCTCAATGACAACACCGGCAACAGTACAGATCACAACAGAAAGAATGATTGCCAGGATTGGTGACATACTGGCTTTGGTAACTGCGGTAAGAATTACAAATGCTCCAACCATGATAACATCACCATGTGCAAAGTTCAGCATTTTTGCAATACCATATACCATTGTATAGCCGAGAGCGATGATCGCATAGATACTGCCCAGGCTGATACCATCTTTTAAATAGGATATAAAACTCATAATGCACCTCTTAACTGGATTTATTACTGTAGATAGTAACTGATTTTTCTTTTTCACGAGCGTGTTTGAAAATTCATTCCCGGCTTTTCCCACTGTAAAGCTTCCTGTCACTTTCTGACACGAAAAAGCGGAAGTAAATTTTCAGACACGCTCCAGTTATTTACTATGAATGTCCCGGACGGCAGCTGACTTTCCTATATCATGATGTCGCCGACAGGCCAACCTGTCCGTTTGTTGTATCAGACTGAAACAACAATCATTTCTGTAATTGCAAAGAAGGAGACGGACCCACAGGTAACCGTCTCCCCCTTGCTAACGGCCATCCCCTGCGCAATCAGGGAAATGGTTAAAGCCTCTGCCGTATGACCGGCACAATGGCTCTATTCTTATAATTACTCCATAGAAGCGTAAACGCCATCTTTGATCACATAAGCCTTAGGTGCTTTATCGCACTCACCGTCTTCTGTCCATTTAGCTTCTCCTGTAAGACCATCAAGAGTAATATTCAGCATGGAAGCAGACATTGCTGCACTGATGTCTTCATTTGACATATCTGGTGTGATGCCAGCATCATTTGCTGCTGCCTGCATAGCGTAAAGTACATCATATGTATCTGCAGCAAACTGATTTGGTGTCTCACCATTGTTTGCATCGCCATATGCTTTAACAAATTTTACAGTTGCCTCATCATCGCCTGTAGCAGAGAATGGTGTCAGAAGCATAACGCCTTCTGCAAGAGATTTATCAAAGTTCTCAACATTCAGGATTCCATCCATACCATCAACACCAAAAATCTTCATGTCAAGACCAAGGTCATGAGCCTGCTGAAGAATCAGAGCGTTGTCAGAATAGTAGTTCGGAAGGAACAGGAGCTCAGCGCCACTGTCTTTGATCTTTCCAAGCTGTACGGAAAAGTCTGTGTTGTTATCTGTTGTGTATGCTTCATCAGCTACAACCTCAAGGCCGTAATCAGCGCAGGCTGCAACGAATGCATCATGTACACCTGAGTTGTAATCAGCCATGGAATCGTAGAGGGTAGCTACCTTCGTAGCAAGACCTTTCTCAGAAATATACTCAGCAGATTTCGTTCCCTGCATTGGGTCTGTAAAGCACATACGGAACTCATTGTCACCAGCGGTAATGCTGTCTACTGCTGTAGCAGACGGTGTGAAGAGGAATGTACTATCAGCTGCCTCTGCACCTACTGCGATACAAGCACCGGAGGTAACAGTACCGCAAAGCATCTGCATTCCTTTGTCAAGAAGGTCATTGTAAGCGTTAACTGCTTTCTCCGGATCTCCCTGATCGTCACCAGCGTCAAGGATTTCTACCTGATATCCATTGAATCCGCCGTTTGCATTGATCTCATCTGCTGCGATCTTAGCTGCATTATATACACCATTACCATACTGTGCATAATCTCCTGTCATAGGTCCGATGACACCAATCTTGAAGGTTTCCTCGCTCTCTGCAAATACAGATACAGGTGTTACTGTGGATACTGCCATTGCTGCGGCTGCAGTAATGCTGAGTACTTTTTTCAGATTTCTCATAATAAATCTCCTCCTTAATTTATGTAAGAGCGTCTGTCATCTCGCCTCTCATGGTGCCCAAGGCATATCCGAAAAACATGGCATGCAGATTGCAGGAATGATTTTGGGAACAGGTTCTGCAACACTGAGATAGTATAAAAGCCCACTGGTGGTTTCCCAGCCGGCTTTGGCTTCCATAACTTCTTCTCTTTACTACTTTAATGTTATGATTATAGCATTCTGTTTTTTTGATTGCAATAGAAAATTTTATAGTTTTTTTAGAATTGCAAAAGAAATTTCCGTTACAATGACCAATTTTTTCTGTTTATGTTGTTTCTGTGACGTACAAACGTACGTTGCAGGACATACTTTCATGCTGATTTCATATTTTGTATTATGCTCATATTGGAATGTGTTTAAAAAATCAATTCGGACAAAATTAACCACAAGGTGAGACCTTCAGATTGCAGGAATGATTTTTTGCAGACTCCGGGATAAAAAAGGAGATGGTCACCCATCTCCCATTCAAATATCCTATTTATTTCAATTAAGCAATTGCTTTCTTAGCAATCTCAGCAAGTGCTGCGAATCCCTGAGCATCATTTACAGCCATCTCAGCAAGCATCTTTCTGTTAATGTCGATGTTTGCAACTTTAAGGCCGTGCATCATTTTGCTGTAGGATAATCCGTTCATTCTTGCAGCAGCGTTGATACGTGCGATCCAGAGCTGTCTGAACTGACGTTTCTTCTGCTTTCTTCCAGCGTAGGAGCTGGTAAGTGCACGCATAACAGACTGTTTTGCTACTCTATACTGTTTGGAACGAGCTCCTCTGTAGCCCTTTGCCAGTTTTAATACACGATTATGTTTCTTCTTTGCGTTTAATCCGCCTTTAATTCTTGCCATTTCTTATTTTCCTCCTGTTCGTCTTCTTCTATGCTATATCTTATAAATACGGTAATGCTTTCTTCATGCTCTTAACATTAGTAGAATCAACAACAGTAGCTTTTCTGAGATTTCTCTTTCTCTTCTGAGATTTCTTTGTTAAGATATGGCTCTTGTAAGCTTTATTTCTTACTAATTTTCCTGTTCCTGTTTTTTTGAAGCGCTTTGCTGCTGCTCTACAAGTTTTAATTTTTGGCATTGTAATTTCCTCCTTAATATCGTATCTATTTAATGTCCCTCATCCAGCCTGACACCCTCAGGGTGTCTCTCCAAATGAATGCAACATCCTAGTGTTTCTGTGCTAAAAACATTGTCATGCTTCTGCCTTCTACCTTAGGTGCCTTCTCAACTACAGCAATGTCCTTCAGCATATCGGCAAAATCATCCAGAACATGCTTGCTGCTTGACATGTGTGCCATCTCTCTTCCGCGGAAGCGAAGTGTTACTTTAACTCTGTCGCCCTTGGTAAGGAATTTGCGTGCCGCCCCAGCCTTTGTGTTCAGGTCATTGGTATCAATATTTGGTGAAAGACGCACTTCTTTGACATCGATGGTCTTCTGCTTTTTCTTGGCTTCTTTCTCTTTTCTGGCAAGTTCGTAGCGATATTTACCATATCAATATCTTACATACCGGCGGCTTTGCCTGTGGGGCAATTCTTACTAAATCAAGCTCTGCCTACCTTGAGCTTTGGCCATTGCTTCTTCTTGCGGACATAATTC
>ENA-OQCX01001434-OQCX01001434.1-human-gut-metagenome-genome-assembly--contig:-NODE-1434-length-10821-cov-2.131102_pt1 | contig 10821 bp, 13 predicted proteins | sample MGYA00242762_ERZ504587 | MGnify/ENA primary metagenome ERZ504587 (study PRJEB26092, sample SAMD00036337) | human gut metagenome | host: Homo sapiens | study: EMG produced TPA metagenomics assembly of...
TGATGGTGATGATGCTCATCGATCGTGGTCATGTCCGCAGCCGTCACTCGATCAGTCATGGTCGTGATGATGCTCGTGATCGTGGTCATGTCCGCAACCGCACTCATCATCATGGGCATGATGATGATGCTCATGCTCCTCTTTCAGCAGCTCATCCGCCAGAGATACCGGATGCTCCATAACCTCCAGGATTTTCTTTCCATCCAGCTTCTCAATCGGAGTGGTAATAATAGCTGCCTTCTCATTGATAGAACGAAGAAAGCTCCATTAGACTCCATTGCTTTCTTCTCGTCTACAATATCGGTACGGCTCATGATAATCGCGCCTGCATACTGAACCTGATTGTCAAAGAACTCGCCGAAGTTTCTCATATACATTTTGCATTTCTTGGCATCAACAACTGTAGTGTAGCTGTTCAGCTGAATATCAACATCCTCTTCCACACCCTGTACAGCCTTGATAACGTCGGAAAGCTTACCAACACCTGATGGCTCGATCAGGATACGGTCCGGATGATACTTCTCTACAACTTCCTTCAGGGAAGCACCAAAATCTCCAACCAGAGAACAGCAGATACATCCGGAGTTCATCTCACGGATCTCGATTCCGGCATCTTTCAGGAATCCCCCGTCAATACCAATCTCACCGAACTCATTCTCGATCAAAACTACCTGCTCACCTTCAAATGCTTCTTTCAGCAGTTTCTTAATAAGAGTTGTCTTACCAGCTCCAAGGAAACCGGAGATAATGTCAATCTTTACCATTTTGTATTCCCCTTTCTATTATGCCAGAAAAAGGGACATGACCAAGTCACATCCCCTAATATATTTATCCCAATTTCACAGTTTTATGCAAATCAGCCGTTGATCATGAAGTGCATAAGCTTATCAATGTCTTCTTTCTCATATGCAACGATCTCAAGCTCCGGAATCTCACCGTTAGAGAAGATGTTTGCAAGAGATACATACTGTGATAATTTAGATTTCAGGTTCAGTCTGTCACCTTCGCCAGTTACAAGCTCTACTTTACCAGCGCAGCTGTCTACTACATCAAAAAATTTCTGAATGTCTTTAATATTAGATACCTTCATGTCAATATTCTCCTTTCAACATGTACAACTTTTTCCATTTCTTTTTGTTCGGGCTCATTATATCTCAACTTTTTCCAAATAGCAACAGGTTTTTCACCTTCTGGGAAAAATCCCCAACAGTCACAAACAAAACCCGAATTTGCCCCATTCTTTGGGTATTTTTAATACTAAATTATCACAGCAATCTGAAAATTGTCTGTGAGAATTGTTCCTTGCGGAATTTGGCAGCTTCTAATACTGGAACACAGCAACCCCGTAAGCTGGCAGCGGATAAGCAAGGAGAACGGACGATTGTCACAATCCTGCTTTTCTGCCTTAATACCTTCTTCGCAGTCTGTCCGTTTTCATCCAGAACCAGTGTGTATTGTTTCTTCTTCGGCACACCAACACGGTAATCCGGACGTTCTACAGGAGTGAAATTGCATACTACCAGAAGGTTATTTCTTTTTGTAGGGGATTTCCTTACGAAGCTGTAAATACTTCTGTCCCCGTCATCTGCATTGATCCACTCAAAGCCAGACGGATCCGTATCCGTTCCATAGAGCGCAGGATATTTGCGATACATCTTCAGCAATGTCTGCACAAAATCCTTCAAATCCCGATGCTTCTCTTCCCCAAGAAGGAACCAGTCAAGTTCTCTCTCCTCGCTCCACTCTCGAAGTTGACCGAATTCCTGCCCCATAAATAAAAGCTTCTTGCCCGGATGGCAGAACATAAATGTATAAGCAGCCTTCAGATTCTTAAACTTATCATCTAGCTCACCTGGCATTTTCTCCAGCATAGACTTCTTCAGATGAACCACCTCATCATGGGAGATTACTAACACATATTTCTCACTGTAAGCATATGTCATGGAGAAAGTCATCTTATTATGGTTAAACTTACGGAAATAGGGGTCCAGCTTCATATATTCCAGGAAGTCATTCATCCAGCCCATGTTCCATTTCAGGGAAAATCCAAGGCCGTCATCCTCTGCCTTACCTGTAACCTTCGGCCATGCGGTAGACTCCTCTGCAATCATCACAGTACCATGGTTTCTTCCAAGAACCACTGTATTCAGATGCTTAAAAAACTCAATTGCTTCCAGATTCTGATTTCCGCCATATTTATTGGCTACCCACTGACCATCATTCTTTCCATAATCCAGATACAGCATGGATGCAACGGCATCCACACGAAGACCGTCCACATGACACTCCTCGATCCAGAACAGAGCATTTGCGATCAGGAAGTTCTTTACCTCCGGTCTGCCATAATTGTAGATCTTGGTTCCCCAGTCCGGATGCTCTCCCTGTCTGGGATCTGCATGCTCATAAACTGCAGTTCCGTCAAAATTCGCCAGTCCATGGGCATCCTTGGGAAAATGTGCCGGCACCCAGTCCAGAATAACCCCGATTTTCTGTCTGTGAAGATAATCTACCAGATATTTGAAATCCTGGGGTGTTCCATAGCGGGAAGTAGGCGCATAATAACCGGTGACCTGATATCCCCAGGAACCGTCAAAGGGATGCTCTGCAATCCCCATCAGCTCCACATGTGTATAGCCCATATCCTTCACATACTGGGCAAGCTTCACCGCCAGTTCCCTGTAATTGAAAAAGCCTTTCTCATTCTCCTCTGTAGCCGGATGCTTCATCCAGGAGCCAGGATGTACCTCATAGATCGCCATGGCATCCTTAGTCTCGTCAAATTTCTGACGATTCTTCATCCAGGTGGTATCTTTCCATTTGTAATCCCCGATATCCGTGATTCTGGATGCCGTTCCCGGTCTTAATTCTGCCTCATTTGCATAAGGGTCAGCTTTATAAATATGCTCCCCGTTCATTCCTACAATAAAAAACTTATACAGCTGTCCAATCTTCGCTCCAGGGACAAATGTCTCAAATACACCGATCGGACCTGCCTTTTTCATTGGAGCAGCCTGTTCATTCCAGTCATTAAACTCTCCAATTACAGAAACAGCTTGCGCATTAGGTGCCCATACTGCAAAATAAACACCTTCTTTTTTCCCTTGTTTCACAGGATGTGCGCCAAGCTTTCTGTAAATATCATAATGGGTTCCCTGACCAAAGAGATACTGGTCAAGCTCTGTAAACTGTAATTTCTCTCCCATCAGAAAGTTACCTCCCTAAACTTTCAAATTCTTATGCACATTATAGCATACTCTTTTCCTCCATGCCACCAAAAACTTGTCTATTATTCATAAAAAATCTACATCAAAATTCATTTTTACTGTAAAAAAATACGCCTGTACTTTGACATTTTTCTCATAAGTACAAGCGTATACTATCATTCACACTATACAGCATCTGCGATTTCCGGAAGTCCCGAAGCTTAACACATATGCCAGACAGGCTCTAGAGCCTCTTATTTTCTCCGTTATTCGCCTGAGTCGCTGCTAAATCCCCTTCGCTATTCTCACTGCCGTCTGTGTATCCGTCACTTTCACTGCCGTCGCTTCCATCACCGGAACCATCACTGAAGTCGCTCTCATCTCCATTACTGCTGTCATCTGAACTGCCATCAGAAGTTCCATCTGTGGAAGAGTCCTCAGAAGAGCCATTTCCATTATATCCAGGCACATAACCTGCATCAAGGGCGCTCTGCCAGAACTCTGCATATTTTGCTGGCTGAAGGGTAACATTCTTCGCCGCTGCCATCTCACTTACCGTTACCAGTTTATATCCCTGTGCAATAAGATCTGGAATCAGTCTGAGTGCCGCATCAACTGAAGACCATGAATATCATGCATCAGAATAACGGCTCCGTCTCCCAGATTGCTGTCATTCATAATGCCATTGTAATCCAGATCTGCATCCAGATATTTCCAGTCCAGACTGTCAATAGACCACAAAATAAAAGGTTTCCCAACTGCCGAAATAATTTCATCATTGCAGTCTCCATAAGGCGGACGAATTACCGTGGACTCCTGTCCACAGGCATCGATCAATGCCTGATCGGTATCGCCGAATTCCTTTATAACATCATCAATACTCAGATTCAGCATATCCTGATGATCCCAGGAATGGTTTCCGATCTCACAGCCAAGTTCCACCATTCTCTTCACTTCGTCCGGATACTGTCCAACCAGCTGTCCCAACATAAAGAAGGTAGCATGTGCATTGTTCTCCTCCAGACAGTCCAGAAGCTTGTCTGTATACTGTCCCGGACCATCATCAAAGGTAAGTGCGATCAAAGGGCGTTTCTTCTCAGCATTGTAAGAACCATCCTCATTAAAATAATAATCGTTTACCCCCTTGGTCACCCAGCCGGTCTGCATGTATCCATTGGAATCAAATGCATATTTCACTCCGTCAATCTCTGCAAAACCATTGGTATAATATGTACCATCTGCATTCTGATACCAGCGTCCGCTGGAATCCTCATGCCAGCCTGGAGTCAGTGAAGAAACCTTGGTCACATCGCTCTGTCCTTTCAGAGGCTGTCTCAGAGCATCTGTAGAATTGGAATCCGCATTCGAAGCAGCTCCGTCACCTGCATCCGCCTGCACGCTCTGTGATTTTCCAGTACTCTTTCCTCCCACACGACTTACGATTGGAAAAATCACTCCTCTTATTACAAAAATCACAGCCAGCACCATTGCCACAACATAGGTAACCAGCTTAATGATCTTCCTTCGTCTTATCTGGCGCTGTTTCCTGCGCATTCTTTCGCGCAAAACCCTTCTATCCATTCATATTCCCTCTTTATCTCTCGTTACATAGTGGAAAAAATTTTCCGCAAAAAAGTTCTGTCATAGCACTTCTCTCAGCTCCAGATCATCTGTTACAAGAAGAATATCCGCTTTCTTTCCAACAGAAAGGGAACCAACTTCATCATAAATACCAATACTCTTTGCCGGATTTCGTGTTGCTGCAAAAATCGCTTCTTCAAGGGGAACACCAAAAGAAACAGCCTTGCGCATACAATCATACAGGTTCGTAGCAGAACCGGCAATCGTACCGTCCTTCAAAGTTGCCTTACAGTCCTTCATCGTTACTTCCTGTCCACCCAGCTGGTAGGTTCCGTTCTCCATTCCAGTAGCCATCATAGAGTCACTGATCAGTACAATCCTCTCTGGTCCAAACATCTTAAATGTAGCGCGGATCACAGCGGGATGAATGTGAATGCCATCACAGATCATCTCTGCCATACACTGCCACTCATCACAGGCAGCTCCGATCAGTCCTGGTTCTCTGTGCGCCAGTGGCTGCATGGCATTATAAAGATGTGTCACATGGTGTGCACCTCTTCTCATGGCCTCCGCTGCTGTATCGTAATCAGCTGCTGTATGACCAAGGGAAATGCACACCTCATTATGTACCTCATCAATGAATTCCATAGCACCATCCACATTCGGTGCCAGAGTTACCAGCTTCACCATATTTCCGGAATATTCATTCAGTTCACGGAAAAATCCGGCATCTGGTTTGCGGATATAGCTCTCCACATGAGCGCCTTTTTTCTTCGCATCCAGAAATGGGCCTTCCATATTGATTCCCCGGACAGCAGCTCCGTCTTTCATTTCTCCCACAGTCTTAATAGTAGCAAAAATTTCCTTCAGTTCTTCTGCCGGCAATGTCATGGAAGTAGGACAATAGGAAGTAATTCCGTGACTCTTTTCGTATTTCAGAATAATCTTAAGTCCTTCCGGATCAGCATCAGAAAAATCATGTCCAAATGCACCGTGACTGTGAATATCCACCAGCCCGGAAGCACCCTGAGCCCAGCCGCGTCTACAATCGTCTTGTCCGTAACCTCATCCTCTGAAGCCACGATTCTATGATTCTCCACATACAGATCCTGTAATCTGAAGCTTCCATCCTCCTGAAAAACTTCTCCATTTTTAATAATCATAACTCCATTCCCTCCTGAGATTCATTGGCTGCTGTTTCTGTTATAAGCGGCAACCGTCAATTCTCCGTACTGTCATCCTGTGTATCTGTTGAAGCATCCGCTGCTGTGCCTGTATCTGCGGTTGCACCAGCTTCCTGCTCTTCTGCTGTATCCCCGCCATCAGTGCTCTGTCCGTCAGTCGTACTGCCATCTGCATGATCTGCTGCTTCTGTTCCCTCAGCAGCCTGTGCATCCTCACCTTCAGCAGATGTATCCGCTGCTGTCTGATCATAATTAGCATTTGCAATAATGAAATCCTGAACTCTCATAAGTCCGATACTCTCATCCACTGCAACCTGACCGTAAGTATCGATAAGAACTGCAAGATCGCCAGAAGCATACTGCTCTACCAGCTGATTCTGGATTGCAAGGCTTTCCTCATCCTCCAGAGTCATTCCCTCTGCGTCCATGATTCCCTGAATAAGCAGATTCTGTTTTACCTTGCCTGGGCATACTGCTGGCACTGGCTTCGAAATCATCCATGGAAACGCCCTGAGACTCTACGAAGTCTTCAAGCTCCATATTTCCCTGCTTCGCGTATGCTTCTGCCTGTTTCTTAAATGTCTTCACTGCCTCTTCTACGTCTTTCTCCGGATATTCCACAACCTCAGAATTGGTGTAAACAGTATTCCATGCAGTGCTGCGCAGACTGCTGTCGGCCTGATCCTGTGCCTCCTGCTCCAGCTGTGCGCGAACAGAAGCCTTATATTCATCAATTGTCTTGTAATCGGTATTCGCTGCAACCCAGTCATCGGTCAGTTCCGGTGGTCTCTTAAAGCTCTGCACGGTAATCTGGAATACTGCATCCTGTCCAGCCAGTTCACTGTTGCGGTAGCTCTCCGGGAAGGTTACCGATACGTCTTTAGTCTCACCCTTCTTCATTCCCACGATTCCTTTCTTCAAATCCGGGAATCATTGTGCCGCTTCCGATCACAAGGTCATAATTATTACCAGTTCCACCTTCAAAAGCTTCCCCGTCTTTTGTACCTACGAAATTAATAGTAGCGGTATCACCATTCTGGATGACAGCGTTCTCATCTGTCACTTCCACTGAATTATCTTTCAAATTCTCTGCGATACGATTCTCAATATCCTCATCTGTCACTTCTGGTACAGAATTATCAAGAGTTATCCCCTTATAGTCTGCAATTGTAACGTATTTCTCCACATTATCCACTGAAACCAGGCGTGTCGCACCGGTAGAATCTGTATAAGGTTCCTGTACCTCTTCTTCCTCTGCCGAATCCTCTGCCTGCTGCTCTGTGGCAGTGCTCTCACTCTCTGTACTGGTAGTTTCTTTATCACTTCCGCAGCCATTTACAGCAAGTGCCATACACATTACTAACGCTGCCAAATATACTTTTCTTTTCATTTCATACTCCCTTCAGTTACTCTTTTATAAAATTATCACATTTTCTATTAAAAAGAAAGCCCACTGAGGCAATCATTTTTATTTTGCCTCTCCACCGTTACTGTTCACTGGAAACGTTCCGCGAGGTGCTTTTTGTGAACAACGTTCACAGAAACCCCGGGAATCTCAGCGCGAAATCATGCGAATGCATGATTTTTGTGCAGCTGGTCTTATCAGCCGCCGTTCATCGGCGGTACAGGAGTGGGTCTGGATGAGTCAAATACCTGGCTTACGTCAAACAGATCTGCCAGCATGTCCGGATTGTAATACATTCGGTATCCATCCACATTTCTTCTTCCCATCCGGAAATATTCATCCGTCATCTGTACAAAATATTTGTTAGAGTCCACATTGCAATAATAATCATAGCCCTGGGATTTCAGATATTCAAATTTCTCATTGCCAGTGTACTCCCCGCCGTTATTAATATCTGCTCCGAAAGCAAAGATAATAATATCTGTTCCGCCAATAAGCGGGTCAATGTTCTCTTTGAAATTCTGTGTATCTGTTTCAAGGCGTTCCATAGAAACTGTGGACATGTTTTTATGTCCCCATGTATGGCTGGCAAAAGTCCAGCCTCCGCCTTCATGGCATCTGCGACCTTTTTCGCTTCTGCCCGCTCTGTATCCAGATCAAAATCAGGATGCGCGTCAAGCCACGCCTTTTTATCATCATTCAGATCATCTGGTCTTGTCTGATAGCTGATATCTGTGCGGTAACCCAGGATTCCATTATAGCCTGTAAGCGCTACAATTCCCTTATGTCCATGATATGCAAAATCAGGATGTTCCTCCACAAACCGGTCGATCAGCGGTACAACATCATAGTCACCTACAACTGTGCTTCCATCATCCTGTACATATTCGTTGCGGATCTTCCCCTCTTCGTCTATAACAAGCTTAGTGGCAATTCCATCTCCATCCTGGGAATGGTAATAACATACATCGTCCTGCGAAAGGACAAACGGTGTTTTTCCCTTAGGAAGATAAATCTGCTTTGCCTGCATTTTCCCATTTTCATCAACGTCTGCCAGATCATAAAGGTTTACCATTACATATCCCTCGTCATACATGATCTGGGTTATCTTATTAAACTCATCCATAGTGGTCATAACCTGATTATAACCATCTGTCTTGTAATCTCCATCAAACGCCTTGGAAGTATCCACGATCAGGGAATGGTAAAAAATGTGAGTTACCTGTTCTGGAGACCAGGCTACACATTTATCCTTTTTCTTCTGGAATTTCTCTGCAGCATTCTGAAAATGGACATTTCTCACATATGCATTGTCCTTCTGCAAAAGGCTGATTGCACCGTCATAATCATACTGGGCAGCTTTCTCCTTGGCTGTGGTCAGTACCTTCTTCTCGTGACGGATCTGCCTCCTGATGATACCTGTGCCGGCAGCTGCTGCCTGTGGCATAACCCCATTTAAATCTATGGCTGCTGCCTGGGCTGCATCCTGCTCTGGATGATTTGCAGAATCTGAAGAATTATCTTCTGTTTTCTCTTCATCGGACATATTCCCGGATTCATCCTGTGCAGTATCCTCTGAATTGTCACCTGTATTTCCAGTTATCTCATCACTGTCATCTGCCGTGCCTTCACCAGATTCCGGTTGTATATCTGTACTGTCTGAGCTGTCAGCAGCTTCCTCTGTATTAATATCGGGGTTTTCGGTGCTTTCGGGGTTTTCGATGCTTTCGGTGCTTTGGTCAGCCTTTGCCAGTTCTTCTGCTGCCTTGCTCTCTTTACCGGAATTCTTATCAGGAACCAAATCCCTTACCTTGCTACCAGCGTTTCCATGCCGTCTTTTAACCCTGTCTGCTCTCTATAAAGTATCCCACACCGCCCAACACTGCCAAAGCAGTAATAATAAGAGCCAGATTACGATTCCGTATCTGCCTCTTCTTTCTCTTCAGATTGCGCTCATGTCTCTCGCGCCGTCGTTCTTCGTAATATATCTCTTCCTGGTGTTCCTTCTCTGCCAGTTCCTGTAATTCTCTGTCAAGCTCCCGCTTGGACTGGCTGTCGGGAACTTTATTCTCTTCCAGACCAGGCTGTTCCTGTTCTGTATCCGATTTCTTCATAATGTATAACTCCTAACTATACTGTAAGCCCCCCTCAAAACACCTTCTTCCCGCAAGACCAGTTAATAAAGAAAACCTACAAAGCTTCCTATTAATCCTGAACGGAATCTGTAATCTGGCATTTATTATAACCATACCAGATAAATCTATCCATTCTGTAACCAGTAGATTTCTATTATACATGATATTCAAAATAATTACCACCTCTTCTCAGTAAATATCCTTGCATTCTATTGCCATATATTGTTAAAATAAAAAACACATGATAAAATATGTTTTAACCTCAAATATCAAAAATATTAAGCTCTATAATCATTCACTCTAAAGGAGGAAAATATGAACAGATCAGATATTATGCGCATCAGCGCACTATTTGAAATAGCCCTGGGTTCTGCTTCTTTGATCGCAGCCCGCTTCTGGATCGGAACCACTAATATTGTGGGCAGACATGTAACCCATGGTGATACTACAGAGGCTTTTGCACTTACTTATGCATTTACACTTCTTCAGATTGCAATTGGAATTATAGGCGTGATGAATGCAGAAAAAGGAAGAATGAGCACCGTTATCTTTGGAATTTTGGCCTTTATTCCCCAGATTGCCCACTTCTTTCATATTAAGGGAAGTATTATACTGGTTCTTATGAATCTTGCAGCATTTGCGGTACCGATTTTATATACTTTCACGGCGTATAAGCTTTTTAAAGGAGATAACAAAACAATTGCCTTTTCCAAAAAATGATGTTAAAATATAGTTTATGTGAAACAAGAATGTAACTGTTCAGTTTCTTCACGGTCACACGCTTTGCGGAACCGTGCAGGCTGAATAGTTATTAAGAAACTTTATAATATAGTAGGAGGATAAGTATGCATCCAGTAACAATCGTCCTTCTGGTGATTCTTGTAATCCTCATCGGATTACTGGTTGGTTTATATTTCTTTGGCAAGAAGACCCAGAAGAAGCAGGAAGAACAGCAGGCACAGATCGAGGCAAGTAAACAGACCGTTTCCATGCTCGTTATTGATAAGAAGAGAATGCCACTTAAGGAATCAGTCTCCCACAGATGGTCATCGACCAGACACCGAAGCTTCTCCGCCGCTCCAAGATGCCGATCGTTAGCTAAAGTTGGACCGAAGATTTCCATTCTTATCGCAGACGAGAAGGTATTCGACCTTATCCCTGTGAAGAAAGAGATCAAAGCTGAAGTAAGTGGACTTTACATAGTAGGTGTAAAAGGCATCCGCGGTAACCTGGACGCTCCGGTTAAGAAGAAAAAAGGATTTTTCGCACGTTTTAAGAAATCTGCTGAGGAAGCTCAGGCAGCCCAGAATGAG
>ENA-OQCX01001435-OQCX01001435.1-human-gut-metagenome-genome-assembly--contig:-NODE-1435-length-10813-cov-1.889482_pt1 | contig 10813 bp, 22 predicted proteins | sample MGYA00242762_ERZ504587 | MGnify/ENA primary metagenome ERZ504587 (study PRJEB26092, sample SAMD00036337) | human gut metagenome | host: Homo sapiens | study: EMG produced TPA metagenomics assembly of...
AGATAAACTCGTCAAAGTCTCCATATACGCTTCGATGACCAAACACGTATTTAACAGCGTGGATAATACGTTTGAATACATTCCTTTCTGGTATTAGGTGTACACTGCAATAGACTTCCTTTTCATCCTCAAAATATGACATCACAATCTGATGTTCAATGCTGTTGCATTCACAAATAAATAGTTCTTTTTTATCCATAGTTGGTTATAACATAGTTGCAACTTGCTTTTCTACGGCTGATTTAATAAAAGCGTTTATTGATATTCCGGCTTGTTTAGCGAGAATAGCAATTTTACTATGTACCTCTGGCGAGATACGAATATTTAATGAACCGGAATAGCTTTTATGAGGCTCTATACCTTCTTCTTTGCAGTATTCTAAATAATCTTCTACTGCTTCATGAAAAGCGTCGGTAAGTTCTTTTACGCTTTCACCTTCAAAATTTACAAGTCCATCAATGCCTTCTATTTTCCCAAAGAAGACATTATCTTTTTCGCTAAATGCGACTGAACCGATATAGCCTTTATATTTTAATGTATTCATATAAAACCTCCTTATTTTATAAATCCTGCTTCTGTCAAATCATTTAGTACTTGCTTCATGGCATAAGACTTGATTATGTTTCCGGGGTGTGGCTTATGTAACATGATAGGTCTTTTGTTCCCATTCTTGTATATAACCCTTGACCCAGAAGTCTTTCCTTTGTCGGATTTCACATATCCGAAAATGAATAGCAGTTTTTCCATTTCGTCAAATGTGAAGTCTTTTGGCTGGTTCTTAAACCGTTCTATTAATTTCTCTTTCGTACCCATGCCTTTGATATTTTTACAAATGTAACTATTTTATAGTTGCAAAGCAAATGATTTAATGTTTTTCTTCAATTGCTATCACTATTTTCTTTAGTTCCTCTATTGTATTCGCTTTGTAAAAGTCTCCTTTGTACTGGATAAGGGCGGTGAGTTCACCTTCTCCGGTTACTTCTTCATACAGTCTATTTATAGGAACGTTGATAGCATCGGCAATATCAGACAATGTGTTTATTGTTAGGATTGCCTTTTTCTATAATACCGTGGAGTGATTGCTTTGATTTTCCAATCTTATCTGCTACAGATTGAACGGTAAAACCCTGTTCTTTTATTGCTTCTTTGATTCTTAGTTTCATGGTTACTTATTTTAAATGCAAATATACTTCATTATATATTGTGGTAAAACTATATATGTACTAATAAAGGTTAAAGTCAAAATAAAAATGACTTTTTCTTTGTGAAGTAAAAATATAGTTTTACTTTTGCATCGTCAGAAACGAAGTAATAACAATTAAAAGATATACGATCATGGCAACAAAGAAGATTGATGAAAAGAAAACATTGAAGTATGCAGTAGCATTCTACTTCTGTACATCAGGTAAGATAAACTTCATGTTAGGCAATAAAATGTATCAGCATATAAATACTGTTTATGACCAAAGAGAAGATGGTAGAGGTTTCAATACCTGTGAAGTCGTTTATAATTACAAGGCTCAAAAGTACGAGGTTCTGAATGTAGATACAGAGATAGGCAACAAAGAGATTACGATATTATAAGTTTAACCAGCAGGGCGAAAGTCCTGCGCAACAAAAAAGAATATGACCAAGAAAGAATTAATTGCAGCACTTGCAAATGTAAATGATGACGCGGTGGTATTGTTTGGCACGAAAGAAATTCAGTTTTTCGGTGCATTTGCTACACAGGTATATATTAACTGGGATAGTAATGAGGTTCTTATAGCCAATAAGCACACAGATGCCACAACACCAGTTTACTGCGAGTTATTACATGAGGATAAAACGCATTAACATAAATCGGCAGGGCGAAAGCCCTGCGCAATATAGAAGAATATGAAAGAAAATATATTTTTAAAAGCAGTTATAGAAAAACCGTTATTGAATAATGAACCAGAAGTTTTACACCTTTTCGTTCAAATTATCAATGAAATAACTTCTTGTATGTCAGAAGACGAGTTAAGAGGCTGTATGAACTCTTTAATAGTAAGATACCCTTATTTTAAACTGTTTTTCGATTATGGTTTCGGACATAATCATATGTGGGTGAAAGCATCAGGTTCTTTAGAAAGATTGATATTGGTTGAGTTCTAATCCGGTAGCCTTATGGCTACCACAATATACACGATTATGAAAGCAGATTTAGTTTTAGTTATCAGCTGAAGCCCCACTGATGAAGCAACTGGGCAAGGTATTGGGTAAGATGGTAACCCCTTATGACTTCTCTACTATAGAGAGGGGTGAAAAGTACATCACCATACAGCATGATGAAACTGGGCTTGTAGTGGCTTATACGAGTGAAGAAAGATTGAACGTAAAAATGAATTAAGAATGAAGAATATATTAGAATCTTTGAAAGAAAGTGTCAAGAGTGGCAAAATCACAATCAGAGAGGCAGCTATAAAGCTGCATAAAGCAGGGTGGACGAGTTTTGTAGACGTGGATAAAACGAAACAATTACTTGAATTATGAACTCAATAAATGTAAACGGTTGCAGCGTATGCCAGCCCGGCAAAGAGAATTACACTACCTACAACACCAGGTTGAGAGGTAAAAGAGTGAGAATGTACCAGTACGATTACCGTACTGAAAGTGGTGAACTCTTTGCTTGTTGTGCGCCTACCTTAGAGGCGTGTAGAGAAAGACGGGATAAATGGCTTAGTTCACGACAATAAGCCGATTGTCGTGTATAACGATTGAAGATATTTCGTTATCTTTGGTTGTGGTAGTACCTTTGGGGTACTATCGCGGGGTGTAGCAGTGGTAGCTTTTCACTTTGACTTGGTGAAGGTCGGTTGTTCGATTCAGCCCCCCGCAACTATTGAGTATTAATTAAAAAAATGACACGATTATGAATGTATTAACATTACAGATTAAAAAAGATAGTTTTCAATCTATCTTAAAAGGTGAACAAGACATAGAACATAGATATGTTTACCCCTCAAATGTTACAAGATATGTATATTTTGAACACGATGGCAAAAGATACAAACGGCAAGAAGATATACCAAATGATGATAAGGATGTGGATGTAGTACCAATAAGTATGACGCTTTGGTTCTTATAAATGGCAGACGAAAAGATGCGCCACGTCTTACGGTGGAGGTTAAGAGTGCTGAATTTATCATTTTTACAGATGAAGATGGTAACGACCAAGTATTTGAAGAAAACGGCAAAGAATATCTTGTTTGCCAAGTATGGTATCATTTGGGTAAGATACTTAGTACAGATAATGTTTGATTGTTTAATTTTAAAATTTATTAGCTGAGTCGGTAGTACAAGGAGAAGAATTAACAGAACAATGGGACCGCGCCGTAATATGAACGGTGCAGGGGCTGGTGGTAGATTGGTTGCCAGACGTGGCGGTGAAGCTGGTACAACGCAGTTAGGAAATAGAGACCAAAGACGGTATGACTTACGTGTTGCCTTTGGGGTTCGTGGAGCAAATGGTTCAAATGGTTAGCCTATGAACAAGTATGCCCTTACAATGCAGATAATACGCAGTGTTCGTGATAAAACGGACACTGCTGTGTTGTTTTATTCAGCCGGTGGTAAAGACGGTATAGCTTTATTGGATATGCTTGCAGGTGTATTTGATAAGGTTATATGCTATTATATGTACCTCATACCAAATTTAGACCATGTGCAGCCTTATATCAAATGGGCAGAAAATCATTACAAAAATGTAGAAGTACGCAAAATTAGACATTTTCAGCGTGACTATTACGATTTCTGGGGCTTTTTTCGTGAACCAGATAGTTCTATAAAGCCGAGAAAGATTGGTGAAATAGAACAATTTGTAAGAGAAGAGACAGGCGTCATGTACGGATTCAGCGGAATGAAAGGCGTAGATGGCTATATGAAACGGATGCGTTTAAAGAAGTTTGCTAAAACCGGCTATGTAACAGATAAAGGCATGGTTTATCCTCTTGCATTGTGGACAAACAAAGAAGTGCTTCAATATATTAGGCAAAGTGGATTGATACAACCTTTTATCTATGATGCAAACGCTATAAGTCAAGGATTTACTATTGATTTAAATACGATGCTATTAATGCGTAGTAAATATCCCAATGATTATAAACGCATTTTGAAAGAGTTCCCATATTCCGAAAAATTAATATTCGATTATGAAAGAGAACAAAATAACTCAACCGGAAAGTAGAGAAATACAGCGGAGTGATATAACTTCGCTAACTACAATCCTCGCAAAATAACACAAGAAGCAAGAAAGAACCTGAAAGCAAACCTAAAGCGTGTAGGGTTGCTTGGTGGTATCGTATGGAATGAGGTTACTGGGCAACCTTGTTTCTGGTCATCAACGTATTTCAGTGATAGATGAAGTAAATAAATACAATCCTGACACGAGAACTAATGATTATTTGATTCGTGTTGAAGTAGTTCACATGGACGAAAAAACTGAAAAAGAGCAGAATATCTTTATGAATAACAGAAGCGTACAAGGCGATTTTGATTCAGATATGTTAAAAGATATGCTTGATGGAATTGATTATAGCCTTGCCGGACTGAATGACTTCGATTTGAATATGCTTGGAATTGGTGATTTGGACTTTTCTATTAACGATGATATTTGGAGAAAGGAAGATATATTGGACGATTCATTATCAGCCATAGATGAAGCTACTAAAGAAGGTAAAGAGAATAAAGACATTAACCGTTCCAATAATTTTTATGAGGATTCAAAAGAAAATCAAATTGTACGTCACAATGAAGTGCAAAAGATAAAAGACAGAATTAGCAACCAAAATAGCTTTGAAAAGGATAACGGAATGTTAAGCTATGTCGTGCTGTCTTTTAATAGCCCAACAGAAAGGGCTAATTTCATGAAGATGTTCGGTTATGGATTTGAAGAACGATACATTGATGGAAAAGAATTTATGGATAGAATAGAATTTGGGGTAGAATAATGGCGAACGAACAGAATTTAACGCAGAAAGGCAAACGCATTAGCACAGAGAGAGCGCAGGAACTCGCAAGACTTTCGGCTGAATCGAGAAGACAGAAAAAGGAACTTGTGAAAACCGCAAGAGAGTTTGCCATTGCTGCGTTGAATGCTGAAACTACAGATGATAAAGGTCGGAAATACATTGTAAAGGATGCCATGATAAAAAACTCATAGCGAAAGCTGTGGGTGATGCAGATTTGAACGCTATAAGGTATTTATTAGAACTTATCGGTGAATCTCCTGCTGATGAAAACCAAAAGATTGCAAATGCTGATATTCCAACAGACATAGAGCATGGCATCAACATTGATTCCTGGATTAAAGACAAGCTAAAATGATAGTACCCCAAGAAATTTACCATCCATTATATGAGGATAAGGAAAAAATTTATAATTCTTATTACCGGTGGGCGTGGTAGCGGAAAGTCTTTCAATGCTTCTACCTTTATTGAGCGGTTGACTTTTGAAATGACTCCCGTAGAGAAAATAGTTCATCAGATTCTTTACACCCGTTACACGATGGTTTCTGCCGGTATGTCTATCATCCCCGAAATGATGGAGAAGATAGATTTGGACGGTACCACGAAATATTTCAAGACCACAAAGACGGACATAGTCAATAAGATGACTAAGAGCCGTATCATGTTTCGGGGTATCAAGACTTCTTCCGGAAACCAGACAGCAAAACTGAAATCCATTCAAGGCATTACGACTTTTGTCTGCGATGAAGCGGAAGAGTGGACAAGCGAAGATGAGTTCGACAAGATAATGCTCTCCATTCGCAAGAAGGGTATTCAGAACCGGATTATCATTATAATGAACCCATGCGATTCCAATCACTTCATCTACAAGAAATACATTGAGAAAACTCACAAGCTGGTAGAGATTGACGGTGTACAGGTTCAAATCTCCACTCACCCGAATGTACTTCATATCCATACCACCTACTTGGATAACTTGGAGAACCTTTCCCCGGAGTTTTTGAAAGAGGTCGAGGACATGAAGGTGAACAACCCCGAAAAGTATGCTCATGTGGTTATTGGTCGCTGGGCTGATGTTGCGGAAGGTGCGGTGTTCAAGAAGTGGGGTATTGTTGATGAGTTCCCGGCTGAATGCAAAAAAGTTGGCATAGGCTGGACTTTGGGTATAGCATGGACCCCACAGCGATAGTTAGGTGCGGAATATGGGATAATAGACTATATCTTGACGAAGTAGATTACCGAACCGGATTGCTTTCAACCGATATAGTCAAATCGCTTAGACCCTGGGGCATGAAAACTATTGCCGATAGCGCAGATCCGAGATTGATACAAGAAATCCATAACGGGGGAATAAGGATATATGCCGTCGAAAAAGGTGCTGGATCAATCATGCAGGAATTGACAAAATGCAAAGTCTTGAAATTTTCGTAACCAAGCGTTCATACAACCTGCAAAATGAGCTGAGGAATTATGTATGGGATAAAGATAAAGACGGAAGGTATATAAACACTCCAGTGGATGCAAACAACCACTGCTTTCGTGGAGACACACTGATTACTACCATAAATGGCGATATTCCTATCAAGGATATTCGGGTCGGGGATTATGTTCTTACACGAAATGGTTATAAAAAAGTGCTTAAGAAACACAATAACGGAGTAAGAAAAGTAATTGAAAAAGAAGTCTTTATAGGCTTTGAAAAACGAACATTTTTTGCTACCTTAGAACATAAATTTAACGCAAACGGAAAATGGAAGAAGTACGGAAAATTAACAAAAGGGGACAAGTTGTTTGTTCTATCGAATTTAACGGGAGAGTGTACAAACGGTATCCAAATGGGAAACACCCCAATTATTACTATTGGAAATTTGGACACGGAAACAAACAGAGCGAGATGCTGCATCATGCCGTTTACAAATTCTATCATGGGGAAATTCCGAATGGAAAGATTATCCACCACATTGACCACAATCCGCTCAATAACTCGATTGAAAACCTTGAAGCGGTTTCAAGAAGTGAACATAATAGGCTACATCCGGAGAAAATTGACAATATTGTCAGAATGGGTCTTAACACAAAAGGCGCATATACAAAATCAAATTGGAATCAAAGAAGAATTAAGCAATTGCCCGATTACAGAGCGAAGAGAGAGTGTGCGAGCAATGTGGCGGACGATTCACAGCAACAAATGTTCATCAGCGATTTTGCTCAAAGAAATGCCATCACAAATGGCAGTACACCTCGCCTAAATGTACGACAGAAATGGTGTGCCAATACTGCGGAATCACATTCATGGGGAACAAGTATCTTAAGCCCAAATGCTGTTCAAAAGAATGCGCACATAAACTGCAAGCAAGTAACAGACGTAAAAACAATAAGTGAAAGCTATTGCGAGGTATATGATTTGACCATTGAAGGTGAACATGAATATTTTGCTAATGGGGTTCTCGTGCATAATTGTATAGATGCTGTACGTTACTATGTATTGGGTGAGCTTCTTGGTAAGATTCAGAAGCCGAAAGATTTAACAGGAATATTCACACATTAAAAATATAAACTATGCCATTGAATTTAGAAGAAATATTAGCATTGCCTGACATCGGGCAGAAGATAAACTATCTGAAGAAAGGTAGGAAGACTGAACTTCCCGACCGTTGCAAACTTTGGGATGATTGGAATCCGGAACGCCACGAAATCATTGTGGATAAAGAAAAGTATCCGGACAGAAAAGTACTTGATAAGGAATCCGAAAAAGTTTTCGATGAAAAAACTGGTAAGACTTATGAAATCGAAGCAAAGTATAAGACTGAACCGGTGAACCGTATTTCTATTCCATTGGAACAAGATATAGTGAACATTCAAACTGCTTTCACGGTCGGCACAGAACCGTCTATGGATTGCACTCCGACTGATGATGATGAAAAGAAGCTGCTGGATGCGGTAAAGGCTGTATTTAAATCCAACAAAATCAAATACCAAAACAAGAAGATTGTCCGTGCCTGGCTCTCCGAACAAGAAGCGGCAGAATATTGGTATGTTACCGATGATGATTCGTTTTGGGCAAAGTTTTGGAAGAAAGTTAAGACTACGTTCGGTGGCAAGGTCAAGCCCACCAAGAAACTGAAAAGCGTGTTATGGTCTCCATTCAGAGGTGATAAGCTATACCCGTTCTTTAACGACGAAGGTAAAATGATTGCTTTCTCACGTGAGTATAAAAAGAAGCTCATGGATGATTCGGAGGTCATCTGCTTTATGACTATCACGGACAAAATGGTTTATCAATGGGATTTGTCTAAAGGGTATGAAGAAAGAACGCCTTTTGCTCATGGATTCCCAAAACTACCGGTTCTCTATGCTTATCGTCCTGAACCTTACTGCAAGAAGATAAAGACTTTTCGGGTCCGATTAGAGAAATTGCTATCTAATTATGCTGATTGTATAGACTATCATTTCTTCCCACTGCTGAAGCTAATTGGAGATGTAGAGGGTTTCATGGGTAAGGTTAAGGACAGAATGGTCAAACTTACGGGTGAAGGTGCGGATGCTCAGTATCTGACGTGGAACCAAGTTCCGGATACGGTACGTTTTGAAGCAGAAACACTCACTAATATGGCTTATGATATGTCAAACACTCCAAGAATATCGTTTGAGACATTGAAAGGCATAGGCAAGGCTTCCGGCACTGCTTTCCGCTTCATGTTTATGGGTGCACATATGGCGGTAGAAAATCACGGTGAGGTTATCGGTGAGTTCTTGCAGCGAAGAGTAAATTTCATTGTTTCCGCTTTAGGCTCTATCAATCCAACCGAGTTTAGCAAGGCATCGCAGACCATTGACATAGAAACAGAACTGGTTCCATATATGATTGATGATTTGAATGATAAGGTTACTACGCTGTCTCCGCTGTTAGTGGTGGTGTATGGTCAAGACGTGAGGGCATTATGTTTGCTGGGAACGCGGATCGCATTGATGAAGAGCTGAAGGAAATCAAAGAGGAACAGGTGGCAAAGAATGAGCAAATCGGAAATAAGGGACAGAAAAACGCCTCTTAGTCAGAAAAATTACGGGATTTATAATTTTTTGATAGGGAAAATAGGATAGTTAGTGGTGACTCTTTGGAGTTGCCGCTATTTTTTTTGCTCTTTAAATTGTAAATATTAGAATATAATTTTGAATTATAGAATTATATATGTATTTTTGTCACACGATAATTGAGTAACCAATGAGAATATTTACCGAACAAGCATTAAAAGAATATGCAGAGAACCATCCCGATTCAAAGGTCGCTTTGCAAGAATGGACTACCATTGTGAAAAGAAGCAAGTGGACCTGTTTTGCCGATATTAAGAAAACGTTTAATAGCGTTGATAGTGTAGGTAATCAACACTATGTTTTCAATATCAAAGGCAATAACTATCGTTTGGTAGTAGTGATTAAATTCACTATTCAGTTTGTGTATATTCGCTTTATTGGTACTCATAAAGAATATGATAAAATAGATTGCGCTAATATTTAGGATTATGACAAAGATAGAAAATCAAGCCCAATATGAATGGGCGGTGAAAAGAGTAGAGGAACTTCTTCCATTAGTGAAAGATGATACTCCTTTGAATGACCCAAATAGCATAGAATTGGAGCTTCTTTCTAATTTGGTTGCTGATTATTCCGAAGAACATTTTGCATTGGGAGAACCAACACTTGTGGATGTTCTTAAACTTCGTATGTACGAAATGGGGCTTAATCAAAAATCACTTGCAAAGTTGGTTGGTGTCAGCCCATCACGGCTAAGTGATTATATATCCGGTAAATGTGAACCTACTTTAAAAGTTGCTCGTGAGATAAGCCGGAAGCTAAATATTGATGCTAATATAGTGTTAGGTGTATAAGTATAAGTTTTTGATGTGATATATTTTAGGCGTGATTCATTCGGTTTCACGCCTAAAAATAACTTACCTCCAAACAAGCTTCTTAAGCTAAAATCTATATCCGTAATTCTTTTTATTTCAATTAAATCTCTATATACAAATCCGCCAACATTTATTTTTTCACATTGCATTTTTAAATAAATTCACGAGATAGTTCAGCTCTTGGGGTAACTTCTAAAAAGAACCATTGTCCATACAATATTAATGTATAAAATCCATAAGTTTCTATATCATTAAATTGTGAATCGGAAAAGGAAAACTTAGGAGATGAAATTTTTCTTCTATTAAGTAACTCCATTATTGACTAAATAATACAAAGGAATATCTCCAATATTATAACGTGCAAATCTCCTAATTTGATTAAATCGATTGTCTAATCCATTACCTGTTATTTTATGATATTCTTGAAGGAACATTTCATATATTCCTCTCTTGAATTGTCTTGCAAATGTTGTTAGAAATCTATCATTAAACTTAAAATGTGATTTGAGAACTATTTTTCTTTTTGACTTCCAATATTCGAAATATATTGACTTTAATCTTTCTGAATTATCTTTTCTGTTAAGCAAGGCTTTTGGTAGTCCAAATATTTCTTTAACACAAACTTCTATACAAAGTTTAGGAAACACAAAAGTCGTCAGGTTGACCGAAATAGTGATTGCATTCATCGCAAATATCAACACCAATATTTATGCTACCTAAACTTTTTGGCATAGTATGTGGCTTCTCTTTAAATGTCGTTTGAGTTACATCTTTACCACAAAAAATACAAGTTCCTTTATTTATATAGTCCATACTGTTACTTTATTTTACAGCAAAAATAGAATTTTAAATTGATTCTTCACAACCTTTTCTTTAGTGAATGCTATACAACCTAATTATTTCCCCTTTAATTGTTTC
>ENA-OQCX01001437-OQCX01001437.1-human-gut-metagenome-genome-assembly--contig:-NODE-1437-length-10805-cov-1.543454_pt1 | contig 10805 bp, 9 predicted proteins | sample MGYA00242762_ERZ504587 | MGnify/ENA primary metagenome ERZ504587 (study PRJEB26092, sample SAMD00036337) | human gut metagenome | host: Homo sapiens | study: EMG produced TPA metagenomics assembly of...
CAAAACGATTTGGGATAAACGGCCCGGCGGCAGCCAGTCCGGCAAAGCTTTTTGGAATATATGGCATCCGAATCGTTCAACCCGTCGCAGGAGTTAAAAATAGAAGACGTATTATACACTAAATAAAAGTAAAGAATGAAAAGACTCTCTATGTTGTTGGTCGGCCTGTTTGCCTGTCTGACGGTTCAGGCGGCACAGACCGACCGGATGGATCTCTCCGGCCTGTGGCGTTTTCAGTTAGACCCGATGGGATTCGGCAAGACCCCCGGATCGGAATTGTATTTGAGCAAACTGACGGAAACAATCGAGTTGCCCGGTTCTATGGATGAAGGGGGCAAGGGGATCCGGAATATTGTGGCCCATGTGGATCGCCTGAGCCGCAAGTTCGAATACTGCGGACAGGCGTGGTATCAGCGTGAAGTCGTGATACCCGAAGAGTGGGAAGGAAGAGAAATTATTCTCTCGCTGGAACGCTGTCATTGGGAGACAGCTGTCTTTGTTGGATGGCGAACCGGTTGCAACGATGAACGCTTTCCACTCCGAACCGCTTTATTCTGACAAAACAGTTGACACCCGGTTTGCACACGCTGACACTTTGTGTCGACAACCGCCTGAAATACCCGATGGACCAGTGGAATCACGGGACAACCGAATACACGCAAACCAACTGGAACGGTGTTGTCGGCCGGATGGAGCTCATCGCCAAACCGTCCTGCTATATCGGGAAGATGGATATTTATCCTAACCTTGAAGCGAAGAAGGTTAAAGTATGCCTTGCCCTCCACGTTTCCGGAAAACAGGCAGAGGGAGAACTCACCCTCCGTATCCGGGAGAAAGACGGTAAAGAGGTCTGCCGGACAGTAGTCCCCGTGTCTCTTTCCGGCAAAGATGAGAAGATCGAGCAGGAGCTTGCTTTAGGCAGGGACATGAAACTGTGGGACGAGTTTTCTCCTGCTTTATATGATTTGACTGCTACTCTTGCGACGGAGGCAGGCGAGGATACTTGCACGTCTGTCTTCGGTATGCGCCACGTGGAACAAGGCCGGCATCATATCCGTGTGAACGGTCGCGATATTCACCTGCGCGGTGTCCTGGATTGCTGCGTTTTCCCGCTCACCGGCTATCCGGCCACGGATGTGAAGGAGTGGAAACGTATCTTCAACACAGTGAAAGATTACGGTATGAACCACGTCCGCTTCCATTCCTGGTGTCCGCCGGAAGCCGCTTTCGATGCGGCGGACGAATTGGGACTGTATCTGCAAGTCGAACTTCCGATGTGGATCAAGGATGTCGGGCAGTACCCGGCTCGTCGCGATTTCTTCGAGAAAGAAATGTATGCCATATTAGACGAATATGGCAACCATCCTTCCTTTATCCTTTTTTGCAACGGTAATGAGAACGAAGGCAATTTTGCCGTCCTCGAAGACCTTGTGAAGAAGGGACAGGCTCGTGACAACCGTCGTCTCTATTCCGCCTCTACAGCTCGCACGCATGTGAAGTCTGATCAGTATTATGCCTCTCACGTGGCTGCCAATGTCGGAGAAAAGAACAAACGTTGGATCACTGTCTACGAAGGCAAACCTTCCACTGACTGGGATCGCAGCGAAGAGTCGGCCATTGATGTGCCGGTCATCGCACATGAGACGGGGCAGCGTTGCATGTACCCTAATTTCGAGGAGATGAAGAAGTATACAGGCGTTCTCGAACCTCGTAACTTCAAAGTTTATCAAGACCGTCTCGCCAAGAACGGCATGCTGCATCAGGCGGGTGAGTTCTTTCGGGCGACAGGCGCACATACCGTACTTCAGTATAAAGAGGTGAACGAAGCGTTGTTGCGTACCTCTACTTCCGGCGGTTTCCAGTTGCTCGGTCTTTCGGATTTTCCCGGACAAGGGAGTGCCTTTGTCGGTATCTTGGATGCCTTCTGGGAAAGCAAAGGTTGGTAACCCCTGAGAAATACCGTGAATCATGTGCTCCGATCGTCCTGCTGGCGCGCTTTCAGAAGCGTGCTTACACAAATGCGGAGACCTTTACTGCGAAGATGGGCATCTATCATTTCGGTCCCGAAGCGATCCGTAAAGGGCTGTTGACTTGGCAGCTCGAAAGCGAAAGCGGAGAGATTGCGGCAAGCGGCAAGCTGGGCCATAAGGAGATCCCGTTCAGTACGGTCGATTCTTTAGGAGTTATCCATATCCCGTTGGACAAGATCACGATTGCCGGACGCTACACCCTGAAAGCGCGTATTGCCGGAAATATCCGTAACGAATGGGACATCTGGGTCTATCCTGCCGTCAAGCAGCCTGCCTCTGAAGGTTACAAATATGTCCGTCGGTGGACTGAGGCTAAGGAACTCCTTCAAAAAGGCGAGAACGTCCTGCTGATCCCGGACAGTTGTGCCGGACGGAAGACACATTTCGCCAGCCATTTCTGGAACCCAATCATGTTCAACTGGAACCCCATGATCGTAGGGACGCGCATTGAACACCGGCACCCGGTTTTCCGCGACTTCCCAACCTCTTACTATGCCGATTGGCAGTGGTGGGATATTCTGAACTACGCCACGGCAGTCGACTTGACCGATATGCGTGCCTTGACCCCCGTTATCCAGAGTGTCGATACCTACGAGGTTAACCGTAAGCTCGGTGTCTCGTTTGAAGCCCGTGTCGGTAGCGGCAAGCTGTTTGTCCTTGTGGTCGATCCGGTTAAGGATATAGAGAAACGCCCGGCCATGCAGCAATTGCTGACATCAGTCCGCAACTATGTCGCTTCCGACGTTTTGCCCCGACTGTTACCCTGCAACTTTACGAACTCGATGCTTTGTTCGACTATAACAAAATCCGGGAGACGGAAACTCGTTCGGACGAAGCTGTCAAGCAGTTATTAAATCAATAAACCGTATCTTTGCAGGAGACAAAGAAAGAATAATATCGATTTAATACGAATGAAAAAGGAATTTTGGCTAACTTGCATAAGCGCATGCCTATTGGCTGCCTGTTGCGAAAAGGAGTCACTGCCTGTCACACCGACAAGCAGTGACTTGCAGTTTGGTCACTTGGCCAAGACTTGGGATGAAGGAATCCCGTTGGGAAATGCCACAGTAGGAACATTAGTCTGGCAACGCGATTCTGTGCTACGTTTTTCGCTGGATCGGACGGATCTCTGGGACTTGCGCCCGATGGATAGTATTGCAGGACCGAACAATCGTTTTGCCTGGGTCTGTGAGCAGGTGAGGAAAGGGGATTATCTGCCGGTGCAGAAGAAGTTCGACCACCCCTATAATGCTTTGCCTGCCCCGTCTAAGATACCGGGGGCGGCTTTGGAATTTCCGTTGAAGATCGGAAAAGTTTCTTCCGTACATCTTTTCCTCAATAATGCCCTTTGTGAGGTGCTTTGGGAGAACGGGACGAAGTTGAAAACGTTCGTGCATGCCGACGAACCGGTCGGATGGTTTGTCTTCGAGAATCTGCCGGATACGGTTTCGCCGGAGATCATTGCACCCCGCTACAGCAATCCGGATGAGGTCGCAGGCGACAACTCGCATGCCGGTCCGGCCTTAGGACGCCTCGGATATAAACAGGGAACGATACAGAAGGAAGCCGGTACGACCACTTTCCATCAGGAGGGTGGGAAGGCTTTTTCGTACGATGTGGTCGTCCGTTGGCAGCAGAAAGGCGGCACGCTCAGCGGCGTATGGAGCCTGACCTCTTCTTTGGCCGCCGACCGGGCCGACCAGGAAACGGCAGAGGCGATGGAGCGTGGCGTGGAGGCAGACTACCGCTCGCATATGAACTTCTGGAAAGGCTATTGGACACAGTCGTCCGTCTCGCTGCCGGACAAGGTCCTGCAGAAACAGTACGACAACGAGATGTACAAGTTCGGGGCGGCTGCCCGCGAAGACTCTTATCCGATCTCCCTTCAGGCAGTCTGGACAGCGATAACGGGATGTTGCCGCCCTGGAAAGGAGACTACCACCATGACCTGAACACACAGTTGAGTTATTGGCCTGCCTATACCGGCAACCATTTGCAGGAGGGGATGGGCTATCTGAATACCCTCTGGAAACAGCGTGATGTGTTATAAAAAATATACCCGCGAGTATTTCGGGACGGACGGATGAATGTTCCCGGCGTTTGCACCCTGACCGGCGAGCGATGGCGGATGGGTACAGTACTCCATGTCGCCGACGGTCAGCGCATGGCTGGGACAGCATTTCTATCTGCACTGGAAGTATTCGGCCGACCGCATTTTCCTGAAAGAGCGGGCCTACCCGTTTCTGAAGGACGTGGCGACTTATCTCGAACAGATCTCCACAGTCGATGCCGACGGAGTACGCCGGTTGCCGCTGAGTTCCAGCCCGGAAATTTTCGACAACTCGATCAATGCGTGGTTCAAGGATATGACAAACTATGACCTTTCCTTGATGCACTTCGCTTTCAATGCCGCTTCCGAGCTGGCTTCCGAATTGGAGCTGGCAGACGAGGCCGCCCACTGGAAAGCGATCGGTGCTCAACTGCCCGATCTGAACCTGGATGAAGACGGGGCTTTGACCTTTGCAAAAGGTTTCCCTTACGACCAGTCGCACCGTCATTTCTCCCACGCCATGTCGATCCATCCGCTCGGCCTTGTTGATTGGAGTCAGGGCGAGAAATCCCAGGAGATCATAAAAGCGACCTTGAAGAAGCTACAGGATTTCGGGCCTGATTACTGGTGCGGCTATTCCTATAGCTGGTTCGGGAATATGAAAGCTCGTGCCTTCGACGGGGAAGGGGCTGCCGATGCACTGCGCACCTTTGCCGAATGTTTTTGCCTCCCGAATACGTTCCATGCGAACGGCGACCAGACGAAAAGCGGAAAGTCGAAATTCACCTACCGTCCGTTTACTTTGGAAGGAAACTTCGCCTTTGCCGCCGGTATCCAGGAGATGCTGCTCCAGAGCCATACGGGCGTTATCCGGGTGTTCCCGGCTGTACCGGTTGCCTGGCAGGATGTATCTTTCGACAAACTGCGTGCTATGGGGGCTTTCCTTGTCTCGGCCGAAAGGTGGCGGGCAGGTGCGGCAAGTCCGTATCTTGCCCGAACAGGGCGGGACGTTGCGTCTGGCTATCCCTGAAGGATGCAAAGTCGCTTCCGTAACGGGCAACAAGGGAGATAAACTGGAGAAGGAGGGAGTCCTGATTCTGGAAACAGAGAAAGATAAAACAGTGACAGTACAATACAATTAACTTATATGAAACACGTAAACAAGATTTTAGCAGGATTGATAACCTGCTGCGTTATCCTCCTGTTCTCAGGATGCAGTCCCAGACAAGGGAGAAGCACGATTTTTCTATCGGGAAGGGAACCTTCCTGCTGGATGGCAAACCATTTGTGATTAAGGCGGCGGAGATACATTACACCCGTATCCCCGCCGAATACTGGCAACATCGTATTCAGATGTGCAAGGCACTCGGCATGAATACGATCTGTATCTATGCGTTCTGGAATATCCATGAGCAGAAACCGGGCGAGTTCGATTTCAAGGGGCAGAACGATATTGCCGCTTTTTGCCGGCTGGCCCAGAAAGAAGGCATGTATATCATGTTGCGTCCCGGCCCTTATGTCTGCTCTGAGTGGGAGATGGGCGGACTGCCTGGTGGTTGTTGAAGAAGGAGGATATCAAGCTCCGTACCAACGATCCCTATTTCCTCGAACGGACGAAACTGTTCATGAACGAGATCGGCAAGCAGTTGGCCGACTTGCAGGTGACCCGGGGCGGGAATATCATCATGGTACAGGTCGAGAACGAGTATGGGGCATATGCTACCGACAAGGCGTATATCGCCAATATCCGCGATGCGGTAAAAGCAGCCGGCTTTACCGATGTTCCGTTGTTCCAGTGCGACTGGAGCTCTACTTTCCAGTTGAACGGTTTGGATGACCTGGTCTGGACGATCAACTTCGGGACAGGAGCCAATATCGATGCCCAGTTCAAGAAGTTGAAAGAGGCACGCCCCGATGCTCCGCTGATGTGCAGCGAGTTCTGGAGCGGATGGTTCGACCATTGGGGACGCAAGCACGAGACGCGCGATGCCGGGGTGATGGTTTCCGGTATCAAGGACATGCTGGACCGCCATATCTCCTTCTCGCTCTATATGGCGCACGGGGGGACGACTTTCGGACATTGGGGCGGTGCGAACAGCCCGGCCTATTCCGCCATGTGCAGCTCCTACGACTATGACGCCCCGATCAGCGAGGCGGGGTGGGCGACTCCCAAATACTACAAGTTACGTGAACTGCTGACACAATATGCCGATTCCGCCAGGTCATACCCGATGTCCCGGCAGCTTATCCTTGATCGAGATCCCGCGTCACCGTCGGCGAAGTGGCTCCGCTGTTCGACAATCTGCCTGCTCCCCAGGCTTCGAAAGAGATTAAACCGATGGAGCAGTTCGACCAAGGTTGGGGAACGATCCTCTACCGGACGACTCTGCCTGCCGTAAAGGAAGGAACGACCCTGTTGATCGATGAGGTGCATGACTGGGCACAGGTCTTTGCCGATGGCAACTGTTGGGCCGTCTGGATCGTCGCAGAGGTGAAAACACGGTGGTGCTGCCGGCTTTGGCAGCAGGAACGCGCCTGGATATCCTGGTAGAGGCGATGGGACGTGTCAACTTCGATGTTGCCATCCACGACCGTAAGGGGATTACGGATAAGGTGGAACTGATTAGCGACACCGGCAGACAGGAACTGGAAGACTGGCAGGTTTACAGCTTCCCGGTCGATTACGCTTTCGTACAGGACAAGAAGTATGCAGCGGGAGACAAACTCGACGGACCGGCTTATTACCGGACTACTTTCGAGCTGGATGAAGTCGGAGACGTGTTCCTCGACATGCAGACTTGGGGAAAAGGCATGGTTGTAAATGGAAAGGCGATGGGCCGCTTCTGGGAGATCGGACCTCAGCAGACTTTGTTTATGCCCGGATGCTGGTTGAAGAAGGGAAAGAACGAGATCATCATCCTCGACCTGTTAGGCCCGGAAAAGGCTGTAGTGGAAGGCCGGAAGGAACCGATCTTGGATATGTTGCGGGCTGAAGCCCCGGCTACCCACCGTGAAGAGGGGCAGACGCTGAACCTGAAAGGTGAGAAACCGGTTGCCAACGGTGCTCTGAAACCCGGAAACGGCTGGCAGGAAGTGAAGTTCGGCCAGACTGTCAAGGGCCGCTATTTCTGCCTCGAAGCATTGGATGCACAGGATGGCAAGGACAATGCCGCTATGGCCGAGTTCTATTTGTTGGACGAAGACGGCAAGCCGCTTCCCCGCCAACATTGGAATATCTCCTATGCGGACAGCGAAAGCACGCAGTGGGGTAACTTCACTGCCGATAAGATCTATGACTTGCAGGAATCTACCTATGGAGCACGAAGCAGGGAGACAAATATCCGCACCAGGTCGTGATCGATTTGAAGGAAGAGCAGACGATATCCGGTTTCCGCTACCTGCCCGTGCAGAAGAAGGATTCCCCGGCATGATCAAAGGATATAGGGCGTATGTGAAAGCTACACCTTTTGCGATGTAATTCTGTCTTCGCTCTTCCGGGCTAGCACAGGAACGAATAAAAGAAAAAAGGTTATAGGGTAAAATAAAATTCCCTATAACCTTTTTCTTTTACTTTATAACGTATATGATTTTACCTTACAAGGTATATACTGTTTGTAGACGAGCCTTAGAAAATGTCTATTCCAGCAAGGCGGCAGCCTCCGTACGGGCGGCGATTTCCGCTGCTTCTACTTGGACGTAGCGGGCTTTTACCGTTTGCTTGAATGATGGTAGCGTTTGGATGGGTCGTTGATCAGGTTGCCGAATTCGAAGCGTTCCACCTCTTTCCAGTTCTTCCCGTCGTTGCTGATCCGGATGATACCGGCTACTGTGCCCTTACCGCCTTGTTTTTGCGGGGTGAAGGCAAAGCCGCTTACCGTTTGCTGGCTACCGAGGTCGATGGCAAGGGATTGCGCGGTCTTGTCGGCTATCTTCCATCCCTTCTTGACCAGCCCGAACCGTTCCTGCAAGATAGCTCCTTTTTCTCCGTTCAGGATGGCTACCGCTTTCAGTTCGCTGTTTCCCATCAGGAAAGGTGCTTTATATTCGGTAGAGCCTGCCGATGGTTCCGTTCCGTCTGTCGTATAGTAGATCTTGAAACCTGCGTTCAGGTTCTCGGCAATGTTCTCACCGTGTGCTTTCCAGCCGAATTCTTGTGCCATCGGTTCGATGGTAACCAGGCCGTCCATGCTTCTCTGTGCGCTCAACCGGGGCGGACGGGCTTTGTAGTGATGGGCGGAGATGGTGCAGATGGCGGGTGTCAGGCGGGATTCGAGTATGCGGACCCGTATCTTGTCCGTCGTGACATCCGGGAAACGCAGGATTCGTTTGTAGCCGATGTTGGTGGCATGGGCGATCTCTTTCCATCCTCCGTCGATCCAGGCATCCACGGCGTGTTTCTCTACCCGTTCCCCGTTGGTGGCAATCGCTTCCTGGAGAACCAGACGGTTGAGGGTGACAGGTTGGGGAGTGGAGATGACGATTCCCGCCCCGTCCTTATCGGCCGTCACATAGGTGTCTGCATTTTGGTCGAGCACCTCTTTCGGGCCTTCTGCCTGACGGAACAGGTTGGTCCCGTAGGTTTCCCGGATTCGCTGGCCGGTTTCTTTCAATACGGCGTACATCCGTCGGGAGAGAATTTTCCGTCCCGGTTGGGCGGGATGTTCAACAGGAAAGTGGAGTTGCCTCCTACGGCGCGTTCATAGATGTCGAACACATCGTCGGTGCTTCGTACTTTCTGGTGCGTGTCGTCCCGGTAGAACCAGCCTTCGCGGATGGAAGTGTTGGTTTCGGCCTGCTGGTAATGCAGGTATTTGGCTTTATAGAGCTGTTCACGGCTTCCGAGGTCTTTGTCCGTCATATCGGCGAAGTTCGACATCGTGTCCGGATTTGCCTGGTAGGGGATCACGTTCCACTCGGTCGACCGTGTGCCGCCGGCTTCATTGCCGCACCACCGGACATCTTCCCGTCCGAAGATAACGGCATCGGGGGCAAGTGCTTGATCAGTTTTTTCCAGGCGGGATAGTTGTAGGTCTGTCCGCCTTTCCGCTTGGGATGTGCCCCGTCGAACCATACTTCGTGGATCGGGCCGTATTCGGTCAGGATCTCGAAGAGTTGGTTGAGGAAGTATTCGTTGTAGTCGTCCACTACGAATTCGAAACGGGTCTTGTTGGCAAAAGGCCGTCCGGGGACTTCCCGCGGATGGTCCGTTTGGTGTATTGGCTGAGGTTGCCGTACAGCCCTTCCGGGTTTTCGATATGGTACAGGTCTGCCGGTGACAGATAGACGCCTAACTTCAGCCCGTACTTGCGGCAGGATTCCGACAGGTCTTTCAGGATGTCGCCTTTGCCGTCGCGGAAACCGGTGGACATGATGCCGTGTTTTGTGTAACGGCTTTGCCACAGGACGAACCCGTCATGGTGCTTGACCGTCAGGATCACCATTTTCATGCCGGCGGCTTTCATGGCCTCGCACCACTGATCCGTGTCGAGCTCTTTCAGGTCGAAGACTTTCGGGTCTTCCTTTCCGCTTCCCCATTCCAACCGGGTGAAACTGTTCGGTCCGAAATGGATGAAGGCGATAAACTCGTTTTGTAATGCTGCCAACTGGTTGGGCGAAGGCACGACATGGGCCGCTTTCGCGATGATGTCCGCGTGGCTGTCGCCAGCTTCGACCTTGATCGTGTTCTGGAATTGCATCTGCTTGTCCTGAGCTTGCCCCTGTAGGGACAGCATGGCTCCAAGCAGGAGGATAAAGGTGTGTTTCATGTTTATAAGCGATTATTATTGAATAGTGAAATTGTTTGTTTCTACGACTTGTCCGTCCCGGAGGAACACGACTGATAACCGGCCTTGTCCGTCCATTCTCCCTTCTTGGGGGTAAAGGCCAGTTCCGTTTTCTCATACGGTTTTAGCGCCTTTATTTTCCGGCTGCCCATTAACATTCCGTTCTGTTTGACCTCGATGGTTGTCTCCCCGGAGGCCGAAAGCCCGAAGTTCCGGATTTCGACTCTGACTTCGTTTTTGTCTTTCCGGTAGACGGGACGCAAGCTGGACAGCAGGGGCGGCGTATAATCGGCATACGGCAGGCTCGCATAGCCGAATAGCATCTTTCCTTGCTTGTCTTTCCCGATCATCTTCGGGGCGAACTCATCCGGTGTGATACCGCTTCCCCGTCCGTCGAACGTGAGGATCAGTCTTTTCCGGAGCTTTCGGTCCGGATCACTTGGCTTCCCCGTCCGAAGTTCACTTCGTTGTATGAACCGAACCGCAGGGACGGCACATCGATCTCCCGGACCGGATCGAAGCCTTCTTCCGCTAGGATCTTGACCTGGATGATTTCAGTGGAGCTGTTATCGGTGTTCGGTTCAGGACGGACAATAACATCCCCTTGTTCATCGGGATACAGATATTCTTCGAACTGTGGTTGTCATTGCCATGATCATCCATTTGACGGTATCGATGACGGCAAAGTTCATCTGCTCTACACGTCCTTGTTTGTCTTGGAATACTTTAGGACGTTCGTATTTAAACCAATGCTCGACATGCCCGTCCCGGTGGAAGGAGATTCCGGGTACATAGGCTTCCCCTTGCTCCGTCACCCAGTGGATGCCGTCTTTGGAACGTTGGTAGAAGCGATACGCCCTAACCAGTCATTCACAATCAGGTGGTATTGCAGGGAGTCCCGCCAGATGACCGGGTCCTCGAACTCTCCTTTGACAGGCGGAT
>ENA-OQCX01001438-OQCX01001438.1-human-gut-metagenome-genome-assembly--contig:-NODE-1438-length-10798-cov-2.415706_pt1 | contig 10798 bp, 14 predicted proteins | sample MGYA00242762_ERZ504587 | MGnify/ENA primary metagenome ERZ504587 (study PRJEB26092, sample SAMD00036337) | human gut metagenome | host: Homo sapiens | study: EMG produced TPA metagenomics assembly of...
TCGGAGTAAGCGGTACGGAAACACAGACGGTACATGGTGAGAATGCGGACAGACATATGAAAAGGCAGATGAAACAAAAAGCAGTACGGTTTATCTGGGAAAAGAAGTAACCGCACAGGCACCTGTCCCGCAGCCGGCAGGAGAGGAAAAGGTAACACCGGGCGTGCTGGTGTGGAAGATCGGTGCGATGGAAGCACATGAAGTACGTACGCTGACTTACAAAGTAAAGCTCAAAGAGGGCTATACCGGCGGGCATTCGAAAGGCTCTGTGGTAAATACAGCGAAAGCTTATTCGAAAACATATCCACATCAGGAAGCAAAATCGACTTTTACACCGAAGGCAGGCATGACATTAAAGAAAACAGCAGGTGAGTTCCAGAAAGAGGCAGACGGAACAGCCTGTATAGAGTATAAGGTATGGGTGCAGGCATATAAAGATAACACCTATACGCTGGACAATGTAAAAATATATGATTCCCTGAAAGGAGACCCGAACCTGAAAACGGATGAAAAACTGTACCGTATCTGACCTATATTGAGGACAGTTTTCAGCTCTATAAAGGAAACAGTACAAATGCGGCGGATAAAATTTCAGTTCCGGAAAGAGAAGGGGGAGCAGCGAATCCGGTCATTGACAATAAAAAGGATTCTGCTGAACGGAAATTTGAATGTTACATCGGAGATATGAAGCCGGGCGAAGAAAGAACGCTGGTATACCGTATGAAAGTAGATGAGGGGATTTACTGTACAGGAAACGGAGATATCAATATCATAAATTATGCGATCCTTTATCCGGATGACCGGGTTTCGGACGGACCGCGCTTTGAACGGTATCGTAGTGAAAAGAACTTTTCTAAAAAAACCTGGGATCGAAAAATCCAGAATGAAAAGACAACCTCTGAACAAACGGTTACAATTCCGCAGAATGATAAAGTTTACGGGTACGATCTGGCAGAAGAGAGTGCGTCCTTACGCAGTTTTACACTTCCGGCGAGAAGCCTGAAATATCAGGTCATCGTAAATGAAGACGGACAATGGAACATAAGCTCATCGAACTTTACAGATGAGATTAGCAAATATCTGCGTTATACAGGATATCTGCGGCTGGACTATTATGAAGGCGGTCTGAAAAAGGATGCGGCGGACGATGCGGCTGCACTGAAGCAGCTTCGGGAAAAGACACCGACGGAGACAAGCTGGATCAATATTCAGGATCAGCAGACTTTCAGCTTTCAGCCCGGACAGGTTTTTGGGAAAAAAGGAAGCGGTGCATACCTGCTTACTTACTACGCAGTACCGTATAATACGGAGAACATCAGCCAGATCGTGGCAGGAAACAGCTTTGATCTGAACGGGAAAGCAATCGGACCTGGCGGTCAGACTCACAACATAGCAGGCGTCAGGGTGGAAGCATCCGCAGTGATAGAAGGCGGGGCAAAACTTTCGGCAAAGAAAGACGGCTGGTATTATGATTCTGCAAAAGACACAAGTGGAGACTGGGTTCGCGGTCATCTGTACTGGGTCATTGATGTCACAGGGAATGAAGTGTCCAAAGGAACGGTATTCCGCGATACGCCGGTGAGGGAAAATAACATACATCTTATGCGAAGATCTACATGATCGGAGTTTATACAGGAAAGCTTCCGGAAGGACAGAACTTTACCGGGTATTATAAATCGACAAAAGATCTGTCGAAAGACAGCATCCTGAAAAAACTGTCCGGAAACAGGCTGAACGGAGAAGCGGCTCCGGAAGATGCAGATTATTCTGGTCGGCGACAAACGAAATGTGCACAATTGAAATGAAGAAAACGGCAGCTCTGGAAAAAGGAGAGCATCTGTATATCGTTTTGCGCACGGCACCGCAGAACGACATCGGTATCCGTGATGTAAAGGAATTCCGAAATAAACTGGAAATGAAAGGAAGCGAGAGCAGGGATTTTATAGAAGAAAATACGGCAACACTGACAGCAAACGGAGCGGGAACGAATTTCAAAGAAGCGATCGCATCTTATACTTATGATGGAACAGACTGGGTGAAGCTGAAAAAGAATTTGAATTATGCAGATTCTGATATTACAAAACTTCTGAAAGACAGGATCACAGAACCCGGAATTTATATTGAGTGGCGGCTGCATATCAATTATCATGGAGATCTCAAAGGAAAGGTACAGGCAGAAGATCTTCTTCCGGAAGGTCTGCAGCTGGCGTATGTGCGTTACTTTGACCGTGCAGATGCCTGGCAGGAGATCCGCCGGTGATTACGGAAATCGCAGAATACGAAGGGAATCCTTCCTGGGAAAAGCAGACCGTAACGGCACCGGGGGACAGAACCTCAGCGGAAGCAACCTGTATTTCTTATTACAATAAGGCAGAACGCAGGATCCGCTTTGATGTAGACAATCTGAAAGATACCGGACAGGCTAAAAATGCGGCTCTGGAGATCCAGGTTGTCACGAAAGTGACGGATCCGGAAGTTCTGCTTGGCGGTCAGGAAAAGACTTTCCGCAATGGTCTGCGTGTAAAAGGGGAAGACGGAGAAGTCATCACCGATTCGACGGCAGATATTTCGGTTACGGCCACGACACTGACGAAAAAAAGAAGCACGATTGAAAGCGGAAAAGTACCGTTTACGATCGAGGTTAATCCACTGGGAACGGATCTGGTAAAAGGCTCGGATAAGATCACACTGGTCGATGAACTGAAAAGTCCGCTTCATTTTGACCCGGACAGTCTGGTGATCGAGGATGCAAAAGGAAATCAACTGGCGGGGATTTCTCCAAAGATTGAGACAACAGACGAGGGCGAAAAGATGCTTTTGACCATTCCGGATGATCAGAAGCTTACGATCCGTTATCAGACTGCGATCGCTGCACCGCCGGAAAGTGAATTTACCATAAATAACTGCGCTTACTGGTTTGGCTACAGTAAAGATGTGGCAAAAGTCGAAGAATCCGGTGTGAAGTACAGCATAGAATCGCTGGCAGAAACGACTACGAAACCGGCTTTGCGCGTCAGAAAATTAGACCAGGAAGATACTTCGAAAGTACTTCGCGGGGCAGAATTTACCCTGCGTGAGGTAACTTATGATGCAGATGCTGATAACTGGAAAGAAGCAGATGGAAGTTCTGATATTAAGAAGACAACAGGAAGTGACGGTATTGCCGTTTTCGGCAAGGATGAGACTTTAAAATATAATACAGTCTATCGTCTGCAGGAAACAAAGGCACCGGATGGATACATACAGGATACATCTGTAAAATATATTGCGATCGGCAAGAAAACAGGAGAAGCGGGAAGCGAGGCATTTCCGGCAGAACTGAAAGCATGGCAGCAAAAAGGAGTCAGTGTTTATTATCTGGGTGCAACCTATACCTGTACGGTGTACAACCGCAAAGGCAGTCTGCGTATCGAGAAAACATTCCAGAATGTCAATGGAGAAGAGGTTACCGGAGTGCAGATCGCAGATGGAACCTATGCGTTTGGGCTGTATGCAGAAGAAGGGGATACCTTTGATTATTCCACAGAGAGACCGCTTCAGATACTGAAGATCACAGTACAAAATGGAAACATCCGTTATCAGAACGGAGATACTTCCACAGAAAAACCGGAATTTACCGGACTGGCGACAGGAACCTCCTATCGGGTATACGAACTGGATGCTTCCGGCAGGGCTATTACGGAAAGCGGCAGTAAATACACGGCAGAAAACGGGCAGAAGTTCCAGGTGACTTATGGAAAGATAAAAGCGACCATTTCACCGGATGGAACAGCGGAAGCGATCCGGATCACCAACAAACAGAAAAATGATATTCCGCTGACCGGTGTGACAGCAGAAAACAGGAAACTTTATTTTCTGATGCTGGCCGGTGTGGCAGCCATCCTTTGTTTCAGGCTGAACAAACGGATACGAAGGAGTGCATAAGCCGAAAATGAAGAATAAAAAACTGATCAAAGGTTATGGAAAACTGGCGCTGAGGGCGATCCTGTTTCTGCTGCTCGTAGTTGTGTTTTTTACAAAAGTGCTGTTTTTTGCCAGAGTGGAAGGGATGCAGATGTTTCCATCCTTAAAAGACGGGGATCTCGCTCTTGGTTATGCACTGGCGAAAGACTATCGACCGGGTGATGTGGTCGTGTATGAAGCAGACGGAAAACAATGTTTTGGACGAATCCTGACGCTGGCAGGAAATGAAGTGGACATTGACGGAAGCGTGATGTGAAAGTCAATGGAATATCAGAAAGTGGTGAGATCCTTTATCCGGCATATGACAAAGGAACGCTCACCTATCCCTGCCAGGTCGGGCAGGGAAGCGTTTTTATACTGGGAGATTACCGGACAGAGAGCAGGGACAGCAGAACTTACGGGCCGGTTTTAGTAACCAGGATCAAAGGTAAGGTTCTGACAATCTTACGGCGACGTGGATTGTAGACAATAGAAAGAACAAGGAAACCATCAAAAATAAAAGAACAGGAAATATAAAAGTTACAGGAGAAAAAAGCAACATGAAAAAAAGAATCTTGGCATTTATGATGCAGCAGCCATGGTATTTGGAAGTGCCACAGCAGTTATGGCAGCCGGTGAAGGTCAGAGCAGTGCAGCAGATACGATGACTGTGACGATTAAAAAAAATTATCAGGTAAACGGTGCAGATGGTGCGAAAAGTCCGGCAGAGACATTCAAGTTTACGAATGCGACTCTGGCATATGTTGCCAATACAAAATACAATGATGCAGTTGCGGTTGATATAGAGAAAGAGGTAGATGACAGCATGGGCATCCGCATCCCGGAAGATGTCAAGAGGATTACTATTACAGGACCTACTTACGACGAGGGAGAAAACGGTGAAAAAGATATTACAGCAGTAATTACAGCAGCAAACTATAAAAGCGTAGGAGTAGGAACTTATATTTATACCTTCCAGGAGACAGCAGGAGATACAGCAGGTGTTACCTATGACAATAATCAATACAAACTGTATGTCAATGTGGTAAATGGCGATACCGCAGGAACTTATAAGATAGGCGGAGCTTATGTGAAAAAACCGGGAGAAATACCGAAGGTACAGCATATCGTCAACACTTACCAGTCCGGTAACCTGAAGATCACAAAAACAGTAACGGGTAATATGCGCGACAAAAACAAAGTCTTTGATGTAAACGTTACACTGACCGTTGCAGATGGAAAAAAGGTAAAAGCACCGGTTACGATCACAACTACGGATACAGATTTAGGTAATCCAACCACAATCGCTGCAGGAGCTTGGAGCGGAAACAAGGCAGTAACACTGCATGTAAAAGATGGCACAACGGTTGAGCTGAAAAACCTGCCAGTTGGAGTATCTTATGCAGTAAAGGAGGACGCTTATAGCGACTACAAAACTTCTTATACACAGAACGGAAAGGACATAACAGGAGCACCGGCAAGTACTGCTGTTCGTGAAAATGCAATCGATACCGTTACGATCACCAACCACAAGGATACTGCCATAGATACTGGTGTGATCGTTTCCAATCTGCCATACATCCTGATCCTTGCAGCAGTGGCAGGCGGTCTTGTACTTTTTGCAGCAGGCAAGAAACACCGCGCAGATGAGGACTGATCCGGAAAATGGCAGAAAAAGTGCTACGGCTTCTGAACCGGACGCTGGATGCGGTCATTCTGATCGTGCTTTTGCTGGCAGGTCTGTACAGTGTGTATTCTATCTGGGATAACAGTCAGATCTACCAGCAGTCCATGGATCTGCAGGTGAAATTAAGAGATCTGAAGCCGCAGGAGGACAAGCCGTCTTTTGCGGAACTTTTACAGATCAATCCGGATGTTGTGGCCTGGGTGACGCTGGAAGGCACACAGATCGATCATCCGATCGTTCAGGGAGAGGACAATCTGGAGTATCTGAACAAAGATGTGTACGGCGACTATGCACTGTCGGGCAGTATTTTTCTGGATTCCCGCTGCAGATGCGATCTTCAGGAGGACTATCTGCTGCTCTACGGACATCATATGGAGAAACATCAGATGTTTGGTGATCTGGAATCTTACCTGCAGCAGGAATTTTTTGAAGCACATCAGACGGGGACACTGCTCCTTCCGGGAGAAACGTATGATCTGAAGATTTTTGCAGTCATGACGGCAGATGCCTCAGATGCATTTCTGTTTGATCCGGTGAAAGCAGCCAGGAACCAGACAGAGCTGTTAGATAAGATAACAAAATATGCGCTGCATCAGCGAAAAGACCAGATTGCAGAAATCAGGAAAAACAAAAGCCAGATTCTGGCACTCAGTACGTGTTCGGGTGAACGGCTCAGTGACCGGACAGTCGTGCTGGCAGAAATGATACAAAGAGACAACAGGGGGGCGGAACAGACATGAAAAAATGGAAAAGAAGATTGTATGCAGCATTTGTCTGCGTGATCCTTCTGGCAGGCAGCATGCGGGCATATGCGGCGGAAACCACCCGTTTTACGCTCCCGGTATCCTATACATGGGGAAAAGACGGGCTGATCGCGGGAAAAAAATATCAGGCAGTTTTAAGTGCCGGCCATTTGGATATGCCGATGCCGGAGGGCAGCGAGCAGGGAAGTTATACGCTGGATTTAAAAAGTGATGCAGTGCGTACTGATTTTCCGGAGATTGTTTATGATACGGTCGGAGAATACGCTTACCATATGAAAGTGGTAAGGGAAGACCAGAAGATTGTTGGAGAATTTGTGGTTTCGGTGACGGTTACGAACGGCGAAGAGGGCGGACTGATACTGAACTTCTCGGTTCGCAGTCAGGATCAGGATGGAAAAAAAGTAGGAGAGCTTACCGCCGTGGATAAGAGCGGACGAGATGCACCGGATGAGAGCGAAAGTAAGACATCCGGGGAAACTGAGACATCCAGGGAAAGTGAGACGGAGAGCAGTAAAGCGAGCGAAACAAAAAACGGCAAATACGATCAGCCAAAAGAAAATGAAACCAGGAAAAACACAGCAACATCAGGCAGCGGCGGCACAGGAAACAACCGTACTGCGTCAGGTGTAACAGCGGCGGCAGGAACAAACCGAAGTGCAAAAACAGGAGATGCTACCAGGGCAGGAGGATATCTGCTGCTTTGCATGGGTGCGCTGACGGCGATGTATCTGGCAGGCAGACGCAGAAAAGGCTGCCAGTCATGCGATCATTCATGCGGCAGATCAGGATTATGAGTCTGCAGAACTATTTTAGAGCTGGAAAAGAGAATTCTCAGGCAGGCAGAGCCTTAAAAAGAAAAAACGGTCTTCCGAATGGAATGAAACCATATCGGAAGGCCGTTTTTCTGTCACTGTTCCATTTATATTAAAAACAGCAATGCAAAAAATCGTTATGCAAGAAAAGATTTTACTTTCTGATAGATGCTTTCGGCATCCAAACCATATTTTTTCACCAGTTGAACGGCCGGACCGGATTCGCCATATACGTCGTTGATACCGATCTTCAGAACCGGAGCCGGATAATTTGCACAGAGTGCATCACATACGGCACTGCCAAGTCCGCCGATCACGGAATGTTCTTCCACGGTAACGACTTTGCCGCATTCTTTTGCAGAAGCGATGACCAGTTCTTCATCCAGAGGTTTGATCGTGTGGATGTTGATGACTTTGGCATGGATACCGTCTGCGGCGAGCATTTCTGCTGCCTGCATGCTTTCGTAAACTTCAAGACCGGTTGCAAAGATAGCTACATCGCTGCCTTCACGCAGGACAACACCTTTGCCAAGTTCGAATTTATAAGTGTTTTCATCATTAAATACCGGGATTGCCAGACGGCCGAAGCGCATGTAAACAGGACCAACGTATTCGTAAGCAGCTTTCACAGCAGCTCTTGCTTCGACATCATCAGCAGGTTGATGATCACCATACCCGGGATCGTACGCATCAGGCAATATCTTCGTTGCACTGATGGGTAGCACCGTCCTCACCGACAGAAATGCCGGCATGGGTAGCACCGATTTTGACATTCAGATGCGGATAGCCGATGGAGTTACGAATCTGTTCAAAAGCACGGCCCGCTGCAAACATGGCAAAAGAGCTTGCAAACGGTACTTTTCCGGTGCTGGAAAGACCGGCTGCAACACCCATCATGTTGCCTTCTGCTATGCCGCAGTCAATGTGTCTTTCCGGGAATGCTTTCTGGAAGATAGCAGTCTTGGTGGCTCCGGCAAGGTCGGCATCGAGTACGACCAGATCTTCGTGTTCTTTTCCGATTTCAACAAGAGCATTACCATAGCTCTCTCTGGTAGCGATTTTCTTTACTTCTGACATAATGCTTCACCTGCTTTCTCAAGTTCTTCCATAGCGAGTTTGTACTGTTCATCGTTTGGAGCAACACCATGCCAGGAAGCCTGATCCTCCATAAAGGAAACTCCTTTTCCCTTGATGGTCTTTGCGATGATGGCAGTCGGCTGTCCTTTTACGGTACGGGCTTCATCAAAAGCCTGTTTCAGTGCATCGAAGTCATGTCCGTCCACATTGATCACATGGAAACGGAAAGCTTCGAACTTTTTATCAATCGGGTAAGGAGAGTTTACATCGTCAATCTTACCATCGATCTGCAGACCGTTGTTGTCTACGATCACAACCAGGTTATCCAGTTTTCTGTGCGCAGCGAGCATGGCAGCTTCCCATACCTGACCTTCCTGGATCTCACCATCCCCGAGCAGTGTATATACACGATAGTCATCGCCTGAAAGTTTCGCAGAGATTGCCATACCGACAGCAGCAGAAATACCCTGTCCCAGAGAACCGGTAGACATATCTACACCGGGAATGTGTTTCATATCCGGATGTCCCTGAAGATAAGAACCTACATGGCGCAGTGTTTTTAAATCTTCAACCGGGAAGTATCCACGGTTTGCAAGAGCTGCGTAATAACCAGGTGCAGCATGTCCTTTGGAAAGGACGAAACGATCGCGATCCGGTTTCTTAGGATCCTTCGGATCAATATTTAATTCTTCAAAAAAAAGATAACTGTAGATGTCTGCTGCAGATAAAGAACCACCCGGATGACCGGATTTTGCAGAATAAACACCGGTAAGTGCACCCTTACGGATCTTATTTGCAGTTTTCATAAGCTCTGACTTGTTCATGGTTTCCTCCTGTTATGCTATGTTTTTACCAAAAGCGCCTAAAGGCGCAGCAATGTCCGCAGTTCATTATAAACAAGGAAGTGAAGTTCGTCAACAGAAAAGAAACAGAAGCGGATAAAGGCAAAAAGGAAGCCAGACTCCTGTGAGCCTGGCCTTAGGAAAGAGAAAAAATGAAATATATGTAAAAAAGGAATGAACCTTTGTACAAGTACTATCATAACCGGATTCTGTGAATAAAGTGTGTTCGAAAGGTGAAAGTATTGTTATGAGAATATAAACCATTTGAAAAAAATCTAAAATAAGCAGAAATGCGGGCGGATTTTTTCAAAAATATAAAAAAAGGGTTTTGTGCAGAGCGGGGTTGTGGTATAATCAGAATAATAGATTTTGCTAATCTAAATATAAAGACAGAAAATAAGGAGGACATTATGCAGGTATTATATAGAGATGAAGAAGGCGCCCTGGCGGTTCTGGAGGTAACAAAGGCTTCTTATATAGAAGAGGCAGGGATTCTGGAGGTATGCGGAAGCGAAGAAGATATTGCGCTTGCTATGGATGAGGCTGCAGCACAGAAAGCGGTCAGAGAGCTTTATGCAGATGGAAAAGCAGATCTTAGCGCATATGAGTATCAGGAAATGGATCTGGATGATGATTTTGACGATGATGACGACGATGACGATGAGGATGATTTCTTAGACCGTCTGATAGATATGGATTTTGGCACCGTTGCAAAGGACAGCCTTGTTTTCGGTGAGGACGAATAAGCCGGGGTGGACAATTTGAGAAAGAAAAAGAGCGTCCAGGATTCGCAGACAGAGCAGACCTACCTGCTGATGCACCGTCATATTAATGGATACGGCAGGCTTTTTGGCGGTCAGCTCATGCAGTGGATCGATGAAATGGCAGGGATCGTCTCCATGCGTCATGCAGGCGGACGGATCACGACAGCCTGCATTGACAATCTGAACTTCAAAGCCGGAGCTTATTTAAATGATACGATCGTACTGATCGGAAGGATTACGTATGTCGGACGCACTTCGATGGAGGTGCGTGTGGATACATATGTGGAGGATCTGGAGGGCATGCGGCGTGTGATCAACCGGGCTTATGTGGTCATGGTGGCGATCGATGAAGAAGGACATGCAGCAGAAGTTCCGGGACTGATCGTAAAGACAGAGAGTGAGAAGGCAGAGTGGGCAGCAGGAGAACGCCGCTATGCCCTGCGCAAACAAAGACGCAGAGAAGGTTTTTAGAAAAAGGACGGAAGCAGGATTATGAAAACAGTCACAGCGATTATGAGAGACGGTATTGATAAGAAGGCGATACAGGAAGCAGGAGAGATCTTAAAGCAGGGTGGTCTGGTGGCTTTTCCGACAGAGACCGTATACGGACTTGGAGGAAACGCACTGGATGAGAAAGCATCAGAAAAGATTTATGCTGCAAAAGGGAGACCTTCGGATAATCCGCTTATCGTACATATTGCAGAATTTGAAGCACTGGAGAAGATCGCAGCCAGGATTCCAAAGGAAGCGAGGATGCTTGCAGACCGGTTCTGGCCGGGACCGCTGACGATGATTTTCCGGAAAACCAAGATCAGGTTCCGCTGGAAACAACAGGAGGTCTGAATACTGTTGCAGTGCGTATGCCGGATCATCCCGGTGGCACTGGCACTGATCCGGGGCGGCAGGAGGC
>ENA-OQCX01001440-OQCX01001440.1-human-gut-metagenome-genome-assembly--contig:-NODE-1440-length-10776-cov-1.847028_pt1 | contig 10776 bp, 15 predicted proteins | sample MGYA00242762_ERZ504587 | MGnify/ENA primary metagenome ERZ504587 (study PRJEB26092, sample SAMD00036337) | human gut metagenome | host: Homo sapiens | study: EMG produced TPA metagenomics assembly of...
CGACGACGGAGTAAAAATCCCGTTTTTTGACGTTGTCCGCAACACACTGCCCATCCCAGCGTCCGCCTTCGCCACACAAAAAAAGACGTGCATACCTGAGTCTAAACTCACATACACACGCCAATATTTTTATTCAGCTTTATTAAACACTTCTTTATCCACAGCCCCATTCTGGCAAGCCACAATGGTCGTACAAACAGCATCACCGGTAATATTAACCGCTGTTCTTGCCATATCCAGAATACGGTCAATACCCATGATAATACCGATTGCCTCAACTGGAAGACCAACAGAATTAAATACCATAGTCAAAGTAACAAGTCCAACACTTGGAATACCTGCGGTACCAATGGAAGCCAGTGTGGCTGTTCCGATTACTGTAATATAATCCATAGGAGTCAGCTGGATTCCAAAAGCCTGGGCAGCGAACATAACCGCAACTCCCTGCATAATGGAAGTACCATCCATATTGATAGTCGCACCAAGAGGTATGGTAAAAGAAGAAATCTTCTTGGAAACACCCATCTTCTTGTACAGCGTATCAATAGAAAGCGGAATAGTCGCATTGGAGGTTGCAGTGGAAAAGGCAAAGGCCATAACCGGGAAAAACTTTCTGATAAACTTCACCGGATTCAGGCCTGTGAACAGCTTCAGCAAAATCTGGTATACACCAAAACACTGGATTGCCAGAGCGATCAGAACTGCGATCATATATTTTGCCAGAGGCACAAATGCGCTGAAACCAATGGTTGCAAAGGTTCTTGCGATCAGACTGAATACACCAATGGGAGCCAGACTCATAACCATCATAGTCATTTCCATCATAATATCATTAAACTGGCTGATAAAATTGGAAACGGTCTCCGCACGCTCCCCAAGCTTTGCCAGGATCACACCAATGATCAAAGCAAACACTATGATCTGAAGCATTTCCCCACTTGCCAGGGACTTGATGGGGTTATCTGGAATAATATTGAGAATGGTCTGAACCAGAGAGGTGGACTCCATAGTCTCAATATCGGAAGCATTTACCTGGATCTTACTCATATCAAGACCAATTCCCGGTCTCAAAAGAGTTCCGATTCCAAGGGCAACTGCAACTGCCACCGCTGTTGTGACCAGATAAAATGCAAGTGTTTTTCCACCTACATTTCCCAGCTTCTTAGTATCACCAATAGCCATACTTCCACATACCAGTGAGCAGAAAACAAGAGGTACTACCAGCATTTTCATAAGGCGGATAAATCCCTGCCCAAGAACGTACAGCACTCCCTCAACGATCACATCATTCTTCACACTGCTATCCGGCACCAGGTAATGGAGAACCATTCCTGTGATTGCTCCGGCGATCAGCGCAATAAAGATCATACTGGTTAAGCTGATCTTCTTTTTCTCTTTTACATTCTTTTCTTTCTTCGCGCTCATCTTAGCCCTCCCGTTTTTCTTTCATAAATTCTTCCAGAGAATCCTTCCAGCCAGGCATCTCATATACATCGATAATGCGAAGGATGAAATTATCCAGAACTGCATATGCAGGTCTGGCAGAAGAAAGATCAGACTGCGGGGTAGTACCGGATTCAGCTGCTCCTCTTTGCCTGCAAGGCGAAGTATCTCCTTTGCAAATTCATAACGATTGCAAACACCCTGACAGGTTGCATGATAGGTTCCGTACTCATTGGTGCGGATCAGATGCAGGATAATTCTTGCCAGATCTTTGGCACTTGTAGGGGAACCATACTGATCCTCCGCTACAGCCAGAGCCTGCCCTGATCTGCAGCCTCCAGAACACGGTTTACAAAGTTATTTCCCTTTCCGAATACCCAGTTGCTTCGGATGATAAAGTGCTTGTGGGTAAACTCCTTCACATAATTCTCCCGGCGCACTTGGATTTTCCGTAAACAGTCTTAGGATTTGTATTGTCAAACTCCGTGTACGGCTTCTGTGCCAGACCATCAAAAACGTCGTCTGTGGAAAGCTGCACCATCTTTGCCCCTGTTTTTCTTGCCACAAGGCTTAAGTTACGGGCGCCTAAAGCGTTTACACGAAATGCTTCCTCCGGCTGCTTCTCGCAAAGCTCTACGTCTGTGATCGCAGCACAGTTGATGATCACATCCGGACGGTTGATCTCTCCAAAATGAAGAACTTCGTCTGTTTCTGTAATATCAAGCGCATTTTTGTCTGTATTCAAAACTTCAATTTCCAACGGATCCAGCACTTCATTAATTGCCTCGCCAATCTGGCCTTCAGATCCTACGATCCATACTTTCAGCATGTTTTCTCCTCCTTTTCACACGATAAATAATATTTTAACAAGCCAGGCCATACACTGTCAAGAAAAAAGATTGCGCCCTTTTTCCAAATCTAAAAATTGAATTTCCAAAACAGCTCTTGACATCTTGAATTTCCCAGTCATACCTTGTATAATTTTTGCCAAATGAACAGGGAAGGATTCAGAATTATGAAAAGAAAAGTAGGGAAACGAAAAAAGCAGCTGCAGCAAAAATATTTCTTCCGAAAACTTCTTCTTACAGAAGAGATCCTGATCATTGCAGCAGTTATTATACTGGGAGGAGTTTTCCTCGTAAAAAGGATACGGGAAAATGTAAATACAGTTTCCATGGTTGAGGAAGCCAGCGGTCTGGACATGGATGACTCCAATTCTCTTGCCGCTGTAAAAGCCGCAATGGCAAGACCGGCAGAATTTTCTCCTAAATGCGTAGATTCCACCAGCCCATCTTTATACATAGAAACCACAGACATTGAGGTGGACGGACAGATACTTGCCAATACTTCGGATTATACCTCCACAGATACCCACTCCTTCGATGCCGGGATCAGCTACACAGATGTGGATGGAATCGTCACCTTCCGCGGAAACAATTTCCGCGACACTGCAGCCTATGGCAATACACAGATTAAAAATGGAAAAATCCAGGATCTCTGGACAGCAAAAACCGGCTCTATTACTTACGGCGATGCACCTGGTCCGGAAGCGGCTGGACCGGACAGCCTCTTATGGAAAAATGGTCCCAAGAAGTAAAGAAGTCCATGAATATGTACGACTGGGCAAAGGAAAAAGACGATCTTGTGGAAGTGATCTATGCCTGCATGGACGGCTATGTATATTTTCTGGATCTGGAAACCGGCGAGGCTACCAGAGATCCCCTTTACCTTGGTTTCACCTTCAAAGGAGCAGGTGCACTTGATCCCAGAGGTTATCCAATTATGTATGTGGGCGCAGGTTATGACAGCAATGAAGGCACTGCCAGGGTCTTTGTTGTGAATCTTCTGGACTGCAGTGTGATGTATACCTTTGGAAATAATGATGAATTTTCCCTTCGCGGAAATTTAAGCTACTTTGATTCCTCCGCCCTTGTGGATGCTGCCACAGATACCCTGATCTATCCAGGAGAGAACGGAATTCTTTATCTGATCAAACTGAATACCAGTTATGACCCGGAAGCAGGCACCTTGTCCATCAATCCGGATCACATTGTAAAATGGCGCTACTACGGAACACGTACCAGCGTAGGCTCCTACTGGCTTGGCATGGAGGACAGCGCAGCCATCTATGACGGTTATCTTTTTATTGCTGATAACGGCGGCAATCTGATGTGCCTGGATCAGAATACCCTGCAGCTTGTATGGGTGCAGGATATTCTGGATGACTCCAACTCCACTCCTGTTTTGTCTGTGGAGGACGGACACCTTTACCTGTATGTCAGCACCTCTTTCCGTCTGGGCTGGCGAAGCAGCACCACTGCAGAGGTTCCTGTCTGGAAAATTGATGCGGAGACAGGAGAGTCATCTGGCAGACCTCTTACGACTGTTCCTCCGAGGACAGTGTTTCAGGTGGTGTACAGTCTACCATCGCCGTTGGAAAAGAAGAATTGTCGGATAACATTTATGTGACTGTTGCCAGAACCGGCGGACAGGCACAAGGTGTACTTGCATGCATTGATAAAAATAGCGGGAAAGTAAACTGGGAACATGAATCTGCCTATGCCTGGTCTTCACCTGTATGTGTATACAATCCGGATGGCAGCGGAAAGGTTCTCTACTGCAACAGCACAGGACATATCTATCTTCTGGATGGAAAAACAGGAGATGTTCTTGACTGCCACCAGATCAGTGAGGGAGTCATCGAAGCATCTCCTGCTGTATATCAAAGTTATATGGTTGTGGGAACCAGAGATTGTAAAATATGGGGGATGGAACTGCAGTGATGCGGTTCCTCCCCCATTTTATTTATGCGCTAGAGCGTGTTTTGTCTCATTTACTCGATAGGCGAGCCAAACTCGCGCAGCGTATTTATCGCGTTTACTCCGATTTAATCGCCCAGCGCATTTTCGTAGACCGTGCGCGTCCATTCTGGGCACATTCCTGGCTGACGGACGGATCACGTCTCTGGAATAATCGGAATAAATTCCCTCTTTGTATCCAGCCTTCAGCGCTTTCTTCACCAGCTTATCCTCTCCTGAATGGAACGTAAGGATTGCCGCTCTTCCACCAGGCTTCAGTGCTCCCGGCAGCTTCTCCATAAACTCATACAGAACCTCAAACTCCCGGTTCACATCAATCCGAAGGGACTGGAAAGTACGCTGGCAGGTCTTTTTGATGGTCTCCTTCTTCTCTTTTTCCGGAAGGAAATCCAGAGTTTTCTCAATGACCTGACGAAGCTTTGTGGTGGTATCCATGTGGTTTCCTTTGCGGATCTCATCTGTGATCGCCTTGGCAAGCTCTTCACAGTATGGCTCGTCTGAATTCTCATAAAGCATTCCAGCAAGCTCATCCCGGGTAATATGTTCCAGGCGCTCTGCCGCACTGATCCCGGCTTCCTGATTCAGGCGCAGATCCAGAGGTCCGTCTGCTTTGAAGGAAAAACCTCTCTTGGGATTATCGATCTGCATGGAGGACACGCCGAGATCAGCAAGAAGGAAATCAAAACCTCCCACTTCTTTTGCGATCTCATCAATGGTACAGAAATTCTGAAGTTTAATGGTAAGAATATCCTCCCCAAAGCCAAGATCTTCCAGTCTTTTCTTTGTCTTGGCTGCTTCCTCATGGTCTACGTCAGTGGCATACATATGCCCCTGTCCCTGCAGGCACTGAAGCATGGCCTTTGTATGACCGCCGTAGCCAAGTGTGGCATCAAAGCCAATCTGTCCTGGTTTGATCTCCAGAAAATCAATAATCTCTTTTACCATAATAGAAATATGCATGCCTGCCGGGGTATTCCCTTTTTGCATTACATGCTGAATGGTATCCTGGTATTTCTCTGGCTGAAGTTCTTTATATTTCTCCTCAAATTTTTTCGGGTATCTGCCCTTGTAGCGCACTCTGCGCTTATGAGACTGCTGCCCCTCCTGCACACTCTGCGCATTCTCATGCTGTCTGTTCTCTTTTTCCTGTGACATTCTGATCTCCTGTATCTTTTTATCTGTTGCCATCTACCAATTCGCAGAAAAATTCTTTATGCCGGAATTCTCACCCATTTCGTAAACAGCAACTTCATTTGCTAATTCTGCCGCATCATCACATCAATGTTTCCAAACTACAGCTAACATCTTCTGTAATTACCCCTGCTTCCGTTTCTCCAATTCCATACTGATTTTCGAAACAAACAGATCAAACGCCACGTCATTCTTTCCGCTGTTGATCACAATATCAGCCTTGGAACGAGTGGGCTCTACATAAAGGTAATGCATGGGTTTCACTGTATTTAAGTACTGTTTAATAATTCCATTCAAGTCTCTTCCCCGCTCTTCCACATCACGAGAAATCCGGCGGAGGATACGCTCATCGGCGTCAGCTTCCACATAGACCTTAATATCAAGAAGCTCACGCACTCTGGGATCTGCCAGAAGAAGGATTCCCTCCACAAGGATCACCGGACTTGGGGTGATATGAAGGATCTTGTCGGAACGGTTATGTTGGGAATAATCGTAAACCGGACAGTCAATAGCTTTCCCCTGCCTCAGAAGTTTCAGATGCTCCACCAGAAGCTCTGTCTCCAGGGAATCCGGATGGTCGTAATTCACAGTCACACGCTGCTCAAAAGGGATTCCATCCTGTCTGCGGTAATAATTGTCGTGATAAAGGACTACTACGTCATCTCCAAAACGCTTTTTAATTCTGTTTGTAAAAGTAGATTTACTGGAGCCGGAGCCGCCGGCAATTCCTATAATAAGACTTTCCATATTCTTCTCCTACCTGTCAAGATCAAATTCTTCCGGCATAAATCTCGGACAAATGTTCTCTGAGGTACAAATTACAGTTGAGGAAAGACGGGTACCAATGGCACATGCCTCTCTCATTGTTTTTCCATAGGTAAGGCCTACGCACACACCTGCAAAAAAGGCATCTCCCGCGCCTGTGGTGTCAACACATCTACCTTCATAGCTGGGTAAACGCCCCATTTTCCTTCCTGATCTGCATAAGCTGCACCATCACTTCCCATGGTAATCACCATCTTTGGAATATGGGCGGACTGGATCCTTTTTGCCAGACACCGGGCCATTTCTTCAGGCTTCAGGTCACCGTAATCCTCAGAAAACAGGATGCCCGCTTCCTGCTGGTTGCATACAAAGCAGGCTGTCCGCCTTAAAAAGTCACGTCTTTCAATGGCAATGGTCATATTCGATACAAGAGCGTATACTTTTTTGCCGTATTTCTCTGCATAGTGAAAAGTCTTCTTCACAATTTCCTTGTCAATATCGATCTCGATCACAACGCTGTCCGCATCCTGGAAAATTTCATCTCCGTGTTCATCCAGGATCTGCTCTATCGGACGATGGTCCGGACGTTTGGAAATAGATGCCACCACATCTCCGTCCTGGTCAAAGACAGCCAGCCAGGTTCCCATGCCGTTTTTTACCTTACGCATATATCTGGTATCTACTTTATGACGCTCCAGTTTGCGGATCACATCATCCCCCATAGCGTCGTCATCTACCAGACTGACAAAGGTTGGTTTCAACTCTATATTGGCAATATCTTCCACTACATTTCTTCCTACACCGCCGTGGATCTGCTGGATCACACCGGCATTTCTTCCTCCTGGAATAAATGGTGCTGTGGAATAACCTTTCACATCGATAAAAACATCACCGATTACAACAATTCCCATATTATAACTTTTCTCCTTTGTTACGTTATATCTTTTGGTTTGCGCTGCCTCTTATGAAACCCGCACTTCCTTACGGCTACATACCGGCTATGATTTCCGTCACCAGCTTTTTAAAAGATTTCGCCACTCTGTCTGCAGTCTCCTGAACCTCCTTGTGGTTCAGCTCCTGTTTCGAAATGCCAGCTGCCATGTTGGTGATACAGGAAATTCCGCACACTTCAATTCCCATATGACGGGCTGCCATTGCCTCACATGCAGTGCTCATTCCAACTGCGTCACCGCCCCATATACCGCCATTCTCACTTCAGCCGGAGTTTCATAGGCAGGGCCTGTAAACTGCACGTATACGCCCTCCTGGAGACCTATACCACATTTTTCCGCACTGGCGCGGATCACCTCTCTCAATCGTCTACTGTATACCTCACTCATATCCGGAAATCTGCATCCCAGCTCCTCAATGTTCGGTCCGATCAGCGGACTTGGAATTCCTGTGGTAATATGATCGGTGATCATCATAAAATCGCCTGGTTTAAAATTCGGGTTCACTCCACCGGCTGCATTTGTAAGAAACAGCTTCTTCGCCCCCATCATGCCCATCAATCTTGTGGGAAGAACTACATCCGTCATTGGATAGCCTTCATAGTAATGCACTCTTCCCTGCATGATCACAACCGGCACATTTTTCACATATCCAAATACAAATCTGCCTTTGTGGCCTGCAACTGTGGAGGTTGGAAAGCCCTCAATCTCTGTATAGTCAATGGTGGTTTCGATCTGGATCTCATCTGCATAATCTCCAAGGCCGGATCCCAGGATCAGCGCCACTTCCGGTTTAAAATCTGTCCTTTTTCTGACACTTGCAAGGCAAGTCTCTAATTTCTGATATAAATCGCTCATGTACACCTTCTCCTTTATCTGCAGCTATCCGGCTTATTGCCAGGACAGCTTATAACATTATTTTCATATAAACAGAAAGCCTTCAATACCATGCGTTTTGCCATAGTCTTGTTTTCCGTTTATACGTTGCCGATTTTCTCATCAACAGTCTGCTTTAGCCTTTCGTACTGCTCCCTGTCGATGTAGATCTGATTGCCTTTTTTCACGATCAGCTGTTCTGCTTGAAACTTCTTGATGGCGCGGCTGATGCTTTTCAGGCAAAGGCCTGTCTCATCTGCCATATTCTGCCGGCTTTCGCCGATGCATAAAATGTCATTTTTGTTATATTTTTCGAACCATTCCGAGAAGAGTACAGCTAATCTGTCAGCCCCTTCCAAAAACAGGTACAGACGGTTCCGCCGCTCTTCCTCCAACAGGGAAGCACAGGTAAGCTTTGCCTCCATGCGAAAAGCTTCCGTATCTGAATAAATCCATTTCTCATACTGCGCTCTTGGAAGCTTGGTAACGATACACTCTGTCTCTGTCTGCAGGGTGGTCTGGTAGGTGTCCTGTCCCAGGATCACCTCCATACCACCAAGCGCAATGAGATTCATAGGCTTCATAAAATCATAGGCAATGCCGGAAATCCGGTAATCTGTGGCTTTTACTCTTCCTCTGGCAACAAAGAAAATCGTATCTGCCGGTTCATTTTCCCTGATAAAAGTAGTTCCGGCTTCCATTATCTCACTCTGAAACAGGTCCATAAGCCATAATGGCGCAGTACGGAAATAAGCTTCAAATTGTTTCTGTTTCTCACGTTCCAGTTCACGAAGGAATGGAAGTACATCGTGTAAATAGGTGTGTTTCATATGATTTCCTCATCTTCTGCCATGTGCTGCAAATCATTTGTTTCTATCCGGCTTCTGCCGCAAAAGCAGACAATCCACCGGATGAACAACCGCTATCCAACAGCTGCTTTTCTATTTTAGCATAATTTCTCAAGAATGGAATGTCCGATAGTTCCTTCCGGCATTTTCACGTCAAAATTATCTGCTACTGATGCGCCAATAACGGAAAAAGTATCCTCGTTTTCAAGGGGGCCACCCTCTTTCATAGTCTTGGAATAAGCCAGGAAGGGAACATACTCTCTGGTATGGTCAGTGCCGCTATAGGTGGGATCATTCCCGTGATCTGCGGTAAGAATAAGAAGGTCATCCTCCCGAAGCTCTTCCAAAAGAACGCCCAGGTTCTTGTCAAACTTCTCGATTTCTTTGCCGTAGCCTTCCACATTTCGTCTGTGTCCCCACAGGGCATCGAAATCAAACCAGGTTCACAAAGCAAAGTCCCCTGAAGTCTTCTTTGCAGATTTGGATGGTCTGCTCCATACCGTGTACGGAGCTATCAGAATGATAGTCTTTGTGATTCCTTCGCCGCAGAAAATATCGTTGATCTTCCCTACACCGATCACATCCAGCCCATTATCCTTTAACGCATTTAATGCAGTCAGACCTGTTGGCTTCAAAGCATAGTCATGACGATTACTTGTTCGCCTGAACTCACCTTTCTTTTTGCCAACGTATGGTCTGGCGATGACACGGCCTACACGCCATTCATCCTTCCGTGTAATTTCTCTTGCGATCTCGCAGCAGCGGTACAAATTCTGAAGATCAAAGGTTTCCTCATTTCCGCAGATCTGAAGAACAGAGTCGGCTGAAGTATACACGATCATGGCACCTGTATGGATTTCTTCCTCCCCAAGTTCTTCAATGATCTCCGTTCCGCTGGCGCTCTTGTTTCCAATCACGCGCTTGCCGCAGCGCTTCTCCAGTTCCGCGATCAGCTCCGGCGGAAAGCCAGTGTCTGTGAAAGTCTTAAACGGCTTCTCTGTCTTAATTCCCATCATTTCCCAATGACCAGTCATTGTATCCTTGCCATGCTGCTTCGCCTACGCGCATGTAACGTCCAATCGGCTTCTCCACACCTTGCATATTTCCTGCCGGATGAAGATTTAACATTCCAAGCTTCTTAAGATTTGGTATTTCCAGGGAGCCCATTTTATCCAGAATATGTCCGAATGTATCCACTCCCACATCCCCGAATTTCTCTGAATCCGGCATGGCACCGATTCCCAGAGAATCCAGAACGATCACGAAAATCCTTTCATATTTTTTCAAAATAAAATCCCTCGTTTCCAATATTTTATCCTTTTATTCCCAGTTCAGAATACAATCTCGCTTTCACCTCATCAGTGGCAAATGCCGTATCCACTGCATTCTTCATCATCAGCCGTATCTCTTCCTCCTGAATGCCATACGTGTTCTGGATGAACTGAAGCTCTTTGGTAAGGCTTGTGTTGCTCACTGTACGGTTGTCCGTGTTGATGGAAACCTTCAATCCTGTGTTCAGAAATTCCCGGATGGGATATTCTGACGGACTGTTTACTGCTTTTGTCTGAAGATTGCTGATGGGACACATTTCAATTCCAATGCCTCTGTCAGCCAGCTCTTTTTGAATATTATAATGGCCTCGCATGGCGATTCCATGTCCGATCCTGCCGGCTCCCGCTTTTACAGCATCCACAATGTTCTGTACGCTTCCGCACTCTCCTGCATGAAGGGTAAAGGGCATCTCCAGCTTACGGGTGTTCTGAAAAAGCTCCATAAACTGTGCCATGATATGCTGCTTCCGCACCTGCCAGATCCGCCGCACACACACATATCCCAGATATTCACGGGCTGTTTTTATCATCGGCTGTTGTCCTCCTGGCTGTG
>ENA-OQCX01001443-OQCX01001443.1-human-gut-metagenome-genome-assembly--contig:-NODE-1443-length-10761-cov-1.982321_pt1 | contig 10761 bp, 14 predicted proteins | sample MGYA00242762_ERZ504587 | MGnify/ENA primary metagenome ERZ504587 (study PRJEB26092, sample SAMD00036337) | human gut metagenome | host: Homo sapiens | study: EMG produced TPA metagenomics assembly of...
CGTTGCTGTTGTTCAGCACGTAGTTGTGGTCGTATCCGCCGGCAATCTTCAGCTGCTCATAATCTGCCTCAATATCTGCACCGATGCTCTTTGCAGCACGGAAATCCATCGGTGTTCCCTCAACAGGAAGGATCTCTCCGGTTGGGGATCATGCCCTCTCCTACCGGTGTGAACGCATCTGCATCCAGCCATAAAATGTGATCTTCGATCTTTCCTGATGCATGTCCTGCCAGATTGTAATATCCGTGATTAGTCATATTGGCAATCGTATCTTTATCAGAAGTTCCTTCGTAGTGAATCTTCACTTCGTTTTCCATGGTCAGTGTATAAGTAACGGTGATATCAAACGTACCCGGCAGTCCCTGTTCACCGTCTGCACCGACATGATGGAAACTTACACTGTTTCCATCCTCGTCTACGGACGCATCCCAGATGATATTGCTGTAACTTTCACTTCCGCTGTGAAGATTGTTTTCGCCTTCGTTTTTCTCCATCTGATACACATGTCCGTCAATCACGACCTGTGCATCTTTTGTCCGGTTTCCGTTTCTTCCGATGATTGCACCAAAATAGCAGGTTCCCTGCTCATAATCCTGCACATCATCATATCCAAGCAGTACATCTTTGCTTCTGCCCTTTGCATCCGGAGCAAGGATTGACACCATGGTTGCACCATAATCGGTCACTTCCAGTGCCATACCTTTTCCATTTACCAGTGTATAGATATGTGCAATCTTACCTTTTGAAGTTTTTCCAAATTCGCTTACTTTAATGCCCATTGTTCTGAAATCCTCCTGTGAAAATTTATCGTTTTCAGTATAACATTACCCTTTTTAAATTGCAATGCACGATAGATGTCTCCATTATAATGGGGAGTTATATTTTTTGTCAATTTTATAATTATGATGTGGGTGTCAAAAGTCCCCAACTATGATGCCTACAGATTGTTCTCAGGAATTTCTCATATAATCAAAATATCTGGAACATGCCACAATTCCACAGATAGCATAAAAAATCATTGCCAAAACGAATCCCTCAACGCTGCGTACAAATAATACCAGTATCAAGATCAGAAGAAACGTCGCAGTTCCATCCGATGCAGCCATTTAAACATGTGATAACGCTTCGGCGACATTTCATGTTCTGCTGTTTTTGCATTTGTTGCCTCACATTCTATCATCGCACCAAAACGTGAAAAGTGCCGGTAAGCAGTATAGGGAATTCCGTCCAACGTAAATTCCGGATACATTCCTTTTTTTGTTATCACAATCTTCATTCCTTTTTCAGAGGCATACTGCAATAATGCTTCTTCAAATTCTTCCGGATTCATGCACATGGTATCCGGCCTGAAAGAGAAGCGTGCCTCTGCTTCTGCTTTCGATACTTTTTGAAATCATTCAGCAAATCCGCAAAAACGGCACCTTTCTTTTCCTTTTCATCCATTTTCTTCAAATAGTACTGTGGATCAAACTCTCCGAGATTTTCCTCTTTAATCTCTTCGCAGAAATCAATCGCATCCGTCAGCTCCGCTCTCTGCTTTTCCAATCTTTCCTTCTGCTTTTGGATCACCTTACCAAGCATTTCAGGACGATCAAAGGTATCTTTAATCTCCTCAATCGGAACATCCAGTTTCCGTAAAATCTTAATCTGAAGAATCCGCTTTATATCTTCCGGCGTATATTCACGATATCCATTCTTCTCATTTCGTTTTGGCTGCAGCAGGCCCATCTTTTCGTAGTACCGGATATTTGCACGACTGATACCGGTCTGTTCTTCTGCTTCTTTGATATTGCTCATAAAACCTCTCCTCTCTTTGTACTTTGCATCAGACAAGTACTTTATAGTGGGATTGTAAGGTATAAAGCTGCTTGAATGTCAAGTATTTTATAGAAAATTCCAGTCAAATCACAAACAAGACCTGCAATCCATATAGATTACAGGCCTTGCCATATCTTTGTCACAGAAATGCTCTGTGACAAATCTCATTTTACATTTACCATGTTGTTGATTGCAGTCAACAGTGCATTGATGGAAGCACGGACGATATCCTGATCCACGCCGGCACCCCAGTAATGTTCTCCGTCTTTGCTGCGGATACCAACATAGGCGATCGCTTTGGAGCTGGAACTCTGTTCCAGTGCATGCTCCTGATAAGTTGTCAGATCATATTCCAGACGGACTGATTCTTCAGTGCGTTGCTTACTGCATTCAGACGGCCATTTCCGCTGCGATCGCAACCACGCTCTTGCCTTCACATTCTACGGTCACCTCTGCAATAATGCCATTATGCTGTTTTGAAGTGTACTTCGCTGACATTGAACGGCGTTCTGATATCTTCAAATTTTTCTTTAAACAGATTGAAAATTTCCTGAGGCTGCAGTTCTTTGTGCTGATGGTCTGAGCTGTCTTTTGCAGCATATCCCATGCTTCACGCATTTTTGCCGGAAGGTTCAGTCCAAAGTTCTGCTCAAGAATATAGCCTACGCCGCCTTTTCCGGACTGACTGTTGATACGGATAACATCTGCTTCATATTTTCTTCCGATATCGGTCGGATCGATCGGCAGGTACGGAACTGTCCAGGTCGGCAGTCATGTTCTTCACGGTAATGCATACCTTTTTGCGATCGCATCCTGATGGGAACCGGAGAATGCTGCAAATACAAGCTTCCGCCGTACGGACTTCTCATATCGATATGCATGCCTGTATATTCTTCATATGCTGCAGAAATTGCCGGCATATCACTGAAGTCAAGCTGCGGATCCACACCCTGAGAATACATATTCAGTGCCAGCGTCACAATATCCACATTTCCGGTACGCTCCCCATTTCCGAACAGAGTGCCTTCAATACGATCAGCACCTGCCAGAAGTCCCATTTCTGCATCGCTGATGCCACATCCACGGTCATTATGCGGATGCAGAGAGATCAGCACATTCTCACGGTATTTCATGTTTTTGCTCATATATTCAATCTGGCTTGCGTAAACGTGCGGCATTGCATTCTGTACGGTACTTGGCAGGTTGATGATGCATTTGTTATCTGCGGTCGGCTGCCATACATCCAAACTGCGTTGCATACTTCCAGTGCATATTCCGGTTCTGTTCCGGTAAAGCTCTCCGGACTGTACTCAAATGCAAAATTTCCTTCTGTCTCATCAGCCAGCTTTTTCAGAAGTTTTGCACCGTCTACGGCAATCTTCAGGATCTCTTCTTTGGATTTTTTAAATACCTGTTCTCTCTGTGCTACGGAAGTAGAATTATATACATGTACGATCGCTCTCGGAGCACCTTTCACTGCTTCAAAAGTCTTGCGGATAATATGCTCTCTTGCCTGTGTCAGAACCTGAATGGTCACATCATCCGGAATCAGGTTCTGATCGATCAGTGTTCTCAGGAAATTATACTCTGTCTCGGAAGCGGCCGGGAAACCAACTTCGATTTCTTTAAAACCAATCTTTACAAGCAGTTTAAAGAATTCTACCTTCTGTTCCAGACTCATCGGTACGATCAGTGCCTGGTTTCCATCACGCAGGTCAACACTGCACCAGATTGGTGCCTTATCTACATAAGTCTTTTTCACCCAGTCATTGCATTCTACTGGCGGCATAAAATACTGTTTCTGATACTTACTTACATTTTTCATCATTTTAACAGATCTCCTTTTCTTTGCTCGATTGAAATGATTTATCCGGCAGGCACCGCATATATAACGTTTTTCTGTGAAACAGTTTCACAGCATAAAAAAGCCTTCCGTCTTGCTATAACACATCTGTTGTTATAGAGACGAAAGGCTAACTCTTCCGCGGTACCACTCTATTTTATGAACGAACTTCATACTCTCACCGGATACGGATTTGCATCTTATATCCTGTCCCTGTAACGGTGGACTTCCGTCTGCTCCTACTCTCCCTTGATTTCAGGCAGCTGCTCCAAGGTCAGTTCCATCCTTTCCGTCCACTGTCTCGCATCACCCGACAGCTTTCTGTATTCTGGTCAAAATGTACTATTCCTCATCAACGCTTTTCCTATCAATGAATAAATACTATCATTTCTGACCAGACTTGTCAAGGTTTTTTCCATTTCCTATATATATTTTCGATCCAGTGTAAATCCTCTGCCACGCACTTCATTGATCTGCGTTACGGAAAGAAATGCTTTCTTATCGACTTCCTGCACCATCTCGGTCACAGTATGCAGCTTTCTTGATGAGATCACACAACACACTGCCATCTCATTTTTTTGCAGATAGCCGGTTTCAATATGGTACATGGTTGCCCCAAGATCCAGTTTCTGAAGAAGCATATCGCGGATTTCCTGATAATGCCTGGATATGATCATGACCTGTACTTTTTTCTGTCCTGCCAAAGAGACATATCCGAGTACGATGGAACTTAAGATTACGATCAGGATTCCATACAGAACCTGTTCTTTTGTCGATATGGCAACCTGTAACAGAAGCACTGTGAAATCAAAAAGATACATAGAAACCGCCACCGGAATACCGAACTTTTTATTCAGGATCAGCGGCGGAATATCCAGCCCTCCTGTTGATGCTCCAAACCGAATCACGATCCCGACACCAAGACCGACCATAATGCCGGCATAGATAGCTGAAAGCAGAATGTCATTTGTCATCGTTGCGATCCACTGCTGCTGCGTAAAAAAAGAAAGGAACATTGGATACACAATAGTACTCACGATGGTCGTCAGTGCGAATTTTTTGCCGAGTACAAATGCCCCGACTACAAACAAAATAATATTGTAAAAGCTACCGCTACCGAAAGATCTATCCCGAATACTCTGCTCGTAACAAGTCCAAGCCCGGTTGCACCACCCGTAATCATGCCATGCGGCAATACAAAAGCTGCAATTCCAAATGCCAGGATCGCATTTCCAAACAAAATACCGCACAGTTCCAAAATCTGATACCCCCATTTTTTATTCATGTGCCTGCTCCTTTTCCTTAGTTTTTCCAAATGATTCATTCTTATTCTACCTTGTCCTGCAGTGCAGTGCAAGCCGCCGCATCATAGCAGTAACGCAATATCAGGATGATGCCGGGAAAAGCTGTGGGACACACAAAACAGGGATATCACCTGAAAACGGGAAAAAGCAGACTCCAGAACGGAATCTGCTTTTATCTTGCCCAATATAAATTGAAAGCTTAAATCATTTCTCACTATAAGACGATAAACGATTAGTTGTTGATCAGTTTGTCTTCGCCATTCCAGCTGTACAGTTTTCTGATCTCTGCACCGACTTTTTCTGAAGGATGCTCGGAAGCCAGTTTTCTCATCGCTTTGAAGTGTACCTGACGTCCTGCCTGTGACATATCCAGAAGGAATTCTTTTGCGAAAGTACCATCCTGGATGTCTTTGAGAACCTGTTTCATAGCTTTCTTTGTGTCTTCTGTTACGATCTTAGGACCTGTGATATAATCGCCATACTCGGCTGTGTTGGAGATAGAATATCTCATTCCTGCAAAACCACTCTGGTAGATCAGGTCTACGATCAGTTTCATCTCATGGATACATTCGAAGTATGCATTTCTCGGATCATATCCAGCTTCACACAGTGTCTCGAATCCTGCCTGCATCAGTGCACATACACCACCGCAGAGAACTGCCTGCTCACCAAAGAGGTCTGTCTCTGTTTCTGTACGGTAAGTTGTCTCCAGCAGACCTGCTCTTGCTCCACCGATTCCAAGACCATAAGCCAGTGCTTTGTCCCATGCTTTTCCGGTGTAATCCTGCTCTACAGCGATCAGACATGGGGTTCCTTTTCCTGCCTGGTACTCGCTTCTTACAGTATGTCCAGGAGCTTTTGGAGCGATCATAGTTACATCAACATATGCCGGCGGTTTGATGCATCCGAAATGAATGTTGAAACCATGTGCGAACATCAGCATATCGCCTTCATTCAGGTTTGGCTCAATGTCTTTTTTTGTACATATCTGCCTGCAGCTCATCGTTAATCAGAATCATAATGATGTCTGCCTGTTTTGCAGCTTCTGCTGCTGTATATACTTTTAATCCCTGAGCTTCTGCTTTTGCCCAGGACTTGCTGCCTTCATACAGACCAACAATAACATCACATCCGGAATCTTTCAGATTCAGTGCATGTGCATGTCCCTGGCTGCCGTAACCAATAATTGCAATCTTGTGTCCTTCCAGTGCGGAAAGGTTACAATCTTCCTGATAAAAAATTCTTGGTTCCATTTTATGTTCCTCCATTTATGTATATATTTGTTAAAGGTATAATAAATGCCTCTAGCTTTCTTCTTTACAGGTAACGGACATCCTCCGCTCCTCTTGACAAACCTGTCATACCTGTCCTTGCCAGCTCTAATATCTCGTAATCGGCAAGAAGCTTGAAAAATGCTTCGATCTTGGACTCTGTACCGGTAAGCTCAATGATCAGAGAATCTACTCCCACATCAATAATCTTCGCGCGAAAAACATTTGCAATGGACATTACATCCTGACGATTCTCACGTCCAACTCTTACCTTTACAAGTACCAGTTCCCTTGTCACACTCTCGCCTTCTGCCAGTTGTTTGATATCAACCACATCGACCAGCTTTGCCAACTGTTTTGTGATCTGATCCAGGATCTGCTGATCGCCGTTCACCACAACAGTCATGCGGGAATATCTTGGATCTGCCGTCTCGCCAACGGTCAGACTGTCAATATTATAACCGCGGCGGCTGAACAGCCCGGCTACTCGGCTCAGTACACCGGAGGTATTGTCAACCAATAAGGATAATACTCTTTTCTTCATTGGGATTTCCTGCCTTCTTTCAAAACTGCCTCTGTTTTCCTGAGGTTTATTGTATTTTACCAACAAATATTTACTTTGTCAATGTAAAGTGTCACTAAAATATAATGATAAATTGATATTCTGCATTATATTTTAGTTTTTTCTGATTTTGCAGCATTTTTATAACTGTTATAGCAGTACTCTATAATGTCTTTTCGACGGATGATACCGATAAAAATTTTCTTATCATCAATCACCGGTACAAAGTTCTGATTCATGGAGGTAAGGATCAGATCCTCAATCTCACAGTCAATGTTAACCGGTTCATTATACCATCTGCGTTTTACTTTTGCGAGCGGGATATCTTCGGTCGCATATATATCAATGATCTTATGGTCTTTAATATACCAGAGAAGATCCCCTTCTGTCAGCGTACCCACATAACAGCCATTGCGATCGATCACAGGTACTGCACTGTAACGATAGTGTTCCATTTTTTCCAGTGCCTGACGAAGAGAATAATCTTCATAAAGATACGCCACTTCACTTTTTGGTGTCAAAGAAAATAATACATTCATGCTGTCTTTTTATTCTCCATTTTCCTGACGGTGCCTGAAGCATCTGCCTTTTTCTTTTGTTGCCTGTTCAAGGTTTTAATGCATAACCAAGTTCGGACAATATATCACGGGGACTGCCATAAATGACCATGTCTGCTTTTACGTCAGTATAATGCTCCTGTTCATGGATGACCACAAGCTGTTCCCCGCCAAAAAATTTCACATAATTTGAATATACACTGGATGACAATCTGGTTCCAATCAGAAGAAGTACGTCTGCTTTCTCTACCTCTGTCGCAGCGAGGGAAGTCAGATGACTGTCCAGTTGCTCACCATATAGCGTAACCCCAGGACGAACAACATTGCCGCATACCTGACAGCGCGGTGCTTTTTTACTGTCCCGTATGTATTCCATGGAATATATCTGACCACATTTCGGACACCGGTTCTGATAAATGCTTCCCCTGAGACTTAAAACATGCCGGCATCCTGCCCGCTTTTCAAAATCGAAAATGTTATCCGTGAGAATACATTGAATTTTACCGGCTTCTTCCATTTCCTTCAATGCATAACAACTCTCTGGTACTTCCCAGTCTTTTTTGAGAACTTCTGCTTTATAGAAATCAAAAAATGAATCTGGTCGGGTCATGTAGTATGCACTTGAAAAAATATCTTCCGGCGATCTGCCATAATTCTGTTCGATTTCGTAGGCATAGTCCTGATCGTGAAAGGTTCGGCATCCACTTTCTGCAAGGATGCCGGAACCACATAATACAACCGTGTACTTGCTGCTGTCCAATACTGCCTTTAAATAGTTAATTTTTTCTCCCATAAGCCACACATCCTCCTTAGGATAAGCATACCAAAAAAAGTAAAAGTATGCAATCCCTTAGTGAATGATCATTGCATTTTCTCCAAGTTTATCATAATATTTGGCAAATTTTTCTGCATCTCTTTCTACCAGTCCATCCAGCGGATCCTGAATATAGACAATGTTTTTTTCTTTATCAAAACCACACAGGACCATACAGTGTTCATTACGAAACCAGCGATAGGTTTTTCCTTCGAATTCGCAGATTTCATCTGTCGGAACAGGCTTTTCCAGATACATGGTATTCCACACAACAACCGGTATGCCGGCGGCAACGTAATCATAAAGAACATCGAAATCAGTATCAGAAAGATCAAATGACCCGTTTGCTGACTTTCCTGTGCCTCCAGATAATCATTGGCTGTTTTGATCAGTCCCGGTGCAAAAATCCCTGCACCATCAATCGGTCATGCGGATCTCCCATATAACCAGTCGCAAAATTACCCGTCACCGAACACCAGATAGTCATCAGCAATAGTCGTTTTATCAAGGTCAAATCCCAGATAATTTAAAACCATAGTAAGTGCCACAGATTCACATCCGGTTGGAAGTTCAGGATTCTGAAGGATATTTTCCATATCAATTATTTTATGGCTTTTCTGAGTCGGACCTGGAACCGGAAGTTCACCCTCCGGCGTCGTATCTTCCGTCTCCTGTTCTGTGATTTCTTCTGTGATTTCTTCTGTATTTTGAAAAGTATCCGTGTCTGTTTCTGTTTCTATAGCAGAGGTTGAAATATTGTCCTGTTCTACTGCTTCCTGCGCCTGCATGGTTTCTTCTTCACTGTCTGTTTCAGCATGTGTTTCAATCTGTTTTAACGGCTTTTTTTTCTAATTCCGTACAGCCTGTTGTTAAAACCGATACTGCAAGCAAGAGTATGATATTTCTTTTTTTATTCATAGTTACACCTGAAATCTTTCTATTTTATCGTTTTACAGATATACAATAATCTCAGTTCCCTCTCCTATTTTACTGTGTATTTCGATATATCCCCCGTAATATTCCACGACATGTTTTACAATGGAAAGCCCAAGTCCGGTTCCGCCGGTCTGCTTGGAATGACTTTTATCTACACGGAAAAAGCGTTCAAAAATACGACTCTGGTATTTCATCGGAACACCAATACCGGTATCTTTCACGCAGATACAGGGTTTTCCTTTTTTTTCAGACACCGTAACCCAGAGTGTTCCACCCTGCTTGTTGTATTTAATGCCATTTTCAATCAGATTATAGAACAGATCATTCATGAGCTGTCCGGATGCCAGGTAGAAAACCGGTTCACCCCGTAATTCTACGGTAACTTCTTTTCTTCTGGCTGCCGGTTCCAGCCGGTTGCAGACATCCCTGGCAAATTCCAGCAGGTTTACATTTTCTTTGTCATAATAGGCTTCTTTGTCATCGAGCTGACTCACTTTGATAATATCATTTACCAGAGTAAGAAGGCGGGTTGCCTCTTTATGGATTTTGGCAGCGAATACCGGGACATCCTCCTTTAGAACCATGCCGTTTTCCATCAGTTCGGCAAAACCGGAAATGGATGTGAGCGGTGTTTTCAGCTCATGTGATACATTTGCAGAAAACTCTTTCCTTAGTTTTTCTGTGCGTTCTCTCTCTGTAATATCCAGAACGAGAATAATAATACCATGTATTTTTCTGTTTTCCAATATCGGATTGCTGAAATATTGCAGTTTTTTTTGATTCAGATCCTGCGTGACCGTATATACATGACCGGAAAGTGCAACGTCCACCACTTCCTTCATCTGCTCGCTGTCACAAAAAGAGGTGATATTCTGACCGGTAAAATTCATTCCGGAAACTTCGAACAAATTGCGGCAGCTCTGATTCATATACTGGATATGGCGCTTGTGATCCAGCATGATCAGACCTTCATTCATATTTTCTGTAATGGTATTAAATTTATACTCCTGATCTTTCAGAATCTGCATCTGCTTCTGAATTTTCCGATTCTGAAAGTCCAGACGTTTCTGTAAAACACCAAGTTCCGGAAAAGAAATCTGTTTTAAAGGATCTTCCAGATCAATACCGCTGATGCCATCTACAATATCGTTTGTCAGACGATGGGCAATCAGAAAAGTAAGAAACGTAACCATAACAGCTATCCCGGACAGTAAAGGAAGAATCCGTAAAAATCCATCCCAGATGCTTACACTCTCACTGGAAATCCTCAGATAGTCTCCGTTGGATAATTTTACAGCATAATAATAGGTCTCTGATTTTATGGTACTGGAAATCCGGCTGCCGGAACCTTCTCCTGATTCTCTGGCCATCAGAATTTCCGGACGCTGACCGTGATTTTCCATTTTGGAAATATCTTTAATACGGTTATCATAGAAAACTGTACCGTCGGCATCGATCAGTGTGATCCGGAACTTTACTTTTTCAGATGCCTGACAGAATATTTTAAGATCTGGATTTTCTTCCAGTATGGAGGAGATAAATTCGGCTTCTTCTCTCATCCCATTTTCTTTTTGTGCATGTATTGTCTGATTATAAGAAAAACAAAACAAACGTACTATCAGTATCTCAGAAGGGCAACCCAGAATAATTTCTGTA
>ENA-OQCX01001444-OQCX01001444.1-human-gut-metagenome-genome-assembly--contig:-NODE-1444-length-10759-cov-2.175508_pt1 | contig 10759 bp, 17 predicted proteins | sample MGYA00242762_ERZ504587 | MGnify/ENA primary metagenome ERZ504587 (study PRJEB26092, sample SAMD00036337) | human gut metagenome | host: Homo sapiens | study: EMG produced TPA metagenomics assembly of...
TCAGATTGAAATCGGATTTGAGAAATTCCTGGAAGAGAAAAACTATCAGGCGATCGTTACACATTTCGGCGATCTGGGCGCTCTTAAACAGCTTCCCGGACTTGCAATCCAGAGACTTATGGAAAAAGGTTATGGATTCGGTGCAGAAGGTGACTGGAAGACAGCTGCAATGGTTCGTCTGATGAAGATTATGACAGCCGGTATCAAGGATGCAAAAGGAACTTCCATGATGGAAGACTATACATATAACTTTGTACCTGGAAAAGAAGGAATCCTTCAGTCTCATATGCTTGAGGTATGCCCGTCTGTCGCAGATGGTAAGATTGGCATTAAAGTATGCCCGCTTTCCATGGGTGACAGAGAAGATCCTGCAAGACTTGTATTCACAAGCAAGACAGGCCCGGGTATTGCAACATCCCTGATCGATCTTGGAGACCGTTTTCGTCTGATTATCAACGATGTGGAATGCAAGAAGGTTGAGAAACCGATGCCGAAGCTTCCTGTAGGAAGTGCATTCTGGACACCACAGCCAAATCTTAAGACAGGTGCAGAAGCATGGATCCTTGCAGGCGGAGCCACCATACAGCATTCTCCTATGACCTGACAGCAGAGCAGATGGGTGACTGGGCAGCAGCTATGGGTATTGAAGCTGTTTACATTGATAAAGATACAAATATTCGTGATTTTAAGAATGAACTGAGATGGAATGAACTTGCATTCAGAAAATAATAATTTTTGTAATTAATACAGAGGCTGCCATATCAGGCTGAAATTAACTGCCTGGGATGGCAGCCCTGAGAAGTTTAAAGTAATAAAAAGTATGTTAAAACCGTAAAATTTCCATGGTAAAACAATAAAAGAAATGCAATAATATTGGTGTACAAACAATATATGATTATAGATTGTCGAATGATCTGTAATCATAAATAACAGAGAAACAGGGAGGTACATAAAAATGGGAGCAGCAGAAGCAAAAGCAGCGATTCTCGCTAACAAAACAGCGCTTGGTATTGAATTTGGTTCTACCAGGATCAAAGCAGTACTTGTAGATGATAAAAATCAGCCAATCGCATCTGGCGGTCATGAATGGGAAAATCGTTATGAAAACGGTGTCTGGACGTATAGCTTGATGATATCTGGACAGGCATTCAGGACTGTTATCAGGATATGGCAAGGGATGTGAAGGCAAAATATGACATAGAACTGGAATCCGTAGGTGCATTTGGCGTCAGCGCCATGATGCATGGATATATGCCATTTAACAAAGAGGGAGAACTTCTTGTACCATCCGTACATGGAGAAATAATATTACAGGGGAAGCCAGTGAAAAGCTGATGGAGCTGTTTAATTACAATATTCCTCAGAGATGGAGTATCGCACATCTGTACCAGGCAATTCTTAATGGCGAGGAACATGTAAAAGATATCGATTATATTACAACTCTGGAGGCTTATGTCCACTGGAAACTGACAGGAAAGAGAGTTCTCGGTATCGGTGACGCAGCAGGTATGTTCCCGATTGATACCACAAAGGCAGATTACAACCAGGAGATGGTTGATAAATTCGATGAACTGGTTGCTCCTTATGGATTCTCATGGAACTTCGCGATATTATGCCGAAAGCCCTTGTTGCAGGTGAAGATGCCGGTGTTCTTACAGAAGAAGGTGCGAAACTTCTCGACGTAACAGGAAAACTGAAAGCAGGAATCCCGATGTGTCCTCCGGAAGGTGATGCAGGAACAGGTATGGTTGCCACAAACAGTGTTGCAGTTCGTACAGGTAACGTTTCCGCAGGAACTTCTGTATTTGCTATGATCGTTCTGGAAAAAGAACTCTCCAGACCGTATAAAGAAATCGACATGGTTACCACTCCGTCCGGACATCTGGTAGCTATGGCTCATTCCAACAACTGTACCTCTGACCTGAATGCCTGGGTAAATGTATTTAAAGAGTTTGCAGAGGCTATGGGTATGGAAGTGGATATGAATAAACTGTTTGGAACTCTTTATAATAAAGCACTTGAAGGTGATCCGGACTGTGGCGGACTTCTGTCTTACTGCTATTTCTCAGGCGAGCATATGACAGGCTTTGAAGAAGGACGCCCGTTATTTGTACGTTCTCCTGAGAGCAAATTCAATCTTGCAAACTTTATGAGAACCAATCTGTATACATGCCTTGGAGCCATGAGGTAGGTCTGAACCTTCTGTTTGAGAAAGAAAATGTAAAAGTAGACCGTCTTCTTGGTCATGGAGGATTATTTAAGACAAAAGGCGTAGGACAGCAGATTCTGGCAGATGCTGTCAATGCACCGGTATCTGTAATGGCTACTGCAGGTGAGGGCGGAGCCTGGGGAATCGCACTTCTTGCTTCTTATCTGGTACATAAAGAAGAAGGTGAGACTCTGGAAAGCTTCCTTGATAACAAAGTATTTGCAGATCAGGAAAGCAGCACACTGGATCCAAAACCGGAAGGTGTGGCTGGATTCAATGCATTTATGGACAGCTATATGAAAGGTCTTTCTATTGAAAGAGCAGCAGTAGAGTCTGAAATCTGGTAAATGTTGAGAAACAAACTGTTTGCCGGCGCATATGAAAATGAATAGGAAAAGAAGAATATAAAAAACAGAGCAGCATCGCAGATCATGAGACCGGCGATGCTGTTTTTTGTAGTTTTTCTGAAATTGTTATCAAGTGATTCGCAGCCGAATAAATACAAAGAGAAAGCCCCGGCAGGGGAGCTGCCGGGACTTTCAAGGGGAGTATAAATAATTAAATAAGGGGTTTATGTAAAAAAAATTTTTGAAGGGTAAATTCTTTTTACAGCTATGATTATAATATAGCTTGGTGAAAAAAGCAACATATTTTGATGAATATTCCCCCCGGTTTTTGGGATAATAGTCAATGTGAAGCACTTTCAGCGATGAAGTGTGGAAGAAAAAAACCGGATTTTGCAGAGTATCAGGAGATCCGGGCAGATAAATCTCATCAGGAGGAAAATAATAATGGCAAAAAACTATGAATCTGAGAGTAAAAACAGCAGAAATTACACAGGAACTTCAGATAAGAACAGCTATGGTAATGAAATGAACCATGCTGGTAATGCAAAAAACAGTGTGAAAAGCAAAAACGAGACAGATTGTAGAAGTAAAGCAAAAAATAAAACTTCCCAGTCTTACAGCTCAGAAGAAGAAGACAGATATTGATTGGATCAGGAGGGGGAAATGCCCCTCCTGATCTGCTGTGAGCCAACTTATGTGTCGGCTGTTTTTTGTCAGGCAGTGGCACATCTGTCCCTGATATCATATGATATAACAAAAAGGAGTCTGCCATGTTTCCGGTGGAAACGATTTCTGCAAAAATGCTGGATTATTATGTGGGCCGAAGGGACACGTTGATCATAGATCTGAGAGAAAAAGAGTCCTATATGCACAGTCATGTAAAAGGAGCCGTAAACATGCCATATGGAGAAATAGACGGATATACAGCCTTTCCAAAAGGGAAAATACTGGTTCTGTACTGCGACAGGGGCGGGGCAAGCTTCTGCTTGCAAGGCAGCTTGCAAAGCTTGGGTACTGTACCAGGTCTGTTATAGGCGGTTTTGGAGCATATCGGGGAAGAAATCTTGTAATTTCGCCATAAGCATGATAAGGTGTAAGAGAAAAAATACGAACCGGTATATCTTCAGGTTATTTCAGAAATCAATCTGTCGGCATACCAATAAAAGAGGAGACACAAAACTATGAAATATATGTTTGCATCAGATGTCCATGGTTCTGCATACTACTGCAGAAAAATGCTGGATGCCTATAAAGAAGAAAAGGCAGAACGCCTGGTACTGCTGGGCGATCTGCTCTATCATGGCCCGAGAAATGATCTTCCCAGAGAATATGCTCCCAAACAGGTCATTTCCATGCTTAATGACATGAAGAAAGAAATTTATGCTGTACGTGGGAATTGTGAAGCTGAGGTCGATCAGATGGTCCTGCAGTTTCCGGTTATGGCAGACTACTGTATTCTGAACCTGGATGGAAGAACCTTTTATGCCACACATGGGCATATTTACAATGAAAATAATCTGCCTCCGATCCAGGAAGGAGATATTCTGATCCATGGACATACCCATGTACTGAAAGCAGAGCAGAAAGAAGGCTATGTACTTCTCAACCCGGGTTCTGTTTCCATTCCAAAAGAAGGAAACCCGCCTACATATGCGATCTTTGAGGACGGTGTGTTTACAATTAAGGATTTTGAGGGAAATATTGTTAAGAGCATAGAATTATAGGGAAGTCCCATCTACATATAGAAAGGATAAAGAATGGAAAAATTTGAACTGATCGCTCCATGTCATTTCGGTATGGAGCTGTGCTGAAACGTGAGATCCTTGATCTGGCTATGAGATTACCAAGTAGAGGATGGAAAAGTAACATTCGAGGCAGATGCACAGGGAATCGCAGATGCCAATATCTTTCTGCGTTCCACAGAAAGAATCCTGCTGAAAGTAGCAGAAGTAAAGGCAGAAACCTTTGACGAGCTTTTTGAAAAGACAAAAGCCTGCCATGGGAAAATTATATTCCAAGGATGGGAAATTCTGGGTTGCCAAGGCCAATTCTGTGAAGAGTAAGCTCTTTAGCCCGTCTGATATCCAGTCCATTATGAAAAAAGCCATTGTAGAGCGTCTGAAGGGCGTATACGGGGTGTCCTGGTTTGAAGAGGATGGGGCAAGCTTTCCTATCCGCGTGGCATTTATGAAAGATGTGGCCACGATCGGTATTGATACCTCAGGCGTATCTCTGCATAAAAGAGGATATCGTAAAATGACAGTGAAAGCTCCGATCACAGAAACACTGGCATCTGCTCTGATCATGCTTACGCCATGGAATAAAGACAGGATTCTGGTAGATCCTTTCTGCGGAAGCGGTACCTTTCCTATTGAAGCAGCAATGATGGCAGCAGATATTGCACCCGGCATGAACCGTTCCTTCCTTGCTGAGGAATGGAAGCATCTGGTTCCGAGAAAATGCTGGTATGATGCAAATGAAGAGGCACAGGACAGGATAAATCTTAATATTGAAACAGATATCCAGGGCTTTGACATTGATCCTGAGGCGTTGAAGGCTGCCAGAGCTAATGCAAAAATGGCAGGTGTGGACAAGCTGATCCATTTCCAGCAGAGAGCGGTAAAAGATCTCCGCCATCCCAAACCATATGGATTCCTCATCACAAACCCTCCTTATGGGGAACGACTGGAAGAAAAAGAGAATTTAACTCAGCTTTATCGTGAAATCGGGGAAAGCTATGAAAGGCTTGACAAGTGTCCATGTATCTGATCACATCTTATGAGAAAGCGGAGAACGATATCGGGCGAAAAGCAGATAAAAACCGTAAGATCTATAATGGTATGCTTAAGACCTATTACTATCAGTTCCTTGGGCCGCGCCCACCGAAGAAAAAACGTAGCTGAGTGCTTCTGTAATTGTGAAAAATCAAAATAAAAAGAGGATACAAAGGATTATGAAAAAAATAATTTTTGCTACCGGAAATCAGGATAAAATGAGAGAAATCCGCGAGATCCTTGCAGATATGGATGTAGAGGTTGTTTCTATGAAAGAAGCGGGAATCCATGCAGACATTGTAGAGGATGGTTCTACTTTTGAGGAAAATGCTGTGATCAAGGCGAAGACAATCTGTGAACTGACAGGGAGATCACTCTGGCAGATGATTCCGGTCTGGAGATTGACTATCTGAATAAAGAGCCGGGCATTTATTCTGCCCGTTATATGGGAGAAGATACCTCATATCATATCAAAAATGCAAGTCTGATAGAGAGACTGAACGGAGTTCCGGACGAGAAGCGTACTGCAAGGTTCGTATGCGCCGTTGCAGCGGCTTTTCCGGATGGAAGTGTAAAAACAGTGCGTGGAACAATGGAAGGCCGTATAGGCTATGAGGAGAAGGGAGAGAACGGCTTCGGCTATGATCCGATTTTCTACCTGCCGGAATATGGATGTACTTCTGCAGAGCTTTCCGGCGAAGAGAAAAATAAGATCAGCCACAGGGGAAAAGCATTACGTGCCATAAAGGATGAACTGAAATGAAGGTACTGATCGTCAGCGATACTCATGGACAGGATGAGAATCTGGAAGAGACAGTGCTTAGAGAAGCTCCCTTTGATTATCTGATTCATTGCGGGGATGTGGAAGGCAGAGAGATTTTCATTGAGGCACTGGCAGAGTGCCCATGCACGATTGTCGCAGGAAATAATGACTTTTTTACAGATCTTCCCTATGATGAAGAAGTTACTCTGGAGGGACATAAGATACTGGTTACACATGGACATCACTATTTTGTGTCCCGGGATTATGATAAACTTGTTGAGAATGCGCAGGCTAAGGGATGTAAGATTGCAATGTATGGTCATACTCACATGCCTGTGATCGAGAATGAGGATGGGATTCTGATAATTAATCCCGGCAGTCTTACCTACCCGCGTCAGAGAGGCCGCAGGCCAAGCTATGCAGTTATGCAGATAGAAGAGGGAAAAGATCCTCAGGTCGAGATCAGATACCTCTGAAAAAATATTTAACTGAATCAGGTAAGTTACTTGCGGAGGTTGCGAATATCCGCTTGACTCATCTGACTGTATATTTTTGAGGTATTGTTGATCGGATAACGGCAATACCTCTTTTTACAGATACGTGACAGTAAAAGAATAGAAGAAAAAATTAAAAAAGTTAAGATTTTTTTATTGTGCAAAAAATATTTTTTACAAAAAATCTCAAAAACCAGTAAAAAATCCCTTTTTGCGAACAAAAAAAAAACGATTTTTTGAAAAAAAGTGAAAAGCCCGCAAAGCCTTGTATTTAGCGGGTTTCATGGACTTTTTGAGGGATAAAAAATCGCTTTTTCAAAAAAAATCAAAAAAAATTGAAAAAAGGTGTTGACATTTGGGGTTGCTTAACATATAATATGTCTTGCGTCGGACAACGAAGCACAAATAAATAAAGAAAAACAGCGGGGTGTGGCTCAGCTTGGCTAGAGCGCTGGTTTGGGACCAGGAGGCCGCAGGTTCGAATCCTGTCACCCCGACTGCTGTAACAACAACATTACCGTTTCAGCGAAATGCGGGTGTAGTTCAATGGTAGAACACTAGCCTTCCAAGCTAGATACGTGGGTTCGATTCCCATCACCCGCTTCTCTGTATGTACAGAGAGATGTGTCTGTAGCTCAGCTGGATAGAGCAACGGCCTTCTAAGCCGTGGGTCGGGGGTTCGAATCCCTTCAGGCACGCTGTGGTGGGTATAGCGCAGTTGGTTAGCGCGCCAGATTGTGCTCTGGAGGCCCAGGGTTCGAATCCCTGTATCCACCTTCGCCTTTGGCTATCGCCAAGCGGTAAGGCACAGCACTTTGACTGCTGCATTCGCTGGTTCGAATCCAGCTAGCCCAGTCTTTTATATGGAGCATTAGCTCAGTCGGTAGAGCACTTGACTTTTAATCAAGTTGTCCGGGGTTCGAATCCCCGATGCTTCATTAATAGCGGAAATCTTTTGTGAGGTTTCCGCTATTTTATTGCTTTTGCAGAGTGCGAGAATGATTTTTCGGATACACTCTGAGAATATGAGAAAATGCGGATATGGCGGAATTGGCAGACGCGCTGGTTTTAGGTACCAGTGGGCTTCCCGTGCAGGTTCAAGTCCTGTTATCCGCATCCAAAAAAAGCACCGGTTAAAACGGTGCTTTTGTTTTACAGACATAGTTTTTTGTTGTATAGTTAAGTTATAAACAGGACAGGGAGATTTTGACTATGGATATACAGAAATTTCAGCAGAAACTTACAGAGGTGTGTGAACTTGGAGAGAAGAATGGCAAAGTGTTGAAACCGGAACAGATAAAGGAGTGCTTGGTGAACTTGATCTGGACAAGTCACAGCTGATCAAGATATTACAGTATTTAAAATTAAAAGGTATTTCCATTGAGGGTGCGGAGGAGATTTCAGCAGCATCTCAGACCGGCCCGGAAGAAGTATCCGAAGAAAAAGAAGAAAAAGTTCCTCTGACAGCGGAGGAAGAGGCATATCTGAAAGAATATCTGGAAGGTCTTGAAGAACAGGAGCAGGGAGAGAGAAGTGCGGAAGAACTTTTTGAACTGCTTTCAAAGGGAGATGCTCTGGCACAGGCAGAGCTGTCACAGAAGTATCTGCGTGCAGCAGCCGAAATGGCGGTTGAAATGAACTGTGAGGAGATTTTTATCGCTGATCTGATTCAGGAGGCAAATATAAGCCTTCTGATGGCTCTGGGAGAGGAAGAACCGGAAGAGAAAGATGAGAAATGGCTGCTTGGACGTATCCGGTGTGGGATCCGCCATGCTATCGAGGAGCAGACACAGAGGAAATTTGAGGATGACTATCTGGTAGCAAAGGTGGAGAAGCTGGAAGCGGCAGTCCGGGAACTCACAGAGGATGAAGAGGATGAAAGTTCAAAGTTCAGTGTAGAGGAGCTGGCAATCATTCTTGATATGGATGAAGAAGAGATCAGGGATGTGCTGCGGCTTACAGGTGATGATAAATAATGCAGTGATGTAGCATTACGGGAAAGGAGAGGGTGATTATGAGTATTCCAACACCACACAACAGTGCAAAGAAAGGTGATATTGCAAAGAAGGTTCTGATGCCGGGGGATCCGCTGCGTGCGAAGTATATTGCGGAGACATATCTGGAGAATCCGGTATGTTTTAACACAGTGAGAAATATGTTTGGTTATACCGGAACTTATAAGGGTGAGCAGATATCTGTCATGGGCAGCGGTATGGGGATGCCGTCTATGGGTATTTACAGTTATGAGCTTTATAATTTTTATGATGTAGAGAAGATCATTCGTATAGGTTCTGCAGGTGCGCTGCAGGATGATGTAAGCGTAATGGACGTTGTGATCGCTATGAGTGCATGTACGGATTCAAATTATGCAAGCCAGTATCAGCTGCCGGGGACTTTTGCTCCTACAGCAAGTTATGAACTGGTTGCAAGGGCTGTAGAGGTTGCGAAGGAGCAGGGTACACCGGTTCGCGTGGGTTCTGTTGTATCTTCGGATGCGTTCTATGGAGATAATCCGGAGAGTTCGAAGGCATGGAGAAAGATGGGGGTTCTCTGTGTGGAGATGGAGTGCGCGGCGCTGTTTATGAATGCTGCGAGAGCCGGTAAGGAGGCACTGGGGATTCTTACGATTTCGGATCATGTTTTCAGGGATGAGGCAATTTCTGCGGAGGCCAGACAGACTTCGTTTAACAGGATGATGGAGATTGCTTTAGGAATTTAAAGGATAATCCCGGTATAAAAAGGCTCTTTGGCTGGTATGTGGGAATACTGGTCAGAGGGCTTTTTTTTAATTCAGTAGGGACGCGTCAAAAAATATTTCATTTCATGTGCGGTTTCGGACACTAAGATATTCTAAGCCGTCAAAATCTGCTAAAGCATGAGCATCAAGGACAAACTCGCTTCGCTCAGACAGTGTCCTTGATGGCTCATAACGCAGATTTTTGGCGGCTAAGAATATCTAAGTATCCTGCAAATGCACACAAAACAAACTATTTTTCTGCGCTGGTTGTTGGCTGTTTTTGGTGTGTTATAGCAATCTCAAACATTCGGAATCCGCTGATTTACTGCGTAAATCGCTACTTCCTTATGTTTGAGCGGGTTCCAAGTTCAAAAAGTTTTATCGTGCAAGCATGAACGACTTTTGGATTATTTGAACCTGATATCTAAAAATGTAAATATTATAAAAGTGGAAAATCCAGGCAGAAAGTTATGTGAAATGAATATAAATATTATTTTCGTACAGGCAGCCACCGTAGCTCGATATCCAGCAGCCACCCGACTTGTAGCAGATTGCAAATGAATGAAAGAAGTTTACAGTTTCTTCTTCATTTGCTGATTTCAGTATAAATGTAAAACAAATGGATACCAACGACCAATAGTTGAAATTCAACTTCTTACAGGTTTCTGATATGGGAAAAATTCAACTTTCTGTAGTTTGTAAAAACATGAATTGTATTATAAAATGGAATTGTAAGTGTTAAAGCAGATTATAAGATAAGGGGATGGACAGTATGAGAACAAATGATATCAGCCAATGGGAAACGTATATTTATCGAATAAAAATACTTTTGCTTCCTGCAATAAAAGGAATTTAGAAGTTTATCGCTGTATCAGGGAAGAAGAATACGAAACCTTGGAAAAGTGTGCAGAATATTGGATTGAAAACAGAAGTCATGCGGCTTTTGTACATTTTTTTATTGAAAAAGGAATATTTCCAAATGAATTGTTTGTAGACTGTCTGAGTGGATATGTAAAAACATTTGAAGAGAAATATAAATGTAAAAGAATATCCTGGACAACACTTCGGGTAATGAAAAAAAGAATACTGCTACGATGACAGCAAATTATCAAACAGTTGTATTTAGAGACGATAAAACACATTAGTTCCAATTGAAGTAGATTTTGGTACTGAAGTTGAAGATGATACAAAATATCGTAATATGATTGAGGTAATGAAATCTAATGATTACGAGTATTTAGGTTTACATCCTATCTTAGATTCGAACCTGCAAGTGAATGCCATGGCAATTAATGATAAATCATTAACCTTTGATTTAAGTGATAATTTGTATGTTAACAGTAATCAGGAAGCACTTGAACATTTTTGAAATGTTTTCTTATGTTTTTTGTTAAACGGATGATTATTGTAAAAAAGTTAAAATTTAAAAATTGAT
>ENA-OQCX01001445-OQCX01001445.1-human-gut-metagenome-genome-assembly--contig:-NODE-1445-length-10756-cov-3.883056_pt1 | contig 10756 bp, 13 predicted proteins | sample MGYA00242762_ERZ504587 | MGnify/ENA primary metagenome ERZ504587 (study PRJEB26092, sample SAMD00036337) | human gut metagenome | host: Homo sapiens | study: EMG produced TPA metagenomics assembly of...
GGAGGCGGAAACCGGCGTCCGTTACGGGGATACCCAAGGTCGCTTAAACTTTAAGGCGTAACTCATCTGCCATCAAGTCGGCCACCGCACTGCCCAGACCATTGACCACAAAGTGATCCTCTGCGGTGATAATACGGCCGGTCTCCCCGAATGGCCGTGCGGATTGCCTCCTTATCCAGCGGACGGATGGTGTGCATATCCAGCACCCGGACGCCAATCCCCTCTTTCTCCAGCGCATTGGCGGCGGAGACTGCGAACGCGACGGTGCAGCCTGCGGCGACAACAGTCACATCGTTGCCCTCATGGGCGACGATGGCCTTACCGATCTCATACTCGTAATCCTCCGTGTAGACCAGAGGCTCGGCGCCCCGAGCAATCCGGATACACATGGGGCCGGAGTGATCCACGCTCTTCTGGATCAATTTGACGCATTGATTGGCGTCGCTGGGAATGACGAAGGTCATATTGGGGAGGGTAGCATGATCGCGATATCCATAATGTTATAGTGGGTCGGACCACTGGCCGAGGTCAGGCCCGAGTGGGTATTGACGATACGCACTGGCAGATTCGGATAGCAGACATTGGTATGCACCTGATCCAGAGTGCGCAGGGCTAGAAACGGGCCAAAGCCTGAGATATACGGAATTTTACCGCACAGTGCCAGACCGGCAGCCACGCCAACCTGATCCTGCTCAGCGATGCCGACCGGGAGCATCCGGTCGGGATATTTCTCACGGAACTTATTCTCCGCACCGCTGTACCCTGAGTCGCGCCGACGAAAACAATGCGCTCGTCCTTCTCTGCCAGGCGATGTAATTCTTCCACATACAATTCACGGGCGGATGCGGCTGCCAACATGCTCAGATGACCTAGCTGCAGTTCGCCTTCAAAGGTAATTCTCTTTGCCACGTTGCTCAACTCCTTTCAATTTCTTGATCAATCTCATCCAAACGGGCCATGGCCTTCTCCAGCAAATCATCGGGCATGGGCCGCAGGTGGCAGGCGGTAGTGTTCTCCAGACCGGGCAGCGTCTCGCCCTTGTTGGTATTGGCAATGATGGCGATGGGCTTGCGGCGGGTCTGGGAGTCCGATGCAGGCAGGCTGTGCAGTGTTTCCAGGATCTGCTTCATGTCGTGGCCGTCAATGGTGATGGTCTCCCAGCCGAATGCCTGGAGTTTGGCATCCAGCGGATCGATATCCATGATATCCTTGGTCCAGCCCACGGCCTGAACGCGGTTTTTGTCAACAATGGTCACCAGATTGCCCAGTCCATAGTGCCCGGCGCACATGAATGCCTCCCAGTTGGAACCTTCCTGTAGTTCGCCATCGCCGGTGAGGCAGACAACGCGGTAGTTCTTCTTGTCCAATCTGCCGGCCAGCGCCATACCAATTGCCAGTGCCATACCCTGACCAAGAGAACCGGTGGATGCGTCGATCCCTGGGATATAGAGGTAGTTCGGATGCATACCGAAACGGCCGCCGATCTGGTTGTACTCGTTCCACAGTTCCTCTTTGGTGTACATCCCCTTGTCAACGAAGATGTTGTACAGAACATGAGCACAGTGGCCCTTGGAAAGTACAAATCGGTCACGGTCCGGGTCGCGTGGATTCTTCGGATCAAAGTTCAGAAAATCATAATAAAGCGCCGTGACAAGGTCGGTCATGGACATACCGCCGCCAAGGTGGCTGTAACCGATTTTGCTGGTTGTGACACAGATGTCTCTCCGGATTTGATTTGCCTTGTGTCTCAATTCTTTTACGCGCTCTGGACTAACATTCATATAAAAAACCTCCTTTTTGATGTAAGTTTGATGAGTGCGTCCGATTGGAAAATGCCGATTGCCAATTTATATAAAATTATGAGATAGCAAGGGGGATCTTCCGTCTATATTATACAGCGCCCAACAGACGATCAAAAGGGGAAAAATCCGTGTTTCGCCCTGCAAAAGGTGGATTATTTCATATCCTAGCGGAAATTATCTGAGACGTGGAGAATCTTGACGAAAAAACTCCCCACCATCCTGGGAGGAATAAACAGGATGGCGGGGAGTTTCAGCCGAACGGCTTACAGATGAATTAAAATGCGCTGATAGCGGTGGGTCGCATATGCCGTAAAGGCCTCATTTACCTCATCCAGCGGGAATTCGGCGCCGATCAGATGCTCCAGATCCAACTGGGTCATAAAGTCCGCATTGGCCGTGTAGGGCGCATAGGTCGGATTATAGCAGCTGGTAACAGTATACTCCTTCCAATAGATATCCGCCAGGTCGAGGGAGACGGTGTTGCCGGGCCGGTAGTTGGAGTACAGCATCAGCCGCCCGCCCCGACACAGCAGATTGGCGGTATTCGACATGACCTCCACCGCACCGGAGGCGTCGACAATGTGGTCGAATCCAAATCCATTCGTCAACTGGAGGGTTTGCTCCTTCAGTTGGTCCTGATAGGGGTCGAGGACCACATCCGCCCCCATCTGCCGAGCAAGTTCCCGCTTGTCCGGCAGCGGATCGCTGACCACCACCAGCCGCGGCAGCCGCTTGCGGATCAACTGCAGCAGCATCAGCCCGTTGCTGCCGGCACCATGATCAGTACTGTCTGCCCAGTCTGCACTTGCATTCGCTCCACGCAACGCATACAGCAGGCCGCCAGCCAAAACAGCGCCCCCTGGCGCAGAGGAAGTTGTTGTGGCAGCCGCACGACTTTGCGGTTGTTGATCACGATAAACTCATTTAAGCAGGCATCGCCATTCAATTCGACACAGAGGTCCTGCCGGTTGCTGCGGCACATAGGCACATGCCGCAGGGGGAAAACATGGTCCCGCTGACCGGGTCCCCCACAGAAAAGCCTGCGGATTCGCTGGCGCTTCCCACCTGCGTGATTACACCGCTGAATTCGTTGAGCAAGCCGTAACTGGCGTAGCGGGATTTTAGTTTTCCCATATACATGGAGTAATCATCCGAGTTGATCGCGCAGTAGTGTACCCGGATTTTCACCTCATCCTCGCTGGTAATCCGAGGCTCCAAAAAATTGCCCACTGTTGCGTGTCCCGGCTTATACATCCTGACTCCTCTCATATGAGCGATTCTCCCTCCCTTTTTTCTCCAGCCAGCTTACGATACTGCGCGGGGGACTCCCCCATGATTTTGCGGAATACACGGCTGAAATACTTGACATCCCAGAATCCCGTCTTCTCCGCCACCTGGCTTACCGGCCGCGTGCTCTGCAACAGCATCAGCGCCGCCATATACACGCGCAGATGGGTGCGGTACGCAACGATCCCGCAGCCCACCTGCTGCTTGAACTGCTTGCTCAGGCTGGATTCTGATGTGTTGAGTTCGTCGGCCAGTTTCTTCAGGCCAATGTTGGAGGCATAGTTGGCGTGCAGGTACTCCAGCGTTTTCTCAACAGACGGCAACAGCGGCACCGGTTTCCTTTTTTTTAAAAATGCCTCCCAGGAAGCGATGGCAAACTGCATCTCATCCTCAATGGAATGAAACTGCTCAGTGGGCTGTTCTGCTGGTTCCGCATTTGATCCGCTCAGTATCTGATAGATCCAATGCAGCATATGCCGCCCCAATTGCAGAATGGCAAAACTCATTGAGGGCTTGATTTGCCTCAGGTACAGTTCCCGGATCTGCTGGGCTGCCGTCTTTTCCTCATCACGCAGGGAAGCCAGCAGCAATCGGACAAGTATGGAGAATAGATCAGGATAGACCATCTTGGGGCGGGCAATATCCGAGTTCTCATGAAGGAAACGCACATCTGCTGTAAAATAACGCAGGCCGTCCAGACGCTGCAAATGCACAACCGCGTCCTCCATCTCCTCAGCGCGGAGAGGCCCTGCAAGCAAAAGCTGAGAATTACCGAAATCGCCGTTCATCAGCCACCTCGTCATAACCTGGTCTTCTCCCTCTTCCGAATAGACCAGGATCAGGAAGATATCCTGCCGCCATCTGAGCCAACGCAGCCAGCCCTCTTGGGCGTGATCGTTTAAAACGCTCTCGATCTGCCTGCGCATCAAAATCGAAACGGCATCCAAATGCAGCCATAGAAGATCGCACGCCACATCCGGAAAAGACTGCCGAAGCTGCGCAAGCGATGATTTCTCGTCCTCCAGCAGGCTGCCGGATATCACGCTGCTGGGGGCGGCGCTGAGCTGCGTCGTGCGGATATCCTCCAGCACCTTCAGCAGCGTGCCGTCAGTTAATTTCGGCACGAAATAGAGGTGGGCCGTACCGCTGTTGGCGGTCTCTGTCACTGGCTCGTCCACCTGATGCTGCTTATTGGGTAGATGATAATATAAAGTCGGAGATTTTCCTTTTGCGAGTACTCCAAAAACAGGTCTAAGTCCGCTGCGCCCAGCGATCCGAACAGCATCAGCACCTGGGGGTGGAGGTCGGTCACCTTCTGTAGCCCGGAAATCGAGTTGAGTTCAATCAGCAGTTGAAACCCCAACTGTTCCCACGGCAACAGGTTTTTCATATAAATCGCATCGGCATAACTGCGGGTTACCAACAAGACACGTATTTGCATTCCACATTTCCCTTCCATCGTATGTGCCTTTGGGTGCCGCTCCAATTGGAGAAGGCGGATGTTTTCTGCCCACATATACGGTTACTCTTTAGTCAGTATATTGCAAATAAAAGGAATTGTCTATAAGTAGATTGTGTGTTTTTCATGATAGATATTCAATGTTAGCAACTGAAGCAAGAAGGGCCTCTTGTTCGGAAACAAACGGCAAAAATGATACAAACAGGGAATTTATAAAGGGGAAAGGCCCGTCTGTGGAAATTGCGGCTGTTAGGATTGTCTGGCAATTTGGAATATTTATGGAGGAAAACAAATCGTCTGGTGTACATAACCGCTTGGGATTTGGAAAACAGTTCTATCCAAATAGGGGATTCGCATTCGATCCATGGACGGGTATGAAGCCTCACAATCCATCCAATAAAGAAAGCGATGTTTTTTCACTTATATTAACATCTCCTATATTGTAACAGTGAAACAAAACAGAATTATGAAATAAACAATTTCACTTTTTTTAGATAGAATGTTTTTAGGAGGTGCTGAGCTTATGCAAATTCATGTTGTACAATCAGGTCAGACGCTATATGGCATTGCCCTCCCACGTGCTTTTTCGATTATGGAATATGGAAAACCAGCAAACGCTCTGAAAGAGTCTGCTTTGCGTTTCAAACATTCCTGAGCAAGGTAACGGCGGGCATCGCAGGTGTGGCGACCGGCCTCGTATTGGATAGGGCGGATATATTGAGCCGGATCCCACTCAGTTCGATGCGATGGTCAAGCAGGTTTTGGCAACGCAGTCTCCTGACACGCTCAAGTGGCTGCTCTTTATGGTAACGGTACTGCCGGCCATCGGCTTTGCACTCACGATGATTCCGATGCTCTTCAATGACTATACGGGCAAGCGGAAAAAATCCAGCAGGAGCCCAAAGAGCGGCACGAGCAGCATGAAAGGGAAAAGGCGGATGCCAACCAATGAGTAAATGATCCCTGCGCGGAGGCTACTGCGAAACAGCGTTTGTTGCAGATACTATCAGATCGTACCACTTTAACGTTCATGTTGTTCATCCTTTCTATGTGATAATCCAAATTTTACGCTGTTACGGAACGTCAGAGTGAAGTCTCTTTTATAATGTTTCATGGGGGAGTGCGCTTTCCGCCATAAGGCCCTGCCGCACCAAAAGAAACAACCGGCCAAATGACTTTGACCGGGTTGTTTAAAATAAAAAATTCGCATCAATAGATACATTGCCCGCCGTCAACAAGGATATCGCTGCCGGTCGTGAAACCGGCCATATCGCTTGCAAGTACGGCCACCCATCCTGCGATCTCATCCAGGGTCCCAAACCGTTTCATAGGGATCTTTCCCAGCATACGTTCCATACCTTCCACAGGGACGTTATCATGGATTCCGGAGAGGACAACGCCCGGGCTGATGCTGTTCACACGGATCCCATACGGAACATACTGTGCCGCCATCGCTTTGGTCATGTGTATGACGGCGGCTTTGGTTGCCGCATAGGAGAAGCCGTTGCCGCTGATAATGTGTGCGGACTTGGAGGCGGTGTTGATGATGGCACCGCCATGCTGATGTTCGATCATTACGTTGGCAACGGTCCGGCAGACCAGCATCATGCCGGTCAGATTGACTCCGAGCACTTTGTTCCACCCGTCGATAGGGGCGTTCGGATTATCCTCGGGCAGGACGATTCCGGCATTGCTGTGGAGAATATGGATGGTGCCGAATGCCTTCACCGTCTGTGCAACAAATTCCTTCACGCTGGCCTCATCGGCTACATCCCCTGTGACGGCAACCGCATTCACAGGTACTTATCCTTGATTTCGTCACAAATCCGCTGCAAGTCCGCCAGCTTCGACGGGATGTCCATCAATGCAACATCAGCCCCCAGTTCGGCAAAGGCCTTGGCTGTGGAACGGCCGATGCCGCCGGCCCCGCCGGTAACCAGGCTTTTTTGCCCTTTAGAGAGAGGAGTTTATAGATGGATGTGAATTCTTTGCAGCGATATGCCTCACATTCTTTTGCCAACATGAACAACGATCTCCTTATTCAGACGTAATTTTGATCACATACTTCTGAGCATTTTTGGTCCCATTGTCCAGCCCCAGGAAGGTATCCTGTGCATCGTCCATGGTGATGATTTCGGCATACTGACGGATGTCGATCCGTCCATCGGCCATCATTGCAATGACCCGTTCGAAATCCTCCGGGGTGAAAAACACCCCGCCCTGGATGCGTTTCTCGTCGTTGATAAACGAGAAGGAATCCACCTGCGGTCCGGAACCATACGCAAGCATCGTCAGGGTGGCACCGGCTTGATAGATTCCAGCGCCATGGTGGCCGCCCTTTGGTTGCCGCTGCACTCAATGGCACAGTCGAACAGCCGCCAGCAAGCTCATGCAGAGTGTCTGTTAAGCCTTCTGCCGTGCCGCTCAAGGCGTGGTCAATGAAGGCGGCCTCCCGGGCCTGTCCGAGCCGGATCGGATTGACCTCCGTCAGAACCACCAGCGAGGCGCCCAGAGCCTTTGCGCTGGCAGCGGCGAACAAACCGATGGCACCGCCGCCGGTAATCAGCACCTTGCTGCCTTCCCTGACGCCGGCCAGGCTGGCGCCGTGCATACTCACCGCGCAGGCTCGATCATAGCCGCCTGGACATCGTCGATGCTGTCGGGGAGTTTATAGATCATGTCCTCCCGGGCGATGAGATACTCGGCAAATGCACCGTCATTCATCAGCCGATGCCGGCGCTGAACCGCTCCGGGCAGAGGTGTTTTTTCCCGCTGTAGCAGTATTCACATTCGCCGCAGGGGGTGTACTCGATCGCCGTGACCCGATCTCCCGCCTTGAAATGAGTGTCACTGGGATCCACGATCACACCGCTGAACTCATGGCCGGCCACAGCGTTCTGCCCGGCTCGAACACCATTGCCCCAGACCATATGCCAATCGCTTCCGCAGATGCCCGCATAGGACACCTTGATCAGCGCGTGCCCCGATTCAGCCTTCGGCACGGGTTTTTCAGAGACCGCAATTTTTTTCTTATCCACCATTGTCAAAATACGCATAGAAATCCCTCCTTTAGGATTTTTTTCCTGTTTCTCACGGCGCTCCTGCAGTGCCTGGCGAATCTTCTCGTGCTTGGCCTCATCCAACTTATAGAGGAAGAAAATCAGGGCGGCGGAGACCAGAGCTGTGATCCCGGGGATCAGGGAGATATTGGCCTTCATCATCGTGATGACTGCGGGGGGTTGCACCGCGTTGGGCACATAGTGGCAGGCATTGATCAGGTACAATCCTAGGGCCGGGCCGATGGCGCTGCCGGTCTTGAGGGCCAGGGAAGTGAAAGAGGAGAGGAACCCGTCACAGCGCAGGCCCACCTTCCACTCGCCGTAGTCCACCGCGTCTCCGAGCATACTGTACTGTGCGGAACTGAACGTGCCCATAAAGGCGGCCGCGCAGAACATCAGAACCCAGAATGCCAGACTGCCGGGGGTAACCACGTATACCAGAAGGCAGGAAATCCCGCAGAACAGATGGCCCGCAGCGGCGGTGCGGCCCTTGCTGCGAAGAACGCGGTACAGAGCCGGCATGATCAAGATGTTTCCCGCTAGGGAGCCCGCCATGGAGACCAAGCCGAACACCGACATTACCTTGGGATTGCCCAGCACGTAGGTGAAGTAATACATCATCATACTGCTGCGGCCGAATCCAATGAAACCGAAGGTCATCATCACCACACTGATGATGATGATGGGCGGGTTCTTCAGCAGGGTCTGCATTTGACCCCGGACCGGGATTTTCTTCTGGTCGGGAGGCGGCTGAACCCGTTCGCGGCTCTTAAAAGCGGGCCAGATGGCCAGCGGCAGCGTGGCCAGGCAGATCAGTGCCACAGCCGTCAGATAGCCGCCCTCTGTGCGGGCTCCGCCGGCATGGCTGAAGTACAAAATCAACTGGATGCCCAGAATGCCGGTAATCTGCGTGCCGATCTGGCTGCAGGTCAGACGGACAGAGGATATCCGGACACGCTCACGGGAACTGGGGGAGAGGGCGCCATGCAAGGCGCTGTACGGCATATCGTAGCAGGTGGACATCACGGTTACCACAACATACCAGATACACATCCATAAGACTTTGGTGGCTGGACTCCAGGAGGACCGCGCACTGAACAACGCGATCATACTCAGCGGCAGCCCGATCCCGCCGAACAACAGCCAGGGGCGGTAACGCCCCCAGCGGGTTCTGGTCCGGTCGGCCATGGAGCCGATGATGGGGTCGTTGACGGCGTCGAACAGCCGTACCCCCAGCACCAGGGCGGAGAGAGCGCCCGCGCTGACGCCGATGGTATCCGTGTAATAGATCTGAAGGAAGGTGCTGACCCAGTGGAAACTGGCGTTATAGCCGATCGTGCCGATCCCGTAGTGGAGTTTCTCTACAAAACTCAGGGAGCCGTCTTCCTTCTTTCGTCTCACATTCCGCTCCATATCCCACGCTTACCCCCTCAAGCAGTTTTCTTCTCGCTGGGGAAGTACAGGGCACCAGCTATGGCGAACACACCGCCCAGGCAGAGAGCGATAGCTGCGTTCTGCATTCCAATGCGCACCTGAAGCGTCTGGAACAGGATGGGCATCAGCATGGCCAGCGCGTTTCCAAACAGGGTCCAGATGGCGTTGGATGCCGCGAAGATGCCGGGTGTAACACCCTTCGTGGTGATGACAGCGGTGTTTATGGTGGGGACATAGCAACCCCAGGCAATGCCCAGCACGATCACGCACAGCCGTAGCAGCAGGCCCGGCTTGAGGAGCATAGAACAGACGCCGCTCAGAGGCAGCAGGATCATAAACAGGAGGATGATGGGCTTATAATTCTTGATTCTGCCGACGATGGGGGCATAGAGCAGGCAGGAGAACAGGCCGGCCAGGCTGATGAGCCGGTGATGGAGCTGGCCTCCTGGGCCGACAGGCCGTGGACGCTCTTGAGGATCGTAGGCAGGTAGGTATTGAAGATCATAAACAGCCAGGTGGCGCCGGTGAAGGAGATAACGGCACTCTGGACTGGACGGATCTTGATTGCTTGCACCAGGCTGGATCCCTTCGCCTTGGGGGCGGCCTTCGCCTGTTGGGCAGGGGCCTGGCCGGCGTTCTCCTGGGCCAGCTGGGCATTGTTGTACTCCTTGAAGAAAGCGTTGGGCTTGCGGTCGAACACCAGGAACAGGATGCCCAGGGCCAGGCAGCTAGTACCCCACATCATGAACTGGTAGTGCCAGTTCTGACCCAGGGCCATGAAAATGGGCACCGTCAGGGAGAAAGTCAGAGTCTGCGTCAGCGAGTTTGTCGCTTGGATGACGCTGTTGGCCATGCCAAGGTGTTTTTTGTCGCGGAACCGCTCAGCGACGATGGCTACTACGGCGGGGAAGCTGAAGGCATTGCCCAGGCCGGCGAACACACGGGCAAACAACATGGCGGTGAAGGTCGTCGCCGTCAGGCCCAGTAGGCCACTGATGAACATGAACACGGTGGAGAGCGCAAGGGTCTTGCTTCCACCGATTTTATCAATTACGATGCTGGCAAAGATCATGCCAACGCCCATGCACAGGGTGGAGGTGGTCTGCAGCAGGCCACCCTGCCCCAGGTTCGCCCCCAGGTCATCCACGATGAAGGTCAACAGGGGCGGTACCATGAAGTTCAACTCCCCACGCAGGAAGGACAGGATCAGATGGAACACCAAGAAGAGGATCGCCAGGATTAGTGCTTTTTTGGTAAGATTAAATTTCTTTTCTTGCATCGTAGTTCTCCTTTTCTTTTTGCATCTCCCAAAACAGATGACCGGAACAAGGGAAAGGGCTTACCCCAGAATCTCCCGGATGGCTTTTTTAATCCCCTCGGGGTCATAGCCTAAGTGGGCATACAGCTCATAACTGTCGCCCAGAGGCGGAAACGCGTCGTTCGGGATACCCAGGCGCTTAAACTTAGGCGTTAAGCCTCATCTGCCATCAAGTCGGCCACCGCACTGCCCAGACCATTGACCACAAAGTGATCCTCTGCGGTGATAATACGGCCGGTCTCCCGAATGGCCGTGCGGATTGCCTCCTTATCCAGCGGACGGATGGTGTGCATATCCAGCACCCGGACGCAATCCCTCCTTCTCCACGCGCATTGGCGGCGGAGACGTGCGAACGCGACGGTGCAGGCCTGCGGCGACAACACGGTCACATCCGTTG
>ENA-OQCX01001446-OQCX01001446.1-human-gut-metagenome-genome-assembly--contig:-NODE-1446-length-10756-cov-1.337097_pt1 | contig 10756 bp, 15 predicted proteins | sample MGYA00242762_ERZ504587 | MGnify/ENA primary metagenome ERZ504587 (study PRJEB26092, sample SAMD00036337) | human gut metagenome | host: Homo sapiens | study: EMG produced TPA metagenomics assembly of...
CGCTCAGGTTCAAGACTGTTTTTACTATGGATCACACCTGTGACAGATGTCTAAAGGAGTTCAGCAGGGAGTATGTTTATGACTTTGAACACACTTTGGTGAGAAGTGTTCAAAGCGACAAGGACGATTATGTGTCTGCGAGAACAATACTCTTGATCTGGACGAATTAGCTATTTCAGATTTGTTGTTACAGCTGCCTACAAAAATTCTTTGCAGGGATGACTGCAAGGGTTTGTGTTACGTTTGCGGACAGGATTTGAATGAGGGCAAATGTAACTGCTCTTGACGGGAAATAGCTGAACAGATATAATGATTTTACTGACGAGGAGGTGCCAGAATGGCAGTACCAAAGAGAAAAATGTCCAAAGCTCGCCGCGATTCCCGTCGTGCGAACTGGAAACTTACAGTTCCTGGCTTAGTCGAATGTCCGCAATGTCATGAGATGAAAATGCCGCATCGCGTTTGTCCCGAATGTGGTTATTACAACGGCAAACAAGTTATCGTTAAAGAACAATAATCTTGCAGCTTTAAATCCCCGTACCTTAACGGTACGGGGATTTTTGCTTTTATTGGCTGGTACTAAAGTGATACAGGCAGAGTAAAAAAGCTGTTTGAAAACCGTCGGGCATTTGATTGTGACTAACTTGTGAATTATTAGGAAAATTAAGCATGGAATTAAAATTTTTACTTGCTTTTTTTATTGTGAGCTTTTATAATACCTCTAGATATTAATAGTTGGTACTAAAGTCGGGTGATAAAATGAATTCTTCCAAAAAAATAATACGGCAGGAAAATCTGTCCAAGATGTTGGAACGCAATCCATTTTTGACAGACGAGCAGCTTGCTAAAGCACTTGAAGTCAGTATCCAGACAATCCGTTTGGATCGCCTGCGGATGAATATTCCGGAAGTACGTGAACGTACACGTCAGATGGCCGAAAATGCGCAGACAAAATTGAAAGCCATCGACAAAAAAGATATTGTCGGCGATCTTATTGATCTGGAATTGAATAAGATCGGTATTTCGATGCTGAAAATAACGCCGGAAATGGTGCTGGAAAAAACAGGCGTCGCACGCGGTTACTATATGTTTGCGATGGCCAATACCCTGGCTCTGGCTGTAGTCGATGCAGATGCGGCCTTGACAGGGTTGGTAATGTTAAGTATAAAGTACCGGTCTATGCCGGTGCAACCTTAGTCGCTAAGGCGGAGGTGATCCGCCGTGAGCATGATAAATATGTTATCTGGGTCAAAGTTCGCAACAATAACGAAGAAGTGTTTCGTGCTAAATTCATTATTGTATCACTGCCCAACGAAAGGATCGAGAAATAGTGAAAATTGCGGTTGATGTGATGGGAACTGACTATGGACCTCAAGAACTGGTTTTGGGAGCTGTCCAGGCTGTCAGAGCGTATGACTGCGAAGTCGTTCTCGTAGGCGACTCCGAAATTATAAAAAAACTGCTGGAGGAATATAATGCTGCTGATGAACGAAAAATCACAGTACATCATTCCAGCGAAGTTATTAATATGGATGAACATCCAGGTATAGCAGTAAAAGCTAAAAAAGATGCGTCTATCGTCGTTGCTACGAAGCTGCTGCGTGATAAAGAGTGTGATGCGCTGGTATCGTCAGGAAGCACAGGGGCGGCAGTAGCCGCAGCATTGTTTGGACTGGGACGCATCAGGGGCATCGAACGTCCGGCTATCGCGACTCCTATCCCAAGTCTTACCGGGACGACAGTAGTTTAGACAGCGGTGCTAAAGTCGACGCCAAACCCGAACATATGGTGCAAAGTGCTATCATGGGCAGCGTTTATGCTGAGTTGATGCTGAAAATAAAAAATCCGCGCGTCGGGCTTTTGAATATCGGTGAAGAAGAAACAAAAGGTAACGAGCAGGCTCTTGCTACTTATCCTCTGCTCAAGGCTGAAGAACATATCAACTTTGTCGGTAATGTAGAAGGCCGTGACATTAACAAAGGCACTGTTGACGTAGTCGTCTGCGACGGGTTTGTCGGCAATGTAGTCCTGAAGTTTGCAGAAGGTCTTGCAAGTGCTATAATGAAGTTAATGAAAGAAGCTATTTTGAATGGCGGTTTTCTGGCCAAGCTGGGCGGACTTTTGATCAAACCGGCTATGAAGGGGCTTGCCAAGCGGCTTGATCCGGCTGAATACGGCGGTGCGCTGCTTTTGGGTGTCAAGGCACCTTTTATTATCTGCCATGGCAGCAGTAAAGCAAAGGCTATCAAAAATGCAATCGGCGTGGCTATAGATTTTGCTGAGCGTGATGTAGTTGAACATATTGCCGGCAATATCGTGAAATCAAGAAAAGGAAACGAGGAAATATAAATGGAAAAGCAGTTGGTATTTTAGGTCTGGGATGCTATGTGCCTGAAAAGGTGCTGACCAACCATGATCTTGAAAAAATAGTAGAAACCAGCGACGAGTGGATCGTTGAACGTACAGGCATTAAAAACAGGCATATTGCCGCTGAAGGCGAAGCTACATCCGATATGTCCGTTATTGCGGCAGAACGTGCTTTGGCTGACGCAGGCGTAAGCCCTGAAGAAATCGAACTGGTCATCGTGGCAACTGCTTCTGCTGACCATGCTTTTCCCTCTACCGCTTGTCTGGTACAGGACCGTATCGGCGCTAAAAACGCAGCCGCATTCGATCTGTCCGCAGGCTGCTCCGGCTTTGTTTACAGTCTGGGCGTAGCAAGCCAGATGGTAAAATCCGGTTTGTACAAAAAAGCGCTCATCATCGGTGCTGAAACTTTAAGCCGCATTATGAACTGGGAAGACCGCAATACCTGCGTTCTTTTTGGTGACGGTGCAGGAGCGGCGGTCATTGGTGAAGTCGAGGATGGTCTTGGTGTTTTGGGTATCGATCTCGGCAGCGACGGCAGCGGCGGTAAATATCTGTTCCAGCCGGCTGGAGGCAGCCGCAGACCGGCTTCTCACGAAACAGTAGATGCAAGAGAGCATTTTATCCATATGAACGGCAATGAAGTATTTAAATTTGCAATCCAGATCATGGGCAAAACGGCTAAACGAGCTTTAGCTAAAGCAGGTCTTGAACCGGCTGATGTCGATCTTCTGGTTCCGCATCAGGCTAATATCCGCATTATTAACAGTGCTGCTAAACGTTTGAAAATGCCAATGGAAAAAGTTGGATAAATGTCGATAAATACGGCAATACTTCCGCTGCTTCCATTCCCATTGCCCTGTGCGAGGCGCAGGAGCAGGGCGTACTTAAAAAAGGCGGTACAGTACTGTTGGTTGGTTTCGGTGCTGGCCTCACATGGTCTTCCATTGTGCTTAAATGGAGTAAATAAACCTGCAAGAACAATTGAGCAAAAGACGAAAGAGAGGTTTTCCCAATGAGCAAAATTGCATTTGTATTCCCGGGACAAGGTTCCCAAACTGTAGGTATGTGTAAAGATCTTTATGATAACTATACTTGCGCTCGCAAGGTTTTTGAAGCTGCTGACGAAGCTTTGGGTTTCTCCATCAGCGATATGTGTTTAATGGTCCGGAAGATCAGCTGCGTCTGACCTTTAATACTCAACCGGCTATCCTGACTGCCAGCGTAGCCTGTGCTGAGGTGCTGAAAGAAAACGGACTGAGCTGCGAAGTTGCTGCTGGCCATAGCTGGGTGAATATTCTGCTTTGGTTTTGGCAGGTGCTTTGGACTTTGCTGATGCTGTCCGTATCGTTCGTAAACGTGGCCAGTTCATGCAGGAAGCTGTTCCTGTTGGCGAAGGCAGCATGGCCGCTGTCTTAGGTCTTGAAAGCGATAAAATCATTGATATCTGCCGTACTGTTGAAGCTGAATGCGGTGAACCTGTACAGGCAGTAAACTTCAACTGCCCTGGCAGGTCGTTATTGCAGGCTCTGTAGGCGCAGTGGATAAAGCTTTGGCGGCGTTGAAAGAAGCCGGCGCCAAACGCGCTGTTCTTCTTCCGTAAGCGCACCTTTCCACAGCACTCTTATGCAGCCGGCTTCCAAACGTCTGGCTGAAGTTTTTGAAACTATTACCTTCCACGACGCTAAGATTCCTGTCGTCGCTAATGTAACTGCAACTGAAGTTACCAAAGGAGAAGAAATCAAAGAATCTCTGATCCGTCAGGCTGCTATGCCTGTACTTTGGGAAACCTCTGTCAACCATATGATCGCAGGCGGCGTCGATACTTTTGTCGAAGTCGGCCCAGGCAAGGTTCTGTCCGGTTTTACTAAAAAAATTGCCAAGGGTATGGCTGCTTTGAACGTCGAAGATGAAGCAAGCTTGAAAAAACACTTGCTTATTTTAAGGAGGTTCGTTAAAATGCAGTTAGAAGGTAAAATCGCACTGGTTACAGGTGCTTCCCGCGGTATCGGTAAAGCTATCGCAGTGGCGCTGGCTGCTGCAGGAGCTGATGTCGCTGTCAATTATGCCGGTAACAAAGCTGCTGCTGAAGCAGTGGCTGCTGAAATCGAAGCTATGGGACGCAAAGTTCTGCTGCTGCAGGGTCGACGTTGCTCAGCTTGAAGTCTGCACTGAAATGATCGATGCCGTTATCAAAGAATTCGGCCGTATCGACATTTTAGTCAATAATGCAGGCATCACTCGTGACAATCTACTGATGCGTATGAAGGAAGAAGATTGGGACGCAGTGCTGAACACTAACCTCAAAGGTGTTTTCAATTGCACTAAAGCAGCTGTCAAATACATGATGAAACAAAGAGCGGGCCGTATCGTCAACATCACCTCTGTCGTAGGTGTAATGGGCAATGCCGGTCAGGCCAACTATGCTGCAGCAAAAGCAGGCTGCATCGGTTTCACCAAATCTGTAGCTAAAGAAGTTGCAGCCCGTGGCATCACTGTTAACGGTGTTGCACCTGGTTTTATCAAAACTGATATGACCAGCGTTTTACCAGAAAAAGTAGTAGCCGATATGGAAGCCGGTATCCCGCTGGCGCGTCTTGGCGAACCTGAAGATATTGCCAAGGCAGTATTGTTCCTTGTAAGTCGACGATGCTGCTTACATAACCGGTCAGACTTTACATGTTGACGGTGGTATGGTAATGTAATTATGCAATTCTTAAAAAAAGACCTTTGGAAGGAGGTGAATCGTAAATGAGCACTTTCGAAAAAGTAAGAGACATTACTGTCGAGCAATTGAGCGTTGACGCTGATGAAGTAAAGATGGAATCATCCTTCATCGATGATCTGGGCGCTGACTCCCTCGACATCGTTGAATTAATCATGGCTTTCGAAGAGGAATTTGAAGTTGAAATCCCTGACGAAAAAGCTGAAAAAATCCGCACCGTGGCTGATGCAGTCAAAATGTTGGATGAAGAAAAATAATCTTTTAGCAGCTCAAGGGAAAGCTCTTAGGAGCTTTCCCTGACAGTTGCAGTAGTCCTGAAATGGGGGATATTTGTTGAAACTACCAGTACTTAAAATAGGTGATTTGACAGCCGAAGTACCGATCATACAAGGCGGAATGGCTATCAGACTGTCTACCGCGCGTTTGGCGGCAGCCGTTGCGCAGGAAGGCGGAATAGGACTCATGCAGCGTCCGGCATGGCGTTTGACGAGCTGCGTAAAGAGATCCGGCTGGCCAGAAAGCTTACCGGCGGGAAAGGCATCATCGGCATTAATGCTATGGTTGCGGCCCGCGAATTTCTTGGGCTAATTACCACTGCTGCCGAAGAAAAAATTGACCTGATCGTTGCCGGTGCCGGTTTTTCAAGAGATATTTTCGCCGTGGGGCGTGAACATAACGTAGCCGTAGTGCCCATCGTTTCCTCTGTCAAACTAGCTAAAATATCTGAAAAGCTCGGTGCAGCCGCTATTGTAGTGGAAGGAACAGAGGCGGGAGGACATCTTGGGACTCAACAGTCCATCAAAGATATTCTGCCTGATATTGTCAAGGCGGTCAATATTCCGGTTATCGCCGCCGGCGGAGCTACTGACGGTGCAGCTGTAGCGGAGCTTCTTAAATTAGGGGCCAGCGGTGTGCAGATGGGCAGTCGTTTTGCCGCCAGCAAGAATCCAACGGTGCTCCGGCGCTGAAAGAATTATATCTCAAAATGACCAAAGAGGACGTTGTACAGATCGACAGTCCCGTTGGCTATAAAGGCAGGGCGATCCTTAATCCTTTTGCCAAACAGGTTCTGGAAGGTACGCAGCCGCGTCCCCGCACCTGTGATAACTGCCTTAAACAGTGCTCCCGCAGCTTCTGCATCATCCGCGCGCTCACCAGAGCTCAGCAGGGCGATGTTGAAACCGGCCTTGTTTTTACAGGTGCCAATATGTGGAAGATCAAAGAAATTTTACCCGTGAAAGAAATTTTCAGAAGACTGAAAGAAGAAATAGCAAAAATTTAATTTGAGGTGATTTATTTTGAAAAGACGAGTCGTTATTACCGGTGTTGGCCCGATTACTCCAATCGCATCGGCAAAGATGAATTTTGGGGCAATCTGATCGCTGGTAAATCCGGTATCGGTCTCATTACCCAGTTTGATGCTTCTGATCCTGGCTTCACCACTAAAATTGCAGGCGAAGTTAAAGATTTTGATTTCGCTAACTATGGCGATAAAAAAGAAGGCAAACGTATGGATCGTGTGACCCAGTTTGCTGTAGCGGCTGCTAAACTGGCGGTGGAAGATGCTGAACTCGATCTGGAAAAAATTGATCCCGTTCGTGCCGGCGTTTGCGTTGGCAGCGGCATTGGCGGCATCCATACCTTCCTCGAGCAGTCTTTAAAATATGGCGAAAAAGGTCCAGGCAAAATCAGTCCGTTCTTCATTCCGATGGAGATCCCGAATATGCCTGCCGGCCAGATTTCTATTGCTTTAGGCTTTAAAGGTCCTAATACCGCTATCATCACAGCTTGTGCTACCGGCACTAACTGTATCGGCGACGCTCTGCGTACTATTCAATATGGCGATGCCGATATTATGATTGCAGGCGGCACAGAAGCTGCTGTTTCTCCTGTTGCTATAGCAGGCTTCGGTAACATGAAAGCTCTTTCCACCAACAACGAACATCCTGAAAAGGCTTCCTGTCCGTTCGATAAAAACGCGACGGTTTTGTTATGGGTGAAGGTGCCGGCGTAGTAGTTATGGAAGAGCTGGAACATGCTTTGGCACGTGGAGCTCATATCTATGCTGAAGTAGTAGGCTTTGGCATGAATGCTGACGCTTATCACATCACTGCTCCTGATCCGAGCGGTGAAATGCCTGCCCTGTGCATGCAGCAGGCTATCGACGATGCTGGTATGAAACCGGAAGACGTTGATTACATCAACGCTCATGGTACTTCTACCCATCGTAATGATTTGAATGAGACTTTAGCTGCTAAAAAGGTTTTTGGCGATCATGCTTATAAAATGACTATCAGCTCGAACAAATCCATGACAGGACATTTGCTGGGCGCTGCAGGCGGCGTAGAAGCAATTGCTACCGTCATGACCATTGAGAATGGTATTATCCCTCCGACGATCAACTATGAAGACCCTGATTTAGAAGAAGGTCTGGACCTCGACTATGTTCCTAACGTAGCCCGTAAAGCAGAAGTAAGAGCGGCTCTGTCCAATAACTTCGGCTTTGGCGGCCATAATGCCACCATTCTCTTCAAAAATATCAAGCTTAATTGAGAATAGAGTGATTTAAATGCAAGACACGCGCAAAGAGCAGCTGCTGAAGTTCTGTCAAAGCCTTGGCATCGAAATGCACAAGCTGGAACTTCTGAACAGCGCTCTGACGCATACATCATACGCTCACGAATCTAAAGAATTACCGCGTCCGGAACATAACGAACGCGTAGAATTTTTAGGCGACTCCGTGCTCAGCGTTATCGTCAGTACATATATGTACTGCACTTTCCCCAACCTTAACGAAGGAGAACTTACCAAGCTCAGGGCCCATATCGTCTGCGAAGCATCGCTGGCTGAATATGCCCGTAAAATAAATCTTGGTGATTACCTGCTTTTAGGAAAGGGAGAAGGTTTGTCAGGAGGACGCGAACGCGCTTCTATCCTGGCCGACGCTTTTGAATCTGTACTTGGGGCTTATTATTTAGACCAGGGTATGGAAGCAGCCCGTGTATTTTTACTGGGGTTAATGAAAGCCGAGCTGGATTTTATCTGTACGCACGGCATTTGCAGTGATTTTAAAACAAGGCTGCAGGAAGTTGCGCAGCAGGATGGCGATGTTGATATCGTCTATGAGCTGATCGGTTCCAAAGGTCCTGAACACAACAAACATTTTGCCACCATTGTTTCCGTTAACGGCAAACATATCGGTTCAGGCGAAGGCAGGACGAAAAAGGAAGCGGAACAGCAGGCTGCTAAAAGCGCTCTTGAAAAAATGGGCGCGCCTTTGACAGGATTTCCTAAATAAAATAAACCCTTGCCGGTTTACCGGCAAGGGTTTTCTTTGTCTGCTGTTCAGCTCAGTGTGAAGGTCCATACAGGTTCAGCAGAACTACGCCGCTGACGACCAAAGCCATACCGACGGCGCCGATGGCGTTGATGCTTTCGTGAAAGACCAGCATTGAAATGATGGCTGCGGCAACTACACCGATACCTGCCCAGGTTGCATACGCAATGTTCAAATCAATAAACTGTAGTGAACGGGACAGAAAATAAAAAGCACCTGTGTAAGCTGCAACTACTACCAGCGAAGGTGACAGCTTAGTAAAGCCCAGTGTGTATTTCAAAAATGTTGTGCCCAGTAATTCCAAAACAATAGCTAAACCTAAATATACAAATCCCATGATACTCCTCCATAATCATCTATGGCGTCACGTAAGTTCATCCAGGCAAAGCCGCCTTCCAGCAGTGCGTTGCGCTGGGCGTCGGTCATATTACGCAGCGCCCGTTCTTCAAAATCATCCATTTTTTGTAAAAGCCCGTCGGCATAAGCAGCACCCTGACTGGTAAAAACCAACAGCTTGACGCGTTTATCAGTAGCTGATTATTTTTTCGACGAAGCCTTTGTCTTCCAATCCGGACAGAATACTGTTGACCGTCTGTTTGGGCAGCATCAGTTTTTCGCAGATCAGATGCTGGGTACAGTCATTTGGAAATTCCTTCAGCAAATACAGGTCAGTAGTAAATTGTTATTGAGTCCGTGTGATTTGGCCCAGCGTTCATAGACGGCGTTTGTGCCGAACCAAGGTCGTAGTAGCGTGGCGTATCCGTTGCAGATCTTTATGCATAAGCGCCTCCTTTTTTAATAAAGTCCGAAATCGGACTAATTAAATATAACAACATTTTCTAAAAAAGGCAAGTAAAATTTTGTGAATGACACCAGGGCGGATGGCTGGCATTGACCGGGAGCGGTGATACGGGTATAATGCAATTATCAAGCATGTTGATAAAAATGCAGGCGCACTAATAAGCCGCATTATAATAAACGTTTAATGCAAGGAGGCAGGGCAGTGGCAATCATACCTGTGTTTATACCGCATGCGGGCTGTCCGCACCAGTGCGTGTTCTGTAATCAAAAAACTATCAGCGGTCAGCAGACTGCGTCGTCGAGAGACGTAGAGCAGCAGCTCGAACGCTATCTGCAATGGATCAAACCGGCCCTTCCAACGAAGCGGTTTTTACGGTGGCTCGTTACAGGTTTCCGGCCGACTTGCAGACAGAACTTTTCCGACCTGTAGATAAACTTTTGGCGGAAGGTGTTATTGGCAGTGTTCGCTTATCTACCCGACCAGATTATATTGATGCCGCCCGGTTAGAGCTGCTGCAGGCACACGGCGTAAAAACGGTAGAACTGGGTGTGCAGTCGCTGGACGATAATGTTCTGGCAGCGGCAGAGCGGGGGCATCAGGCTACCGATGTTTATAAGGCTGTTTCTTTGCTGAAACAGTATGGCTTTGAGATCGGTCTGCAGTTAATGGTAGGTATGCCTGGTCAAAACTTTGACAGCGTCAAAGCTTACGGTTGAGCAGGTGCTCAGGCTCGGTCCTTCTTTTGCCCGTATTTATCCCTTGCTGGTAATAAAAGGCACGCCGCTTGAGCATATTTACGAACGTGGTGAATTTGAGCCTCTGACACTGGAAGCAGCAGTTGAGCAAAGTGCTTATGTATACAGCAAATTAATGCGGGGATGAAAGATCATTCGTGTTGGCTTGCAGTCCGATGAAGAGTTGTGCAGTGAAGGTAATATTGTTGCTGGACCGTTCCACCCATCTTTTGGTGAACTTGTGCAAAGCTTTTTTGCTCTATGCCGAACTGACTCCGCAGCTGCAGAGGCTGCTTTGCCAAGGCGCGGGAAACATAGTAATAACCTGCCCGAGCAAGCTGGAATCAAAGCTGCGCGGGCTGAAAAACAATAATCTGCGGCGCTGGCAGCAGCTTGCAGGACCGGTTCCTGTAAATATCAAGGCCAGGCCTGATGCAGAACGTATTATGATAAGCTGGAGGTTGGACGATGAGTGAATGTCAGAGCTTTGACCCGGTCGCTGATACAGACAGCAGGCTGCTCATTCTCGGTTCCATGCCCGGTATTCGTTCCTTGCAGATGCAGCAGTATTACGGACATCCGCAGAATCGTTTTTTGGCCGTTGGTGACGATGCTTTTAGGCTATGCTGAGGTTCCTTTGGATATGCGGATAAAAAGCAGAATGCTTTTAGATAACCGTATAGCTCTTTGGGACGTACTGGGTTACTGCGAACGTGAAGGCAGTCTTGATTCGGATATTACCTGCGAGCAGCCTAACGATCTGGCCGGATTTTTGCAGAATCATCCGCAGA
>ENA-OQCX01001447-OQCX01001447.1-human-gut-metagenome-genome-assembly--contig:-NODE-1447-length-10751-cov-2.158509_pt1 | contig 10751 bp, 8 predicted proteins | sample MGYA00242762_ERZ504587 | MGnify/ENA primary metagenome ERZ504587 (study PRJEB26092, sample SAMD00036337) | human gut metagenome | host: Homo sapiens | study: EMG produced TPA metagenomics assembly of...
CCCTTTTCACTCAGTTTCAACTGCTCTTTGAAGCGTTCTTCCTGGTCGATGGGGTCATTCAGCTCACTGTATGCGTTGGCCAGCTCTTTACCGTTCACCATCAGCTCGAAGCGTTCGGTCAGTCCCGGCTTGCTGCGGTGCATCTTGGTCAGCGGGCTCATTTCTACCGGATAGTCGGTGATGAAGGTAGGCTGTATGAATGTGCCTTCACAGAATTCGCCGAAGATTTCGTCTATCAGCTTGCCTTTGCCCATGGTGTCGTCAATCTCCATTTTCAGTTCGCGGCACACCTGGCGGATTTCTTCCTCGCTCTTGCCGTTGAGGTCGTAGCCGGTCTTTTCCTTAATGGCATCCAGGATGGCAGGCGGCGGTAAGGAGCCTTGAAGCTGATGGTCTTTCCGTCGATGGTAGTCTCTGTGCTGCCGTTTACAGCGATACAGATACGTTCGAGGAGTTTCTCGGTGAATCCCATCATCCAGTTGTAGTCCTTATACTGTACGTACAGCTCCATGCAGGTAAATTCCGGGTTGTGGTTTTTGTCCATACCTTCGTTACGGAAATTCTTTCCGATTTCGTATACACTCAAACCGCCTACGATAAGTCTCTTCAGGTAAAGCTCGGTGGCGATACGCAAGTAGAGGTCCATATCCAATGAGTTGTGGTGGGTGATGAAGGGGCGTGCGCTTGCACCGCCGGGGATGGATTGCAGAATCGGTGTTTCCACTTCCGTATAGCCGGCTTCGTCCAGTACGGCACGCATGGTCTTGATGATTGTGGCGCGCTTCAGGAATGTTTCCTTGACGCCGTCGTTCACGATGAGATCCACATAGCGTTGGCGGTAGCGCAGTTCCGGGTCGTCGAACGAGTCGTAGGCCACACCGTCTTTATATTTTACGATAGGAAGCGGCTTGATGCTCTTGGCAAGTACGGTCAGCTTCTGGGCATGGATACTGATTTCGCCCATCTGAGTGCGGAATACAAAGCCTTCGATACCGATGAAGTCGCCTAAATCGAGCAAGCGTTTGAATACGGTATTATACATTTCCTTGTCTTCGCCCGGACAGATGTCATCGCGGGTGATATATACCTGGATACGGCCTTTGGAGTCCTGTAATTCGATGAAAGAGGCTTTCCCCATGACGCGGCGGCTCATGATGCGTCCGGCTACGGATACGTGGCGCGGTTCGGCGTCGTCTTTGAATTCTTTTTTAATATCGGTAGAGAAAGCGTTGGTTACATACTCTGCTGCGGGATAGGGTTCGATACCCATCGCGCGAAGTTCATTCATGCTGTTGCGACGAATGATTTCTTGTTCACTTAGTTCTAATACGTTCATTTCGCTATAATTCACTCAATTTGGGGACAAAAATACGAAACATTTTTCAGATAGCGAACCTTTAGGGGAATTTATTCGCCGTATGCTCCGTGTACTCTGTGGCAGGTTGTGGGATAATTGCCGGGTAAGTTCTCGGGAGAAGGAGCCTTGGGTCGGGCTTGATACGCTTTCTTCCCTGTCTCTGATACGCTTCCGGTAGGAGAGAGTGCGGTTCTTCCTTAAGACGGGACGCGATACTTGCTCACCTGACGAATTTTGAGTACCTTTGCGCCCTCGAAAAAACAGGTAAAAAGTATGGCAGGACAAAAAACACCCACAGCGTTGGGCACGGAGAATATAGGTAAATTACTGATGCAGTACGCCGTTCCGGCAATCATCGCCATGACGGCATCTTCCTTATATAATATGGTGGACAGTATCTTCATCGGTCACGGTGTGGGCACAATGGCTATTTCGGGACTGGCGTTGACTTTCCCCTTGATGAACCTTGCAGCGGCTTTCGGTTCGTTGGTAGGTGTGGGAGCGGCTACGTTGATTTCCGTCAAGCTCGGGCAGAAGGACTATGACACGGCGCAGCAGGTACTGGGCAATGTATTTGTGCTGAATATTCTGCTGGGTGTGGCTTTTACGGTGGTTGTAATTGCATTCCTCGACCCTATTCTTTACTTCTTCGGCGGCAGTGACGAGACTGTGGGGTATGCGCGCGATTATATGCAGATTATCCTTCTTGGCAATGCCGTTACGCATCTTTATCTGGGGTTGAATGCGGTGCTGCGTTCTTCGGGGCATCCGCAGAAGGCGATGTATGCCACCATTGCCACGGTGATTATCAACACGATACTCGACCGGTGTTCATCTACGGTTTCGGCTGGGGCATTCGCGGGGCGGCCATTGCCACGATTGTGGCGCAGGTCCTATCATTGATATGGCAGCTCAGGATATTCAGCAATAAAGACGAACTGCTGCATTTTCACCGCGGTATTTTCCGTTTGAAGCGTAAGATAGTCTTCGATTCACTGGCTATCGGCATGTCGCCGTTCCTGATGAATATGGCGGCATGCTTCATCGTAATCCTTATCAATCAGGGATTGAAAAGTATGGCGGCGATTTGGCTATCGGCGCTTTCGGCATTGTCAACCGGCTGGTATTTATCATCGTAATGATTGTAATGGGACTGAACCAGGGAATGCAGCCCATTGCGGGTTATAACTTCGGAGCCGGGCAGCATGCCCGTGTCATCAAGACTCTGAAACTGACGATAATCTATGCAACCTGCGTCACTACTTTCGGCTTTATTGTAGGTATGCTCTTCTCCGACTGGGTGGTGAGTATCTTTACTTCGGATGCCGACTGATTGCCCTTTCGGCAAAGGGCCTGCGCATTGTGGTGATGTTTTTCCCCATTATAGGCTTTCAAATGGTTACCGCCAACTTCTTCCAGAGTATAGGATGGCGAGTAAGGCAATATTTCTTTCCCTTACCCGCCAGATGATGGTGTTGCTGCCTTGCCTGATAATTCTGCCCCGTTTTTTCGGCGTGGCAGGCGTTTGGTACAGTATGCCGATTTCCGACTTGCTGGCCAGTCTGATAGCGGGCACGATGCTGGTGTGGCAGCTCCGCAAATTCAAGGCGCAGGCATAAGGTGGTGGTATTGTGTTAAAACAAAGATACTTACTACCGGTCTCTTTTCAGCTACATCCAACTTTCATCAGTTTGGCAGCGGAACCATGGGTCTGCGTCCGTGATTCAGCTTCAAGCCTGCTTTATAGGACTCCGGACCGTGCAGGTTCTTTATATCCATCTCACCGAGATTGACCAGAATGCCGCGTGCCATGAGGCCGGCATCTTCGTTTGCTTTGCGTGGAAGTGTTTCGGCTTTGTCTTTCAGGTCTGCCAGATGCACGCGGATGGCGGGCTGCATGGCTTTATCTAGAGAGAGGCATTCCAGCTGGGAATAACCGATTTTTCTATCGGCTTCTTTTGCCGGATAATTCAGGCGTTCGATGCCTTTGGCGGTTTCTCCCAGATAAGCGGCGGCATAGGCGGCTTCGCAGGCTATGTAGGGGTCGGCATCCTTGAGCAAGGCAAGCAGAGGTGCGGGACAGGTTTTCAATTCTCCTTTGGCTCCGAGTTGTGCCAAACCGACGGACGCCCAATAGCGCATTTCGGGATATTGGCTGGACAGTGCTTTCTCGAATACGGGAGCATCGTCTGCATGGGCTGTACCTGCCAGTCTACGAGGTTGTACAGCTCGTTCAAGGGGTATTTCTCTTTACGTACTTTATCATACAATACCACATTCTCGCGAGAGGTGGGTATGAAGAAACCCAGGTCTTTGGTGGTGCGGATATGGTTGGAAAGGGCTGTACGCATCTTTACCAGCACTTCTGCGTATTCGGGAGAGTCGGACAGGTTGTGCAGTTCACCGGGGTCTTTTTCAAGGTCGAACAGCATTTCGGCAGGATGGGCATTGAACGTCTGCGCCCAGTCGGGGTTGGTGTTGTGTCCGCCTAAAACCAGCTTGTCCCATGCTTTGTTGGACGGCATGCCCCATTGGTAGTAATTGCGCAGGGCAAACTGGCGGTAGGGTATGTAGCTGCGGATGTATTTGAAACGTCCGTCGGTTACGGCACGTACCGGCATGAAGTGATGCAGTTGGTTGGCCGCCAGTGCGAACTGGATTTCACGCTTTTCATCGGACGCGTACTTCCCGAACAATGCCTTTCCCTGCATGTGTTTGGGCGGTTTTACGCCTGCAAGACTGAGTACGGTAGGTCCCAAGTCTGTGAAATTGACCAAAGAATAATCTTTGCCGGATGCTTTTTCTCCCGCCAGGTGTTGCCACTTGGGCGGGAAGTAGGCTATTAGGGGCACTTCCAGACCGCTTTCATACAAATAGCCTTTGCCGCGTGGAACGCAACCGCCGTGGTCGCTGAGGAAGAAGATAATCGTGTTGTCGTCCAGTCCTTTTTCTTTCAGGTCTTTCAGAAAGAACCCCAGCCATGTGTCCACATCCTGCACGGCTTCCAGATGGCCGGCATAGTCGGAACGTACTTCGGGCAGGTCGGGCACGTAGGCAGGTAGGGTGAGCAGTTCCGGATAAATGCCCTCTTGGGTGTAATCTCGCCGTCCGTCTGTATGGAAGGTGCGGATACGTCCCATGTGCGAGGTCACCGTATTGTATACGGCAAAGAAAGGCTGGTCTTTACCGCGCTTTGGGCTGTTGTAAGAGGCTTCTCTCGTACATTCGTCCCAGCAGCTTTTGTTGTCGTGGTGGAGTTGTAGTGTGTCTTGCTGTTGTTGGTGCAGTAATATCCGGCTTCACGCAGCCATTGCGGGAAGAAGATGTTTGCCGGGGTGTCGTATGGAACCGGATGGACATCCATTCCGTAGGTCGAGGAGTAGCAACCCGTAATGAGCGATGAGCGTGCGGCCGAACTTTGTGGGGCCACCGACCATGCGTTCATGAATTGTATGCCGCGGGCAGCCAGACTGTCTGCATTGGGGGTGTGCACATCCTTGTTGCCGTAGCAGCCGAATTCGTAAGCACTGGTATCTTCGAAGGTGAGCCAGAGAATATTGGGCCTTTCGTTTTTCTTGTTGTCTGCCGCATCCGCTTGGGCGGTATGCAGCCCGCAGAAAGCGGTACACATGAGTAGAGATAAGTTTTTCATGCTATATTAAATGTTAGTTTTACATGTTATATCGGTTTTTCAGTAGTGGTTGCTAAGGTAGGGCATTTGTTCTGATAAGCATGCCTGATGTGTTTAAAAAGCTGCTAATATTGTTTTGGCATGCAGGTTTTCAACAAAATTGATGAAGATTCAACAAAATTGCAGAACCGGTAAACGTATGTTGCGGTGTATTGGAGAAAATAAGGACGCTATATTACCGGAATGTCTTACTTTTGAAAAATAAATCTAATAGTGTATAATGGTATGAGAAACATCGTTTTTATAGTGATTGCGTTTGTACTTTCTTTCTCGGGACGTGTATGTGCTGGAAATCCCGTTTATTCAGACAACTCCTTGCGCAATGATGCGGAGAAACTGCTGGTGGAGTGGTGGATGCTCTGCTGGCCTACCAATGCGAAGGGCTGCATCCGTCGCTCGACGGCGGTATTCTGTGTCCCGCCTGTGCCCGCATTCACGGACGGATAGGAGACACGGTTCTTCCTCTGATGTATCTGGCAGACAAAACCGGCAATGACAAATATCTGCTTGCCGCCAAGAAACTGATGAAATGGATGGAGAACGTGCACCGTCCGGACGGCTCCTGGATGAACGATGTACACGTATCCGATTGGAGCGGGACTACCGTATTCGCCGCTATTGCTCTGTACGAGGCAGTGCATTACCACGGGCATTTGCTGGATGACTCTACGCGTAACCATTGGAAAGAGCAGTTGTTGGAAGCCGGCGAATTCATGATGAAAAACCCGCAGATGTACAGCCGCCGTATGCAGGGGAGTATGAAACGTCTGAACAATGTGAACTATTCCGCTTCGGTGACGTATGCCTTGCAGGCTCTTGGAGAGATGTTCGACCGCCCGGACTTCAAGGAGGAAGCCCGGATTGTGGCTTCGGACTTGAAGAAGTTCTTTACGGCGAACGATTTCTTTTTATACGGCGAAGGGCCTAAAATATGGACACCTACCAAGAACGGCTGCCTCCCGGTGGACTTGGGATATAATGTAGAGGAATCCTTGCCTAATCTGGCTTATTATGCGCTTATGGTGAACGACCGGGAGTTGCTCTCCATCGTGGAACGCTCCATGAATACCCACCTGGAATTTATGTTGCCCGACGGTGCATGGGACAACAGTTGGGGCACGCGCAGTTTTAAGTGGACATATTGGGGCGGACGTACAAGCGACGGCTTTATGGGCGGTTATTATGCCATGGCTGCGCATCATCCGGAGTACCTGGAGGCTATTCGCCGCAATATACAATTACTGAAAAAATCGACGGACAACGGTTTGCTTCATGCCGGACGCGATTATCGGGCCTCTGGCATTCCGGCTTGTATTCATCATACCTTCGGACATGCCAAGGCGCTGACGGCTTTTCTTGAGCTTCCACCCGTCAAGACGCAACAATACAAGGCATTGCCGCGCGATAATGCTTATGGGGTGAAGTACTTCCGGGATATTCGTACGTGGCTGGTTGCAGAAGGTCCGTGGCGTTCTACATGTACTGGTTTCGATGCGGAATATAAGGTAAAAGGAACTCATCCCATGGGAGGAGCCGTTTCTCTTTTATGGCACGAACAGGCCGGCCCGGTATTTGCCGCTACGACCAACCGGTATGCTTTGATAGAAGCGCCTAATATGCAGAGCAACAGCCGGAAGTATATAATGAGCGGAACGCCGCGGGTTGAAATGGTACAATACGGAACGATTTACAGTAATCTGGACGACTTGGATACGGATATTGCTTATACTAAGGAAAAGAATATGCACCGTTTCCGTGTCAATACCCATCTGGTGGATGCCGACCAGCAGACTCCGGTTCAGGGAGCGATTCCCGTAACGTTGGATTATGTGTATTCCCAACAGGGCTTGTCGATAGAAATGGAACATTGCCCTTTGACCGCCTGCCTGGTTTTACCGGTTATCGCCGCGCTTCGGAAGTTGCGGATATTACACCGGAAGGCATGCGCCTTCAGAAAAAGGACGGCGTGTTGGAGGTAGTTTGCATGAACGGTAGGATGAAGGTTGCTCCTACCGATAAAGACGGACGGATATTTAATCCTGTGCCGGGCTTTTCTTTCATTCCTTTGCAGATTTTTCCGGATAGTCCGGATAAGAAAATTCAAGTTAAAATCATATATAATTAATATATTTTTTATTTCTTTGTCCTGATTTATAATATAATATACATGAGAACACTTCGATTCTTATCACTACTATGCGGAATATTGTTTGCCTGTATGGGGCTTGCCGGTGAAATAGACGGTATGCGTTTCATACATATCGGTTTGGAAGAAGGGTTGTCGCATAGCACCATATTCGGAATTAATCAGGATAAAGAAGGTAATCTGTGGTTTGCCACTTATGACGGATTTAATAAGTATGACGGTTATAATTTTACTGTCTACCGGCATCAGTATAAGAATCCGAAGAGTATAGCCAGCGATATAACCCGTTGTGTCGTCATTGACAATGATAACCGGATATGGATAGGAACGAGAGAAGGTTTGTCGCTTTATAATCATCGCAAGAACGAATTCTCTAATTTCTTTTATAAGAGAAAGGGACAAAATGTAACAGTCAGGAATATTGTGCCTATGCAGAAGGACTGGCTTATGCTTGGGACAACCGAAGGTATTTTACTTTTTGACGTGAAAGGAGAACGTTTCCTGAATGATACGTTGTCGGCTACTTTACATTCGCTGAAACCGTTAACGCTGCTCAGGCAAGATGATGATATTTATATTGGCACTAAAGGGAAGGTGTATATGTATTCATTGCAGAACGGAGCATTGGAAACATTACTTGATCTGCATGACAAGGTGCAGATAAACAGTATTTTGTGCCAGACTCCCAATCGGATATGGGTAGCGACAGAAGGCAACGGACTGTACCTGTATGATGTAAAGAACAAAAAGCTGGACAACTATCGTTATGAGAATAAGCTTTCCTGTTTGAACTCCAATTATGTGCGTTCGTTGGCATTGGACCAGGAGAACCGTTTGTGGGTAGGGACTTACAGCGGCTGAATATATATCAGGAAGGGAAGGAACGCTTTATATCGGTTGAGAGTTCGATGGCTCAGGCTGGGACATTGTCGCAGAACTCGGTGCGTTGCATTTTCAGAGACTCGCAGGGCGGAATGTGCTGGTACATACTGGGGAGGACTGAATTACTATCATCCTTTGTGCAACCGTTTCCAGCAGATTAAACATATTCCTTTCTCCAATTCGCTCAGTGATAATGTTGTCAGTTGCATTGTAGAGGATAAAAAGAACAATTTATGGATCGGCACAAGTGACGGTGGTCTGAACTTCTATGATAATACGGCGAAAACTTATAAGAACTATTTGTTTAATCCGGACATATCGGAAGGTGTTCCTTTTAAAGACGTTAAAACGGTATATGTAGATGAAGCATCGGATAAGATATATGTAGGCGCCCATGCCGGCGGTATGATGGTACTGCATCGTAAGACCGGAAGAAAGGTGTTTTACAATCAGCAAAACAGTGGCTTGCCGAGCAATCATATTTATTCTATTATATCCGACGGAAAAGACGGTCTTTGGATAGCTTCCCTGGACTATTTGTTTCATTTTGATATTGCCGGAAAACGCTTTACCGTTATAAATGAAGATGTGGAAGGCCGCCCGGTACAAAAAAAGACCCGCTTGCTGTTTAGGGATTCCCGTAAACGCATCTGGGTAGGTGGAGAGAAAGGACTTTCCGTTTATAATCAGGAAGGTATGGGTTTGCGGACCAATACGGATTTTCGTATTACTCCGGTATTGCGACAGTCTTTTGTGAATTGTATCTACGAGTCTTTATCCGGTTCTATATGGGTAGGTACCGTGACGGGCTTTTTGCCTTGAAGGAAGCGGATAAGGAGTTGCAGCAATATACAACGGACGACGGTTTGCCAAGCAATGTCATTTATGGAATACTGGAAGACAGTTACGGGCGCTTGTGGGTCAGTACCAATCAGGGACTGAGTTGTTTTGACCCGGAGAACCGTAAAATGCGCAATTTTACAATAGTGGACGGGCTGCAGAGCAATCAGTTTAATGCCGGTTCTTATTGCCGCATCGGCAATGGCAATATGTTGTTCGGCGGCATTAACGGCATCACCATGTTCCGTCCCGAAACCCTGATAGACAACCCTTATACTCCGAAACCGGTAATCAATAAGCTTTTTGTTTTTAACAAGGAGGTGCTTCCGAATGATGAAACCGGAATACTGAAAGAGAATATAGAGAGTGTTAACCACATAACCCTGAAATCTTCCCAAAACTCGTTTTCCCTTTCCTTTGTCGTTTCCAACTACATAGCCGGCAAGCACAATACGTTTGCCTATAAGTTGAAGGGATATCATGATGAATGGTATAAACAGGGAGACATAAGTCCGGTGTCGTACTCCAATTTGCCGGCAGGAGATTATACCTTCCTTTTAAAGGCAGCCAATAATGACGGAAAGTGGAGCGGGGAGGTAGAGGCTCTTCACATCCGTGTCCTTCCGGTCTGGTATCGCACGTGGTGGGCCTTTTTGATTTTTGCGTTGTTTTTTATTTTGTTGGTTTTTGCTGTGTTCCGTTTCTTCTGGTTGCGTAAGAGTATGCAGACAGAATCCGTATGGAGCGGCTTGACAGGGAAAAAAGGAAGAAATCAGCCAGATGAAAATCCGTTTTTATGTGAATATCTCACATGAGTTACGTACTCCGTTGACTTTGATTATTTCTCCTTTGCAAGAGTTGCTCAGTAGTGTCACCGGGCATTGGGAGCGCGAAAAGCTGTTGTATATCCAGCGGAATGCAAGAAGACTGTTGCATTTGGTCAATCAACTGATGGACTACCGGCGTGCCGAATTGGGTATTTTTGAGTTGAGGCCGAGTTATGCCAATGCATATAAAAGGGTATTGAACAGCTTTTTAAATTACGAGAGTCTGGCAAAGAAAAAGGACATAGACTATAATTTCTATTCAGAATTGCAGGATGAGGATGTGTTGTTTGACGGTACTTATCTGGATTTGATTATCAACAATCTATTATCCAATGCTTTTAAGTATACGGAAGAAGGGGAGAGGATTTATGTAAAACTCTACAGAGAAGATAAAAATGTTGTTTTGCAGGTAGCAGATACGGGAGTGGGCATACCAAAGGATAAGCAGAGGAAGATTTTCGAACGTTTTTATCAGGTAGAGAACGTACACGAAGGAAGCGGCATCGGATTATCGCTGGTTCAGCGTCTGGTTGAATTGCATCACGGGCAGATAACGTTGGTGAGCGAGGTTGGAAAAGGCTCTACGTTTTCCATTTATATTCCTCAGGACAAGTCGGTGTATACTGCGGAGGAACTTGCGGAGAGCAAGGGAGAGATGGAGGAACAGCGTGTCTATTCGACAAATGCGCATGAGGTTTATACCGATGATGTAGAAACGGAAGTGGCAGAAGCCGGTGAAAAAGAGGCGGGAAGCAGGCATGGAACAATTCTTATAGTGGAAGACAATGAGGAGCTGCGGCGGTATTTGTTCAACGGTCTGTCGCTCAGTTTAATCTGATAGAGGCGGAGAACGGGCAAAAGGCGTTGGAGGTGCTTAAAGAAAATGACGTAGACTGATTCTTTCGGATGTTATGATGCCGGTTATGGATGGAGTCAAACTTTGTAAATCGGTGAAACAGAATTTGAGAACCTGTCATATACCGGTGTATCTGTTGTCTGCCAAGGTCG
>ENA-OQCX01001450-OQCX01001450.1-human-gut-metagenome-genome-assembly--contig:-NODE-1450-length-10740-cov-2.511260_pt1 | contig 10740 bp, 21 predicted proteins | sample MGYA00242762_ERZ504587 | MGnify/ENA primary metagenome ERZ504587 (study PRJEB26092, sample SAMD00036337) | human gut metagenome | host: Homo sapiens | study: EMG produced TPA metagenomics assembly of...
AGAGGCGGCCGTGAAATGGAAAACCATTTCGAGTGTCTCTGGGATCTGTTCCGCAGCATTCCTTCTATTGAAACACCTGGTGTTTCCGTACTGGATGAATACTACTGGCTGAACAAACATGACCCAAACTATTCTCTTTGCCGTGCAACTGTAAATCGCGGAGAAGACGCTCATACAGACGGCAAGTTCAACCTCAGCCAGAAGGGCTGTATGGAAATCATGAAGCTCTTTATGACTAAAGATGAAGACCTCTACGATAAGACCATCGAAGATGTTTTCGATGATGAAGTATTCAATTCCACCTTCTGGCTGTACTGGAGAACCATGTTTGCATTCGAAAACTGGCACAGTGCCTGGAGATGAAGCTTTACTTCCAGCGTTTCATCCACCACATTGCAGGACTTCCGGATTTCAGTGCCCTGAAATTCACCAAATACAACCAGTACGAATCCCTGATCCTTCCAATGCAGAAATATCTGGAGGAAGCAGGTGTTGACTTCCAGTTCAACACAGAAGTTACCAACGTGATCTTTGAATTCAAGGATGACAAGAAGATCGCATCTGCGATCGAATGCAAGGTAAATGGCGTAGAAAAAGGCATCGTCCTTACTGAAAACGACCTCGTATTCGTCACAAACGGAAGCTGTACAGAAGGTACGATCTATGGTGATCAGAACCATGCACCGAACGGCGACGCGGAAGTTCGTACAAGCGGCTGCTGGTCCCTCTGGAAAAATATCGCAGCGCAGGATCCATCTTTCGGACATCCAGAAAAATTCTGCTCCGATATCAGCAAGACCAACTGGGAATCTGCAACTGTCACAACTCTGGATGACAAGATCATCCTTATATCACGGACATCTGCAAACGTGATCCACGTACCGGCAAGGTTGTTACAGGCGGTATCGTAAGCTGCCAGGATTCCAAGTGGCTTTTAAGCTGGACTATCAACCGTCAGGGACAGTTCAAGGATCAGGACAAAGATAAGGTCTGCGTATGGGTTTACGGTCTGTTTACAGACGTACCTGGCGACTATGTCAAGAAACCGATGAAAGACTGTACCGGTAAAGAGATCACCGAAGAATGGCTGTACCATCTTGGTGTTCCGGAAGACCAGATCGAAGACCTCGCAGAAAACAGTGCGGTATGTGTACCGACCATGATGCCATATATCACCGCATTCTTCATGCCGAGAACCAAAGGCGACCGCCCGGACGTTATCCCGGATGGCTGTGTAAACTTCGCATTCCTCGGCCAGTTCGCAGATACTCCGCGTGATACCGTATTCACCACAGAATACTCTGTCAGAACCGCTATGGAAGCTGTTTACGGACTCCTCGGCGTTGACCGTGGCGTACCGGAAGTATGGGGAAGCGTTTACGATATCCGTGAACTCTTAAGCAGCAGCGTGAAGCTGATGGACGGCAAATCCCCGCTGGAGATTGACATCCCGGGTGCAAACCTTATCCTGAAACCAGTACTTCATTTCATCAAGGGAACCGTGATCGAGAAAGTATTGAGAGATTATGATGTGCTGAAAGATGGTATGTGATTTTTATAATGAAATAAAAAATGTGCAATGTTTCTATAATATGTGCTACTGCATGCAAGAATCAACTGTGATATCTTAATGTTGCACACATATTCAGTGAAAGCCTGGAATGGGTCATACCGACCCGTTCCAGGCTTTTCTACGCCAAAAGAGCACCTGCTGTCCGGGACAGTCAAATGCTCTTTTTGGTGTTACTTTCGTCTATCTTTTATTTTAGAGATTATAGTGAAGAAATTTTCATCTTCCGCTCCGAAATTTTCACGCTCTTTTTTTCGGGATGTGCGGTTTTTGTTTATGTAAGATTTAAAGGCATCTTTTGTTCCAGCCAGAAGGTCAGTAAAGAAACACCTTTTTCTCTGTCGTGCTTTGAGGGAAACAGCACATACAAAAGAAGTGCGATCAGCACACCTCCTCCTGTATCAAGGATGCGGGCGATTGTGTATGGGAGTACCCGCTCCGTACCAACTGTGTAGATCACGACAAAGTAAATAACACTTCCAGGCTGAATCGCTGAGTCTGCACCCAGTGCAAAACACGGATTTCTTTTGCTTAGGAGGTATTCATAAACTACGGCGGTGATCAATACTGCCAGAGCAGTACGCCACATCCTCGCCGGATCCGGGGAGATTTGAAATTCCTGAGTGGCGTAAGCTGCCATTTGTCAGGCACCTGTGCTCTGTCTAGCATTTCCTGCGGTCCAAATCCAAATGCCATAACAATATCAGTCCCTTATTACAGTCTCTTATGGCAGGTACGTGCGATAACGTCAAGCTGCTGTTTCTTTGTCAGGGAAATGAACTTAACAGCGTATCCGGAAACACGGATGGTAAAGTTCTGATATTCTTCTTTTTCCGGATGTTCCATTGCGTCGATCAGTTTCTTCATAAGTAATTTATCTTTTTAATTATATATACGACTCTCGCATTTATCACCGAATGCTCTCCGGATACTCCACGCCCTCCGGAAGTGGCTGCCATTCGTTCAGGCCAAGGCTCTGCTTGAACTTCGCCTGCTCCAAGGTGAGTTTCGGAAGGTCATCCTTGAGGTAATCCATCAGTCTGAGATTCCTTCTCTCGTTACGTTGTTGACCTCGAAGATCCGCTCGCAGCCCATATTCTCCATCACTGGCGGACCATTGGAAGGTTCGCATAGGGGGAGTCTACTTTCGTGATAATGCCGATCAGCGGGCGAAGGAGAAAGTTCCTGCTTCCGTCGCTGAACAGGTTAAACGGCTCGTTTGCCGCCTGCACGATCGCGATCACGTCTGCCTCGAAGGAAAAACATGCCAAGCCGACGCTGAAATGCTTGGATTCTGCGTATTCTCCCGGGGAATCGATCGTATCTTCATTTGAATTTGTATACTGGGTCTTGTGATAGTGAAGTTCCTCACCCTTCAAAGCCTGGGTCAGGGAAGTCTTACCTGCCTCACTTCGCCCCATCAAAAAACTTCTTCATTATTTATCCTGTCCTGTTTCAGCTTTTGTGAATCTCACATACATTAAAGTTCAGCTCATCGCGGAAAAATCTGACGACTTCCTCGATCGCAGTCAGCACCTGTGATAAACCGCCGAGTATGATCAGCGCACCACTGAACCTGTCCATAAAACCAACCTCAACATCAGCAGCCTTGACTGCAACATCTGTCGCAACTACGATTGCCTCCCATGGTGTGATACGGATGATGCCAATGGACTCTCCTGTATGATCCTCGCCCTCATGTACACCAATATGAAGTGCCAGATTCTGATACACCGATGGATCTGAAGGTGTAAAAACATGGGCAAAATCGATGGATTTACCAGGAACCCGTACACGTGTCATGCGGAGTTTCTTTCCCTTCAGATGCTCATAATCATCATTAAACAGCTTCTCGAGAAGTTCTTCTCTCGTTATTCGTTCTTCCATGTCCTACGTCCTATCTCTTGGTGATCTTGCAGACTACGTATCCCAGAGTGTCACGGAAATAATCGACAACCTCTGTCATCGCGGACATAACGTCTGAAATCTCTCCTGTAATGATCATGGTTCCTGTAAAACGGTCTGCAAATCCAAGATAGACATTGCCGCTCTTGACTGCGATATCGGATGCGATGACTGCAGATTCTGACGGAGTCATGTTCATGATCCCGATCGCGGATGAACGGTAGTCCACCTGCGGGTTCAGTCCGAGTTTCTGATATATGATCGGAGCCGGGCCGCCCATTACATGTGCAAAGGTAATCTCCTTACCTGCTACAGTCTCCTGCACGATTCTGATCTGATCTCTATGTTCATCTGCCATTAATAGCTCCTCACTTTCACTATGTATATTAGTGCCAAATACTCTCTATCTAATATTACTAATTGTACTATTTTGTATACATAATGTCAAGGCGATTTTCCTTCAAGTCAGCAAAAAACAACTATTTTACAAAAAGGAATCCACACAAAACAACATTTTGTTTTTTCTATCGGATTTAAAATGCACAAAAAAACAACTGCTCCGGATCTGCTCCAAAACAGTTGCTTTTTTGAATATAAATATAGTTTTCAATCCATGCTCTGGATCTTTTCTGATATCTTAAGAAGGGGCTCTGAGCCTCTTCCAAGGATACGCACAGCCGCATCGCCGCTTGCGATCCTTGTCACACCGCCTTCAATCTCCGGTGTTTCATCGAGGAGTTCTCTCACTTCACTCATCCAGGATTCTGATTTCTCAATGTTAAAAAACACCAGATTCAGAAGATGTGTAAATCCTTCGTACATCCCGGTTCCGCTCATTTCAAAGAGCTTCGGGTCATACCGGGTATTGTCAAGATAAATGAGATTCCCCTCTTCTCTGACTGCCACATGGTTATGGTAAAAACGATAGGCAAACGCCTCGCCGCAGGCAGCTCTTCCACAGGAAAGGATCTCCTGGAACAGAAGCCGGGAAGTTTTTTCTTTCAGCTCGATCTCCAGATGATTCTCAAAGGCAGAATCTTTGAACGGGATGGTTGGAAGCGGTGCATATTTGAGGTACGCATCCGGCTCCACGACGATCCTGGTCTCCCGCCGCGCCATGCCCTCTTTCATTTTGTGGATCTTCTCATATGCCTGTGACAAATATTCCAGGCTGGTTCCCGGATTTACATGGATGTCAAATTTCTGCACATCCCCTTCCATGATGCCAGCCGATGCAGAAAGCACCATCACCTGCATAAAATCTTCCCGAAGATAAAATGGAAGCATCACCTTGAAAGGCGCTGTAAAAAACACATCACTCAGCACGGCTTTTCCATCTCTCAGTTCTGTTTCCAGTCTTACCTCCGATGTCTTTCCAAATTTATTTTCTGTCGTCACGCTTTAACATCCTTCCAGAAGTACATTTTTCTTGATCCAGTCGATCACGGCATCTGTGCCGTCCAGTCCGCGGATATTTGTAAAAAGGAACGGTCTCTCGCCGCGCATTTTCTTTGAGTCTCTTTCCATAACAGAAAGGTCCGCACCGACATACGGAGCCAGGTCGATCTTGTTGATGACGAGAAGATCTGACTTGGTAATTCCAGGTCCGCCTTTTCGCGGGATCTTGTCGCCCTCTGCCACATCAATGACGAAGATCGTCGCATCTACGAGTTCCGGGCTGAAAGTTGCGGAAAGGTTGTCACCGCCGCTCTCGATGAACAGAAGCTGAATATCAGGGAATTTTTCCATCATCTCTTCTACTGCTTCCAGGTTCATGGAAGCGTCTTCACGGATTGCGGTGTGCGGGCAGCCGCCGGTCTCTACGCCTGTGATCCGCTCGCGTGGAAGAACAGAGTTTTTGCTCAGGAATTCTGCATCTTCCTTTGTATAGATATCATTGGTGATAACACCAATGCTGTATTCAGAAGCCATCTGTCTTGTAAGACATTCGATCAGGCATCTTGCCGGAACCAACCGGTCCTGCCACGCCAATTTTTACGTATGACATTGTTCCTCATCCTCTCATTATTTTCTCATAATCATTCAAAATCCTTATCGTGCAAGCACGAACGGCTTTTTGAACTTTTCTCCCTGGTATCAGGACATGTAAATCCTCGAATACAGTCCTTCATGCTGCATACACCGAAGGTCAAATCCCGGGCCGGAAAGTCCGAGCCATTCTTCCCCGAGCTCTTTCACTTCCCTGGTCAGTTTCTGGAGAAGCGGGTAGCACCCACTCAAAAGTTTCTGCCCGGAAGACTGGCTTAACGGAATCGTTTTTACACAGTTTGTGACCATTGCAGAGGTCTGCGCATACAGAAAATGTTCCAGTGCCTCTTCTCTGGTGATCCCTGCCGCCCGCAGAAAACACCGTATGCCACTGCATGATGCACGCTTTTTCCTTTCCGTGCCTCTCTGTATTCCTCAAAAACACGGTTCTCGCGTGGAATCTCAAGCGCCGACAGAGTTTTGATAAAACGTGAACCCAGTTTCCGGCTTGCTTCTCTTGTTTCGCGCGGGATTTTTCCGGCTTCCATGATCTCTTCCAGACGGGAGATTGCCGTCAGATCTCCACTGACCGCGTACTCCCAGCCAAGTCTCACTGCCAGAAATTCATTATACAAAAAATTATATTCGAGCCGCTTGTGGATAAATTCTTCTGCACTGTCCTCATCATGAACAATTCCCTTCTGGATATAAGTTTCCAGCCCGTAGGAGTGGGAATATCCACCAATCGGAAACAGTGCATCATTTACCTGTAGCAGAAAAAATTTCGCTGTTCCTTCTGTCATAGACGTACCTCCTAGTGGGTATGGGAATGTACGGAAGCAGAAATCCTTCTGTCAAAATCCAGTTTGGATTCTTTTACCTCTGTGGAAACACCGTGGAGTTTGTCCAGCATTACCCGCATCGGTTCGTTATATGGTGTGATGAAAGTTCCCTCTTTCGCACCCCAGAACAGTGGTGCATGACGGTTTCCGATTTCGTAGCACACCTTTGCCACCATATGTGGATGATGTTCGTCGACAGTGACTACGATCACCTCGCAGGGAGGGATGTTTACCGCATACACGGTATCACCCTCCACTGCGAGAACATCATCCTGATTCAGCCCTCTGGTCAGCACAGAGTCATCCAGGCGGATGCCGAGTTCTGTGCCTCCCTGACTTGTTTTTCTGTGAAGTTTTTTGAATGCTTCATCCCAGTGGATGTCCACGTAATCCACCTTTTTTCCGGAGAACACTCCGTCTGTCAGTTTTCCCAGAATTTTTTCACAAATCATTGTATGTCCCTCCTCGCGGAATTACCTTTTTACCACTTTCCGATCAGCATCAGCACGCCAGGGATCCAGGCGGTCACGATGCCCTCAAATACCTGCAGGGCCGGCACAAACTTGCCGAGTTTTTTGCCCATGATGTCCTCAACGAAGGATGTTCCCCAGAGGATCGCCCAGAGATACCAGATCGCAGCCCAGCGGATGTCCGGCTGGATACCAAGAGCTGTACTTCCGGTAAAACCTTCCAGTGTTCCAAATACCACTGCGTTGATCGCTACAAATGTGGAAAACCATGCGAACGGAATGCCGCTCAGTTTAAAAATATTGTTGACTGCCACAAATAAATAAGTGAAGCAGAACAGAAGTCCTGTTCCTGCTGCATAATAATTTCCCTGCACAAGATTTACAAAGTTGATGAACAGAGAAAGTCCTCCGGTAAAAATATTCATCACTGCGAGGGATTTTCCATCTACTTTATAAAAGTTGCAGATACCGTTGTTGATCAGGACAATTCCTACAAATAATAAACAAACACCTAACATTTATGCCCTCCTCAGAAAGTCATCAGAACAGATTGTATAACTGTGTCAGCGGAAGTTTTTTCGCCGGTTTGGATGTGATGCTGACTCCGTCGGCTTTTACTTCGTATGTTTCCGGATCTACCGTGATCTCCGGTGTTTTGTCGTTAAATACCATGTCTTTCTTTCCGATGTTTCGGCAGTTTTCTACAGGCACGACATTTTTTTCCAGACCGTATTTTCTCTTTGATATTTTCTTCCATGGCTGCCTTGGATACGAAGGTCAGGCAGGATGCGTATTTTGCTTTTCCATGTGCTGCAAACATCGCTGGTAGAATACCGGCTGTGTGGTCGGAATGGAGGCGTTGGCATCACCCATCTTGGATGCGATGATCATACCGCCTTTGATAACCATATCCGGTTTTGCTCCGAAGAATGCCGGGTTCCAGAGAACGAGATCAGCAAATTTTCCTGGCTCCACAGATCCTACATACTTGGAAATACCGTGTGTGATTGCCGGTTGATGGTATATTTGGAAACATATCGTTTTACACGGAAGTTGTCGTTTCCGTGACCTTCATCTTCTGGAAGCGGTCCTCTCTCGCCTTTCATCTTGCTTGCTGTCTGCCAGGTACGGGTGATGACCTCACCGATACGTCCCATTGCCTGGGAATCGGAGCTCATCATGCTGAACACACCCATATCGTGAAGGACATCCTCTGCTGCGATCGTTTCCGGACGGATACGGGAATCTGCAAAAGCGACATCTTCCGGGATCTTTTTGTCCAGATGGTGGCATACCATCAGCATGTCCAGATGCTCATCCAGAGTATTTACAGTGAATGGCATGGTCGGGTTTGTGGAAGAAGGAAGGATGTTCGGGGTTGCTGCTGCTTTGATGATGTCCGGTGCATGTCCGCCGCCGGCACCTTCTGTATGGTATGTATGGATGGTTCTTCCTCCGATGGCATTGATGGTATCTTCTACGCATCCGCCTTCGTTCAGGGTATCTGTATGGATGGCAACCTGTACATCATATTCATCTGCCACATTCAGACAATGGTCGATGACTGCCGGAGTTGCCCCCCAGTCCTCATGGATCTTGAGACCCATCGCACCTGCTTTGACCTGCTCGATCAGAGGTTTCTCATCGGAGCAGTTTCCTTTTCCGAGGAAACCTAAGTTCATCGGATATTCCTCTGCTGCCTTGAGCATCATTTCCATGTTCCATGGTCCTGGTGTACAGGTCGTTGCGTTTGTTCCGTCTGCCGGGCCAGTTCCGCCGCCGATCATGGTTGTCACGCCGGAGTACAGCGCACAGTCGATCTGCTGCGGGCAGATGAAGTGGATATGCGTATCAATACCGCCTGCTGTCACGATCATTCCCTCGCCTGCAAGAGCCTCGGTGGAAGCACCTACGGTCATGCCCGGTGTCACACCGTCCATCACGCTTGGGTTTCCTGCTTTACCGATTCCTTTGATCTTGCCATCCTTGATTCCGATATCGGCTTTGATGATTCCTGTGCTGTCTACGATCAGGGCGTTTGTGATAACAAGATCCAGATCACCGTCTGCGCTTGTTGTCTTAACGGACTGTCCCATACCATCACGGATCGTCTTGCCGCCGCCGAATTTAATTTCATCACCATAAGTGGTGTAGTCTTTTTCTACCTCAATGATCAGATCTGTATCTGCCAGACGTACTTTATCTCCAGTTGTCGGGCCGTACATCATTGCATATTTTTCATCCGGAAATTTTACACTTCATGAATCTGTTTCCTCCTTTTTTCTGTCAGAATCTACTTACTCTTTTGGCATGAAGCCTTTGGTGCGGGCGTTATTAAGAGCTGCTTCTTTGTTGACTTCTGAAATCTGCGCGCAGGTCAGGTCGTTCAGACCGAAGACTCTCTTTGTTCCGCCTATCGCGGTAAGCTGGACTTCTTTTTCTTCACCTGGTTCAAAGCGGACAGAAGTTCCGGAAGGGATGTCCAGATGAAAACCATATGCTTTTTCTCTGTCGAATTTAAGGTAACGGTTTACCTCAAAAAAATGGAAATGTGAGCCAACCTGGATCGGACGGTCGCCGGTGTTTGCCACTTTGACTGTGACGGTAGGTTTGCCCTCGTTTAATGTAATCTCTCTGTCCAATGGAATGATTTCGCCAATTTTCATAGTTGTCCTCCTTTACTGAATCGGATTGTGTACTGTTACAAGTTTGGTTCCATCTGGAAATGTTGCCTCTACCTGTACTTCATGTACCATGTCTGCGACACCGTCCATAACGTCGTCTTTTGTCAGCATTTTGGTACCGAGCTGCATCAGTTCGACTACTTCTTTGCCGTCTCTTGCAAGTTCAAGAAGTTCTGAGCTGATATAGGCAACTGCTTCCACATAATTCAGTTTCACGCCTCGTTCCTTCCGCTCTTTTGCCAGATTTCCTGCCATATGGAGCATAAGCTTTTCCTGTTCCTTTGGATTTAAACGCATTACATTTCCTCCTTTATGGGTATTTAGAAAATAAAAAAGCAAACGAAAAAGTCTCCTAGACTTCTTCGTCTGCTTAGTTCCTCTCGGAATATGCGGTATTATAGCATTGATTTTCGACAATTGTCAATACTATTTTTTATTGTTGGTCATACCACTTGCAGTTGTGATTATTACATATAGCCGTTGCAGGCTGATCATTTCTGATACATATCAGACTGGTCGCTGTCAAAGTAGTTGATCCTCATGGATGCTTTGACGTCATTCAGGGTCTCGGCTGCTTTGGCTTCCGCTACCCTGCTGCCTTCTCTGAGGATATCCATAACATCCGGGATGCGCTGCTCCCATTCTTTTCTTCTTGCACGGATCGGTGAAAGTTCTGCCTGCATAACGTTGTTCAGGAATTTCTTAACCTTGACATCGCCAAGACCGCCTCTGCGGTAGTGATCCTCGAGCTCTTCGAGGTTCTGGTATTCCGGCAGGAATTCCGGGAAATACTCATCCTTGCAGAATGCTTCCAGTAGATGAATACCGGATTGCCCTCTACGCGGCCTGGTCCTGTACACGGAGATGATTCGGGTCTGTGAACATGGACATGATCTTTTTCTTGACATCTGCTTCTTCGTCAGAGAGGTAGATGCAGTTGCCAAGGGACTTGCTCATTTTGGCCTTGCCATCGATACCTGGCAGACGTAAGCATGCCTTGTTGGACGGCAGAACGATCTTAGGATCGGTCAAAGTCTCACCGTATACGGTATTGAATTTGTGCACGATCTCCTTGCACTGCTCGATCATCGGCATCTGGTCCTCGCCAACCGGCACATGTGTTGCACGGAAAGCAGTGATATCTGCTGCCTGGCTGATTGGATAATTGAAAAATCCAACCGGTATACTTGCCTCGAAGTTACGCATCTGGATCTCGGATTAACGGTAGGGTTACGCTGCACACGTGGCAACAGTAACAAGGTTCATATAATAAAAATGTC
>ENA-OQCX01001451-OQCX01001451.1-human-gut-metagenome-genome-assembly--contig:-NODE-1451-length-10733-cov-2.264850_pt1 | contig 10733 bp, 17 predicted proteins | sample MGYA00242762_ERZ504587 | MGnify/ENA primary metagenome ERZ504587 (study PRJEB26092, sample SAMD00036337) | human gut metagenome | host: Homo sapiens | study: EMG produced TPA metagenomics assembly of...
TTTCTTTCGTGCCTGGGGGCTTTACCCACTTTCCGTTGTGTGCCCGCCCTTTTCCGCCTTTTTAATCCCGGTGCTTTTCCTTGCTTTTTCCTCTGACTTTCCCGTTTTTCCGCCTCCCGCTTTCCTCCCGACAGTGAAACAGGATGACAAACGGTGAAACATATAGCACAAACGTATTGTAAATCAATTATATATCAGAAATCATCCTATATATTTGCACTGACAATCATAGTTATCAACCCTAAAAAAACAAAGTTATGGCAAAGAAAAATGGAAGGGACGATCCCCCTAAACCGCAAGTCGCCGAGAACGAACAGATGAGCGACATCATCCTTATCCTCGACAAGATGGAACTGATTTTACAGGCAGTGTCCCAAATTGACAAGGACGGCAGGTACAAGACGGTTCCGGCAGACAAGGAGCATACAAACTCCTTTCTGAAAATCGACCGCTATGCCAGCATGTTCGAGAATTTCCTGAAGAATTTCTGGAGCCAGCTCAAGGACCCGACACGCTTCGGCATCCTCTCCGTCAAGGAGAAAGCACTGGACGACCCGAAAGTGAGGCAGGCCATCGAAGACCTCGCCGCCGGAAAAAAGACAGACGCGGTGGAAGAATTCCTCAAACAGTACGAGATTGTCCCCCGCGACAAGGAAAACCAAAGTATCAACCATCAAAATCAAGAAGAAATGGCAAAAGAAAATGAAACACAGCAGCAGGGCGCCCAAGGCGGAGGCACGCAGCAACAGCCCCAGTACCGCTACAACGAGTCCATGATCAACTGGGAACAGCTGAAGAACTTCGGGCTCTCCCGTGAGGAACTTCAGGAACGGGGGCTGCTCGACCAGATGCTCAGAGGCTACAAGACCAACCAGGTAGTGCCCATCAGCATGAACTTCGCTCCGCCGTATTACGTACCGACGCGAGGCTCTCGTTCCAGCAGTCCCGGGCTGGGGACATCGTACTGGGCATCCACGGTATCCGGCAGAAACCCGACCTCGACCGTCCCTACTTCGGACACATCTTCTCTGACGAGGACAAGAAGAACCTGCTTGAGACGGGCAACATGGGGCGTGTCGTGGAACTGAAAAACCGCAACGGCGAGTATGTCCCCTCTTTCGTCAGCATCGACAAGCTGACAACGAGGTGGTGGCGATGAAAGCGAGAATGTCTTCATACCACGTGAAATCAGCGGGGTGAAACTGACCGAACAGGAACAGAACGACCTGCGTGAAGGAAAGAAAATATTCATCGAAGGAATGACGGCCAGATCGGGCAATCCGTTCGATGCCCACATCCAGGTCAATGCCGAGCGCAGGGGCGTGGAGTTCATCTTCGAGAACGACAAGCTCTTCAACCGGCAGTATCTGGGAGGCGTGGAACTGACCAAGAAACAGATCGATGATTTGAACGGGGGTAAGGCCATTTTCGTGGAGGGCATGAAACGCAAGGACGGGGAACTGTTCTCCTCCTACGTGAAGCTCGACGAAGCGACAGGCCGCCCGTCCTACACCCGCTACAATCCCGACTCCCCTGAAGGCGCACGGGAAATCTACATCCCGAATGAAATAGGCGGCGTGAAGGTCACTCCCGAGGAGCAGAAAGAGCTGCGTGAAGGGCGGCCCATCTTCCTCAACGGCATGGTGAACCGCAGGGGCGAGGAATTCTCCTCATTCATCAAGGCGGACCTCGAAACGGGCCGTCTGAGCTATTCGCGCACACCGGACGGTTTCGACCAGCGCGAGGAGTTCAAGATACCGGCCAAGGTATGGGACGTGGAGCTTACCCGCAAGCAGCGTGCCGACCTCCAAAGCGGCAAGGCGGTACTGGTCGAGGGCATCAAGGGGTATGACGGCAAGACCATCTCGCAGTACGTCAAGGCGAACTTCAACCAGGGACGGCTGGACTTCTACAACGAGAACCCCGACCGCAGACGCGACGCCGCGCAGCGCAACGTGGTGTCCGCCGCACAAAGACAGGGAGAGGAAAACCGCCAATCCAGGGGCGCGAGCATAGCCTGACGGTCAAAGTAAAAGTAAAACGAATGTGAAATCCTAAAGAATCAGAACATGGAAATGAACAAGGAAAACAACACGCCTTTCAAGGCGGAGGACGTGAACTGGGACGAGTTGGCAGGCATCGGCATCCTGAAGGACGAGCTGGAGATGTCGGGAGAACTTGACACGCTGCTCAGGGGAGAGAAAACAAAAGTGATGCCGCTCAGCCTCGTGCTCCTCGGTGTGGACGTGGTGATGGACGCCACACTCCAGCTGGTACGCAAGGACGGTGACCCGCTGCTCGAAATCCTCGGCATCAAGTCCGTGGGAGAGTAACTCCACCTTTATAATTATGTAAACCGAATGTATAACCGCCGTTTCCCGTCCCTCCGTACGCCGGCAAGCGGGAAACGGCTTAATTCTTATCCGAATCATGATAGCAATCATAGCAGAAAAACCGAGTGTCGGTCAGGAGATAGCCCGTGTGGTCGGGGCTACAGAGAAAAAGGACGGCTACATAACAGGAAACGGCTACATGGTGACATGGGCGCTGGGACATTTAGTATCACTGGCATTGCCGGGAACATACGGCTACACGAGAACCACCGCCGAAGACCTTCCGATGCTTCCCGAACCGTTCCGTCTTGTGGAACGACAGATACGTACGGACAGGGGCATGGTGACGGACATCGCCGCCGGCAGGCAGCTCAAGGTCATCGACGGGGTGTTCTCCGAATGTGACAGCATCATCGTGGCGACCGATGCCGGGCGTGAGGGGGAACTCATCTTCCGGTGGATATATTCCCACCTGGGCTGTACCAAGCCTTTCAAACGCCTGTGGTTCTCCTCGCTTACCGATGAGGCCATCCGAAAGGGGATGGCAGACCTCAGGGAAGGATATGAATACGACAGCCTCTATGCGGCCGCGGACAGCAGGGCGAAGGCGGACTGGCTGGTGGGCGTGAACGCCAGCCGCGCGTGGCGGCAGTCTCCGGTTCGGCGAACAACTCCATCGGACGGGTACAGACCCCGACCCTCGCCATGATATGCGCGCGCTTCAAGGAGAACCGCAACTTCGTCTCCACACCATACTGGCAGCTTCATATCACGCTGAAGCAGGGAGAGGCGCACCGGCTGTTCATCCATCCGGAGCACTTCGGGGACAAGAAAGCGGCGGAAACGGCATACGGACGCATCATTCCCGGCTCGGCGGTGACAATCACCAAAGTGGAGCGTGGCACGGTTTTCCAGCAGGCCCCACTTCTGTATGACCTGACCTCCCTTCAGAAGGACTGCAACATCCACCACGACCTTACGGCGGACAAGACTCTTTCCATCGCCCAGTCCCTGTACGAGAAGAAACTGGTCTCGTACCCGAGAACGGGCAGCCGGTACATACCCGAAGATATCATGGCGAATATACCCGCCTTGCTGGAAAAAATCATTGCCATGCCTCTGTTCAGGGAGTACGGACGCACTTTCGATTTTTCCGCTCTGAACACCCGGAGCGTGGATACCACGAAAGTGACCGACCACCATGCCCTGATCATCACGGGTGTCGCTCCCGAAGAGTTGTCCGAGGCGGAATCCGCCGTCTACACCCTGATAGCCGGCAGGATGCTGGAAGCCTTCTCCCCGCCCTGCGAGAAGGAGCGGCTGCTCATGGAGTGTATGTGCGGGGGCATGGATTTCCGCTCCCGCTCCGCCTTCATCGTCAACACGGGCTGGCGGGCGGTATTCGCCCGGAAGGAGGACCGGGAAAAGGACGAGCCGGAAGATGGCGGAGGAACGGCCTTGTTTGCCGAAGGCGGGCTGGTTCCGCTCTCGGGTCGCGGACTGTCGCAGAAGAAAGACCCTGCCCAGGCCGCTTTACACGGAAGCCACGCTGCTTGCCGCCATGGAGAACTGCGGAAAGGATATCACGGACGGAGAGCACGTGAGACTGTCAAGGATTCGGGTATCGGCACACCCGCCACCCGTGCCGCCATCATCACGACCCTGTTCAAACGTAACTATGTCGAGCGTTCCGGCAAGAGTATCCTGCGACGGAAAAGGGGCTGTACCTCTACGAATCGGTGAAGGACATGATGGTGGCCGATGCAGAGCTGACCGGCACATGGGAAAGGGCACTGGCACGGATAGAGGGACGTACCTCGATCCGGACAGCTTCATGCTCTCCATCAGGGAATACACCGGAAAAGTAACCGGCGAGATATTGCGCCTCAAATTCCCGGAACCGTCATCACACGCCTTTACCTGTCCCAAGTGCAAGGCCGGCAACGTGGTGGTGAAGTCCAAGGTCGCGAAATGCGACCGTGAAGGATGCGGGCTGCTGGTGTTCCGCCGTTTCCTGAACAAGGAACTGACCGACCGGCATCTTGAACAGCTTTTCTCATCCGGCTCCACCCGGCTTATCAAGGGTTTCAAGGGTAAGAAAGGATGTTCTTTCGATGCGGCACTCACCTTTGACGACAGTTTTAACCTGAAACTTCTTTTCCCAAGCCAAAGGTGCAAAAGGCAAATGATCCCGCCATTCCAATTCTGCGGGCAAAGGTAGCGGAACCGCCCGTTTCCACCTGCAAGGTCGGGCCTTGCAGGTTTCGGGGAAAATCATCCTCGCCCCGCTCCGGTATTTTCCCCGAAAACCTTGCCTGTGGGAGGCGGTCCGCTCTCCGGCCCCCGAAATTGGAAATGACATGTTTCACCCATTAACAATATACGGTCATGAAAACGAGGGAATATATCGGAAAACTGACAACAGGCAAATGGACAAGGATGACAGTATTGGCCATCGCGGCTTCATCGTGTTCGGTTATCTGTATTCAAGAGGCGTGTCGCCCGTGTGGACGGCAGTCGCCATCGTCTGTTTCAGGGGATTCTTCAGGTTTCTCTATAAGGTAGCCTGCTTCCTGGTGGCAGCGGCGATACTTTTTTGTATCCTCAGCTACCTGGTATTCTGATTCCACCGGCATAAAATATAGGAAGATGGAACAAATACGGCATATAAACCGCTGCAATACCTTGCAGGACAGGGCTGTCCTCACGGAGGACGGCTCTTTTTGTGTTCCATGCCTTATGGAAACAGGGATAATGAAAACACGTTCGGAAAGGAAAGGGAGGCATATACAGCCATTGACAGACCGGAGAACTACCGGGCAAAGTTGGCAAACGCCTCTTTTCGGACGGCAAGGCCGGGCCCTCCGGGTTTCGGGGAAAAATCATCCTCGCCCGGAGGGCTTGCGGTATTTTTCCCGAAAGCCTTGCCTTTCCGGAAGCGTTTGCCGTAAAGCCCTTGTAGTTCAACGGGCTGCCAAAGCCCAGGTATTCACAATTAAAATTATAGAGTCATGAATCAAGCAATCATCTCAAGACCGCCGATGCACCGGTACAGATACCAGTGCCGATACCGGCAAGAAGGAAGTATCCTGTCCCGGAACCGACCGTCAAATTCCCCCCACGGGAAGGAAGCGGACCCGTACACATCTCCACGCTGCTGGACCCGGTACTGGAGATATGCAGCCATCCCGACCGGAACAGGCTGCTGGCGGAGTTCTTCAACAGATAGAAAGAATACGGTTATTCACACTTTAATTCATACAATTATGTTTTTTACAGCAATCAACCAGATGATGACCGAAGGCGTGGACCTTACGCTGGTCATCCGTAAAGCAAACGGACAACTGGCAGTATCCACGCTGCCGAAGTCGAACGGCTGAAGGACGAGGCTCAGAACCACATCGTACCCTTGACGGTCAACGGGAAGCCCGAGGAACTGGACGCGGGATTCCTGCAAACCGTCGCACGCCCGATACAGAAAGCGGTGGGACTAATCACCAACATGGCTCAATTCGAGGTGCAGGCGGAGAAGGCCGCATCCGAAAGTAAGGCGGCGAAGGATGCAAAGGCCAAGGAGACGAAAGAGGAGAAGGAGAGGCGGGAGAAATACGAGAAACACCTCAAGAAAGCGGAGGAGCTGATCGCGGCCAAGAACCATAAGGATGCCGTCACCGCACTCTCTCAGGCACGCCTCCATGCCAAGCCACAGGACCAGAAGAAGATTGACGAAATGATGGAGCAGCAGAAAAAGGCGATGAACAAGGGCAGCCTGTTCGAACTGATGGATGAACCGGTGCCGCAAGCCCAGTCGCAGCCACGACCGCAACCTATGGCGGCAACGGCACAACAGCGACAGCAACCGCAGCCACAACCTATGGCAGTTTCCGTACAGCAACCGCCCTATCCGCCACAGCCTCAGGTACCGGGATCCATGGCCGGACAACCGCAACAGCCTTCGATGTGGCCACCTCAGCAACCGCCGCACAGACCGGTTCAACACCAGACCCCACCACAACCGCAATACGCACAGCAGCCTTCCGTACAACCGCAAAACTATGGCGGTCAGGAAGTCACGCACTGGCAGGAACCGGAATTCACGCCTGAAGACTACCGGATGCAATACCCCGCAGACGAAGAAATCAATTACAATCCCAAGGATTACGAGGAATATCCCGATTTTCCCCAATCCATGTTAGAACCCAAGTATTCACCCTATCAAACAGTTTAAGACTATGGCACTCGAAATCACAGGAATGACACGTTCATTCACGTTCAAGAAAGGCAGCGGAATGGTCACGCTCGACGATCCGAACCCGTCGGACAGCCCGGAAATGGTCATGAATTATTACTCCAACTTTTATCCTGAACTGACAACCGCGACGGTACACGGTCCGGTACTCAAGGATGACAAGGCCGTGTACGAGTTCAAGACCACTGTCGGAACCAAAGGATAGGATATATGAGGAAGAACAGGAAAAAGAAAAACAAGAAACCATGTGTACCATTGGACGAACACCGGCAGGAACAGCTGGCAAGGCTCATCATCGGGCAGACACGGAGGGAAACCCGATACGGGGTGGACAGGAAAGAACGGATTGCGGCTCCAAGCGGGGCCGTAATTCTTTTCTGAGCACGGCGCTTGCACCGGTTGCCCTGAAAAGCCTTGTCGTGGAGACATACGACGGACTTCAATGCGGCAGCATCAATGTAATCACGCGGGAAAACTATGAGTTCCTGCGTGATTCCTTTTCAAGTATGCCCTGTTGCTGCAAAAGGAAGCGGCGCACACACCGGGAAACAGTATCGGGGAGGGCATAGCCAGGCTGTACGACGAGATGGACGCGCTTGTGGGGGATGAGCTGAATGTCAATATCGAGCAGGAAAGAGGCAGGCTCTTCTTCCGTTTGTGGAAGTACCACCGGTGGGGAAGTCTGACGCTGTACTATTTCCCTGTGAGTCCTGGAATCACTCAGTCCCGTTTTAAGGAGGATCGCCATTACCTTTATCCACAAGCTGATGACGGCCAACGGTATCAGCACCATTCTGGATGACGATGACGCGGAGTTCATATTCGAGCTGCTCTCGGAGGACGGAGGCGATGACCCGCAGGAATGGAAAAGCCGGGTGAAACTTGTGCGTTCCTATCAGGAGGGGAAAATAGGCAGCTGCTCAGGCGGGTGGCTGCAAAGTCCTATTACAAGGACCTGCCGGGGCAATCGGCTCGTACACTCCCCAAAACGGGTTTGAAAGGCAGCTGGTCGACGCCATGAGGAGCGGTCTGCCCTTCCTGACACCGGAACGGGGCATCATGGGGTACGGGTATGACGCCTACTACTCCGAGAATCCGGATTTCCATCCGATGTACCTGCAACAGCAGATAAGGGTCGTCTATGACATCAACGATATAGTGTCTGAATATCTCGTTGACTATTACAATTCAAACAGCAGGGAGACCTATGACATCACGCCGGTAACGACCTGCGACCTCTCGTCCGATACCGGAGAACTGTTCCGGATGGATGACTATCCGGAGCGGTTCTTCAAATGGGCGGATAAGTTCATCAATATAATCTGTTAAAACATGCTGGAAACGAACGAATTGACAAGAAAACTCAGGACGCTGCTCCATCCGCGGGCAGCGCTGATTGCCTATGCCCGGGAAGACAACAGTCATTATGTATATGACAACAGTTATTTCATCGAGGTCAGGGATATAGATGAAAGCGGTATAATGGGCGAAGGCCGTCCGGTGACGGCGGAGTTCATGAACGAGCTGGTACGGGGCTATTCCGAAAGGCACAGCGCCACACCGTATGGAAGGATACCGTCCAACCTGTTGTGGTGCGACCCGCGTAAGGGAAGCGAGAAATACATCTGGTACAACTCTCCCCGGAAACGTATGATGTTCTTCAAGGAAGCCCTCAAGATAGAGAACGCGGAGTATCATCTGCCGGGAATCATCTACGAGGCCGGAGAAAGCCACCTGAATGTCTATGCCTGCAAAGACAGGGAACCGACGGAAAAGACGGAACTTTATGCCGCCCCGTTCTTCAACGTGACGCAGGCAAGCGTCTGTCTGGGTTCCGCCAGAATAGAGAAGCCAAAAGACCTGACCTACGCGAAACTGCTCGAATATTGGGAGAGGAAGTTCTGGCTGACGGAGTTCTCCCATCTGGGAGCGCATGGCAACCCGACCAAATCAAATCTCGTTCTGGTCACGAAAGCGGCAAAGGACAGACCTTTCGACCTTGAAGAACTGAGACCGTTGAACAACTTGAAACTAAAGGACATACTGAAATGAAAAGAGTGCATTATATCGACAACTACCTGATTGACCCGCAGCACCCGGTAACAGTGAATCTTATCGGCGCGGGCGAACCGGTTCGCAGGTGCTGACATGTCTGGCCCGGCTCGACGTGACATTGCGGGCGCTCGGACACCCCGGCCTGTCCGTCACGCTCTATGACCCTGACATCGTGTCCGGGACCAACATCGGACGCCAACTCTTCAGTGATTCCGACATAGGCCTGAACAAGGCGAAATGCCTCATTACCCGTGTCAATAATTTCTTCGGCAACGACTGGAAAGCGGAGCCCAGACCCTATCCGTCGGTGTTGAAGGAGGTGAAACGGGATGAAATCGCGAAACATCACCGTCACCTGCACGGACAACATCAAGTCCCGGCTCGACTGTGGAACGTGCTGGGAAAGATGCCGCCGGCCTCCTACACGGACAATGCCACGCCACTCTACTGGATGGACTTCGGCAACACGCAAACGACCGGACAGGTTATAATGGGGACCGTGCTGAAAAAAATCAGGCAACCGGCTTCCACGCTGTATGAAGCGGTCGGCTCGCTGAAGGTCATCACCCGTTTCGTGAAATACGCGAGAGTGAAGGAGGAGGATTCCGGTCCGAGCTGCTCGCTGGCAGAAGCATTGGAGAAGCAGGACTTGTTCATTAACTCCACGCTGGCGCAACTCGGGTGCAATATCCTGTGGAAGATGTTCCGCAACGGGATGATAGAGCATCATGGGGTGTATTTGAACCTGGCAACGATGAAAGTAAACCCGATATCAATCTAATATAAAAGTATTTCAGTGTTATTTAGACATAAAAAGAAGCTGTGAGAATACTTCGGTTCGCTGATAGTTTTGTAACTTTGCCCTGCAAAATAAATAAGCATATTACACAATGGAACCATCTATATACAGTTATTCACTTTGCATTGCGCTGCCGTTGATGTCGTTCTTCGGCTTTTATTTTTTGTTGGCTCCAACCCCGGAAAAAGCCATTTTCAATAATTATCTGCGTTCCCGGCGAATTATGGGGGTAGCCATACTGTTACTTGCCGCCAACTATTCGGTACATTTCTTTTTTGGAATCAGGTTCAAGAATACCGATGCCGCCATCCTGATGAACCTGTCCACCTATTTTTTGTGCTACTGGTTGTTCAGTTCGGCCCTCACCACTCTGCTTGACCGCTTTTATATCACCAAATGTCGGTTACGGACGCATATCTGTCTATGGATACTGTTTTCCATCCTTTCCGGTATCGTTCTGCTGTTGTTACCAAAAGGTGGTTTACAGACAACGGTGATGTTTGCCTTGGCCGCATGGTTGGTTATCTATGGGCTGTTCTTGACCCGTAGCTTCTCCGGGCCTATCACAGGGTCATCCGCATTTTCGATGACACCCGTGCGGATGACATCGGTGCCTATATCAAATGGCTTTCCATTTTCACCTACTGGGCTGTCACATTCGGGGTGGGATGCGGACTGCTGACATTCCTGCCTGATGAATACATCTATATCTGGATTCTGTCATCGGTACCGTTCTACATTTATCTCTTCCTTTGCTATCTGAACTATCTGCTGTTTTACGAACAGGTGGAAAACGCGATGGAGGATGGCATGACTTCTGAAGAGGAAGACCTGTGTGACACCACAAACCGGGAACAGGCACAGAGGCAGGATACTCCTTTTCCATGCCGAAATGGCGAAAAAAATCAAAGGTTGGATCGATGCGGACGGTTATATCCGGCCCGGCCTTACCATAAAGGAGCTTTCAGATGTGCTTCATACCAACCGTACCAATCTTTCCGCTTATATCAAGACTACGTATAAAATGACATTCCGCGAATGGATAACCAGTCTCCGGTTGGAGTATGCGAAAAACATGCTGAAGGAGCATCCGGAAATCAATATACAGAAGCTGGCTGAGTCCTCCGGTTTTCTTTCCCGCAGTAACTTTATCAAATTATTTTCCGAGAAGGAAGGATGTACGCCTGCCAAATGGAAAAAAGCAAATCGGGAATAATTTGTGTACTAAAAAACATTGAAAAAAGTCATCAGAAACCCATTTTCAAAAAGTTGAACTTCAAACGACAAAAAAGTGACG
>ENA-OQCX01001452-OQCX01001452.1-human-gut-metagenome-genome-assembly--contig:-NODE-1452-length-10732-cov-1.568034_pt1 | contig 10732 bp, 8 predicted proteins | sample MGYA00242762_ERZ504587 | MGnify/ENA primary metagenome ERZ504587 (study PRJEB26092, sample SAMD00036337) | human gut metagenome | host: Homo sapiens | study: EMG produced TPA metagenomics assembly of...
CTGAGTTTCCGGTTGCCTGACGGTAGGGGGCCGAGACATACCGCGCGGATTTATGCGATCAGCATAAATTCTGTGCATCGCGAAGCGTGTTACTGAGAACGGAGTGAACAGTAACTGCTGTCGAATGTTGTTGAGATTTTTGGATGAATTTTGAGTGATTTTTATTATAGTATGTGGTATGGTTGTTATATCTTATAAGATCTTTTGTCTGTATGGACATTCTTGGAGCTTCGAGTTCTGAAGCATTTTCCATTTTTGGGTACTGTGAAATTTATGAAAGGCCGGTTTAGGGTGTTTTCAAGTTTTATTTGTGTGGTATAATCTATATATACCAGTAGGAGTGTTAATGACTAACAATACTATATTTGATGATGTTTTCCGGACGATAGTGGAAAAGATGACATATCTGATCGTTCCGCTGATCAATGAGGTGTTTCATACATCATATCCGGAAGATGTGAAAATCATGCACCTTAGGAATGAGCATCAGCTTGAGGATGGTGAACTGATCACGGATGCTCGACTTCTGATCGGGGATAAGGTGTACCATATTGAGTGTCAGAGTTCTGATGATACTATGATGGCGATCAGGATGTTTGAGTATGATCTTGCAATTGCCTTGGAGAACAGACGGAGAGTCGGAAGGAAGTTTTATGTAGAGTTCCCGAAATCTTGTGTGATATACTTGAGATCTACGAAGAATACGCCGGATGTTGAGGAAGTGAAGGTTTTGTTTCCGGATGGACAGGTGTGTGTGTACCGGGTTCCGACAGTGAAGATGGAACTTTATACGAAGGATAGTATTTTCGAAAAGAATCTGTTGATGTTGCTTCCGTTTTACGTGATGAGGTATGAAAATGTAGCGGATATATTTGCTAAAGATTCGGAGAAGTTACAGGGATTGTTGATGGAATATGAAGATATCAGGATAAAACTTGAGAGAGAATTTTCAATCAATGGAAGAGCAAGGTATGTATACAGATCTTAATAAATTGATCATAAGAATATCGGATTATATTTTCGAAAAGAAGAAAAAGTCAGGAAAGGAGTGGGTGAAGTTATGGGCGGAAAGGTTTTGCAGCTGGAGTCGGAGCGACTTCGGGAGGAAGGTATGGCTATTGGAGAAGTCCGTGGAAAAGCGGAAGGGAAAGCAGAAGGAAAAGCAGAGGGAGAAGCAAGAATACGAGCCTGATCAATTGTCTGATCTCGGATGGTCGCGTGGATGAGATACAGAAGATGGCTGATAGTGAGGATGTGTGTAAAGAATTGTACAGGGAATACGGTTTATAAAAAATGCCGGTGGATGGTTACTCCACCGGCAGATCTCTGTGTTCTACGTTGGTGGAGAATACGATCTGTGTTTTGGTACGGCCGAACTGCTGGAGTTCGTTGATGAAGTGGTCCAGTTCCATGGTGGAGCGGAAGGCTACTTCGATGAGCATGGAGTAATCGCCGGTGACGCAGTTGCATTCGATGACGTTTGGGATGGACTGGATGAAGGGGCAGAAGTCTTTTTTCTGGTTGGGTTCTACTTCCAGGTTGATGAATGCTTTTATATGATAACCGAGAAATACCGGGTTGATCTGGGCGTGGTAGCCTGTGATCAGCCCGTTTTTTTCAAGATGTTCGATCCTGGCGGAGACAGCGGGGGAGGAGAGGAAGACTTCCTTTGCGATTTCCTTTACCGGGGTGCGGGCGTTTTTCTGAAGCATTTCGATGATCTTTCGGTCGATGTTGTCGAGTTTGTGTTCCATGTGGAATGGCTCCTTTCGATGAAAAAAATGTTATTTGCAACTGGTGCAGAGCTGCGTGGGGAAGTGGATTGAAAATATATATTTCTGTATTGATTATACTGCGCGTGTTGTTACAACACAAGAAACGACTTAATATAAATAAGAAAAATAAAAGAAATTCTTAAAAAGATTAATATAAACTTTTGAAAAACACGGATAATCATGGTTTTCCCTTAAAAGTATTTACAAGCCACAAAGAAAGTGTTAGTTTCTTAGGCATCAGAAAAACAGCTGCTGATAAAAATGAAAATAACAGAATGATTTGTAAACAGTGAATATCCGTCGGACTGAAAAAATGAGATCAGAGGACGGGCAAATCAGATGTGCACAGGATCAGAAGAAAGAAGAGGGATGACAAAATGACAACAGAAACAAGACTGGAAGCAGATTCAATCGGAACTATGGAAGTGCCTGCAGAGGCTTATTACGGAGTTCAGGCTTTAAGGGCAAAACAGAATTTTCCTATTACAGGTACAAAGCTTCATCCGGTATTTATCAGGAATCTGGCACAGATTAAAAAGGCAGCAGCTATCACTAATAATAATGCAGGGCTTCTTCCGGAGGATAAGGCAGATGCCATCGTCAGAGCCTGTGATGAAGTGATCGCAGGAAAACTGGCTGAGGAATTTATCGTAGATGCCATTCAGGGTGGTGCCGGAACCAGCGCAAATATGAATATGAATGAGGTGATCGCAAACAGAGCCGGTGAGATCCTCGGATGTCCGAAGGGCAGCTATAAAATGGTCCATCCAAATGATCACGTAAACATGGCGCAGTCCACCAATGATGTGATCCCGACGGCCGTAAGCTTACCGTTCTGGATCTTCTTGCACCTCTGGAAAAAGCACTGATAAGACTTGAGAAGGAGCTTGCAAAAAAGGCAGAGGAGTTCGATGATGTGATCACTATGGGACGTACACAGCTTCAGGATGCAGTTCCGATCCGTCTTGGCCAGGTGTTCCACGGTTATGCGTCTATGGTTTCCAGAGACCGGAAACGTATCGAAAAGGCTCACAGGGAAATGTATACCGTAAACCTTGGAGGAACTGCAGTGGGAACTGCTATCAATGTTTCTGATTCTTATTTTTATAAGATCGTGCCAAATCTGGAAAAGCTTACAGGTTATCCGCTGAAACAGGCCGAGGACCTTTTTGACGCAACAGAAAATCTGGACGGCTTTGTTGCTGTATCCGGTGTGGTAAAAACCTGTGCGGTGGATCTTTCCAAGATGTGCAACGATCTTCGACTGATGTCTTCCGGCCCGAAAACCGGATTTGGAGAGATCAATCTTCCGGCAAAGCAGAATGGGTCTTCCATCATGCCAGGTAAGGTAAATCCGGTCATTCCGGAGGTAGTAAGCCAGGTTGCTTTCCACATCGTAGGACATGATACCACCATTACCATGGCGGCAGAAGCCGGACAGCTGGAGTTGAATGCTTTTGAGCCGGTTGTATTTTGTAATCTTTTTGAATCCATTACGACTCTGGAAAAAGCCGTGGATACATTGAGCGTAAACTGCATCACAGGAATCACCGCAAACCGCAAACGCTGCAAAGACCTGATGGAAAGCAGCGCAGGAATCGCAACGGCTCTTTGCCCGCATATTGGCTACAAGGCGTCTGCAACCATCGCAAAAACTGCAGTAAAAACCGGCAAATCTGTCCGGGAACTTGTTCTGGAACAGGAGATCATGACTGAGAAAGAGCTGGAAGAGGTTCTTGATCCGTATCTGATGACAGAAGTCGGAGAAGAGCGGAAAGAGGATGAAGCAAGAAGGAAAGCCTGCTGAGAACGGAGTGAACAGTAACATCGACAGGAATAAGATATCAATGAATACACACAGGAGACTTGTCACAGTGCAGGTCTCCTTTTATAATGGAAGAAACGCGATAAGAAAAGAAGGGAAAGATGCATGCTTAAACGAACAGCCATACGGGCACTTTGTAATACAACGGCATATCAGAGAGGCCTTGATATTTACCGTACCGGAAAGAGGATCCAGTCGCTGGATATTAAGTCGGAAGGAGCTGTGGATAAAATATCTGCAGCAGTGAAGGGAAGTGGGCGTAATGTATACAATACAGGCTTTCAGTATGATACAGAAGCGGACCGCATAAAAGAAGCATACTGTGACTGCCCGGCCTTTCGCAGCTATTCCGGGATCTGTAAGCATTGCGTGGCAGTGCTTCTGGAATATGGAGACCGTAAGGCCTATGAGCGTGTGGAAATCCGCAGACAGCAGGATGAGGAACAGAAGCAGGCAGAGTTATTCAGCGGAACAGCATTTCCGGCTGCTTTATCCGGACCAGGGCAGCCTGCAACGAAAACCACCGTTGAGCTGAAAAGCCTCCTTAATCGCCAGCTATACAGCCGTATGCTTCCGTTTTCCGGGGATCCGTATTTTGGCAGGGTGGAGCTGGAAACCTGCCTGAAATTTAATTCTGTGAGAAATTGCTTTACCGTGGAATTCCGTGTTGGCTGTGAGAAAAAATATATCCTCAAGGATGTGTTGGCCTTTGTGTGGAATCTGGATCATAATGAGAAGGTTTCTTATGGAAAAAATCTGGAATTTATCCATTCCGATGAAGCCTTTTCAGAAGGATCCAGAAGCGTGCTGTCCTTTATCCGGGAATGGGTCGAGAATCATCACGGCACTTACATGTCCAGATATGAACAGCTGAAGAATATAGCTGTGGAAAAGGTGAGGGATCTTACCGTTGACAGAAAAGAACTTGAGGATCTGCTTCTTATACTTGGCGAAAAAAAGTTTCAAGTTCAAAATGAACAATGATCCGGAAACAACATGGCATTCTGTCAGAGAAATTCCGGACAGGACGCTGATGATCCGGAAGAAGGATCAGGGGTTATCTCTTGAGATCGCGCCGGTATACAGTGTGACAGGCATACGGTATCATATGTATTTTGATAATGCGAAGGTATATCTGGTTTCCAGGCAGGAGCTTGGAGCAGTGGAGGAATTTGTTACCTGTCTGGAGCGGCTTCCTGCAGGCCGAGGCTTTATTGATGAACCGGATGTGCCTGTGTTTGTGCGTGAGTTGCTTCCTTCCCTGAAAAATTTTCATCTTGTGATCTCAGGGATTTCCCGGAAGAAACAGGTCTTGAATGCTACAAGGCTGCATATGAGATCTATCTGGATGCGCCGGAGCGTGACTGGATCACCTGTAAGGCGTTTTCTGTTTACGGGAAGGATAAATTTTCGGTTTTTGACCGGGATGTGTCTGCCCGCACCAGGGATATTCCGGGAGAGCTTGGTGTGTTTGCGCTGCTGTCAAAATATTTTAATGGATATGATGACCAGCGGATGGAGCTGGCATTGGATTGTCGTGCCGGGGAACTGGAATCTTTGTGCAGGGAAGGTTCAGGGAAGCCCGACAGTGTGAAAGATTCCGAAGAAAAGCTTTACCAGCTTCTCACTGAAGGTATCCCCGCCATGCAGAAAGTTGCAGATGTCTATATTTCCCAGTCCATCAAACAGATGCAGGTGACAAAGCTGCCAAACATCCGTCTTGGCGTTTCTCTGTCAGCCGGACTTCTGAATCTGAATCTGGATGTGGAGGGGATGGATCAGGCGCAGCTTTTTGATATTCTTTCCAGGTACGATCGCAGGAAAAAATATTTCCGCCTGAAGGATGGCAGCTTTCTGGATGTTTCCGATGGTCAGCTCAGGGAGCTTTCTGCTCTGAAAAATGGACTGCAGATTAGTGATCGTGAACTGAAAAAAGGAAAGACTCAGGTTCCGGCTTATCGTGCTATGTATCTGGACAGTCAGCTGAAGGGCGGCGATCTGATCAAGTAGAGAAGGACAATGCCTTTCGTGCGTTGATCCGGAACATGCAGACAATGGAAGAACATAAATTTCAGATTCCCAGGGAGCAGGAAAAATCCTCCGGGCTATCAGAAAGAGGGCTTTTACTGGATCAAAACTCTGAAGCATAATCAGTTTGGAGGGATCCTGGCAGATGATATGGGACTTGGAAAAACCCTCCAGGTGATCACTTTCTCTGGTCAGAATTTCAGGAATTCTGGCGCCGGGAGAAAACAGACGTGCCCTTGTGATAACGCCTGCTTCGCTGGTGTTTAACTGGATGAACGAGATCGAACGTTTTGCGCCGGGACTTCCGGTACCGTTGTGACTGGTGATGTGAAGGAGAGGAAAGCACTGATCAAAAATGCGGGAGAACGGGAGGTTCTGATCACTTCCTATGACCTTCTGAAACGGGATCTGAAGGCTTATCAGAACCTGAATTTTGCTGTGCAGATCATTGATGAGGCGCAGTATATCAAGAATCACGGAACTCAGGTGGCAAAGGCTGTGAAAGAGATCCGGTCGGAATTCAGGCTTGCGCTGACCGGTACACCGGTGGAGAACAGGCTTAGTGAGCTGTGGAGTATTTTTGATTTTCTGATGCCGGGATTTTTGTATTCTTATGAGAAATTCCGCAAGGAAATAGAGCTTCCAGCTGTGCAGTACAGCAATTCCGATGCGATGGAGCGTCTGCAGAAAATGATCCGTCCTTTTGTGCTGCGGAGATTGAAGAGGGATGTGCTGAAGGATCTTCCGGATAAGCTGGAAAAAGATATGTTTTCCCCGTTGGAAAGCGAGCAGAAGGAGCTGTATGAGGCCCATACGGAACGGCTTCGCCTGATGCTTGGGATGCAGTCGGATGCGGAGTTTCGCACTTCTAAACTGCAGATCCTTGCAGAGATCACGAGGCTGCGGCAGATCTGCTGTTATCCAGGACTGGTATATGAAGGATACAAAGGGAATTCTTCCAAGCTGGAGATGTGCATGGAGTTGGTTCAGAATGCGGTGAATGGCGGACATAAGCTCCTGTTGTTTTCCCAGTTTACTACCATGCTGGATGTGCTGGCTGCCCGTCTGAAAAAAGCAAAAGTTTCTTTTTATATGTTGACCGGATCGACTTCCAAGGAAAAAACGGGCGCAGATGGTACAGGCATTTAATGAGGACGATACTTCTGTTTTCTGCATTTCATTGAAAGCAGGAGGAACAGGCTTAAATCTTACTGCGGCAGATATCGTGATCCATTATGATCCCTGGTGGAATCTTGCCGTGCAGAATCAGGCAACAGACCGTGCCCACCGCATCGGTCAGCAGAACGTTGTCAGTGTCTACCGCCTCTTTATGAAAGACACCATAGAAGAACGAATCCGGGCTCTTCAGGAAAGAAAACGGGAACTGGCTGATGAGATCTTAAGCGGAGAGGGAATCGGCCAGGCTTTGATCAGCAGAGAGGAAGTACTGGAGCTGCTGGGACGGTAAACTTCTTAACCGAGTGCAGGCGGTGAATACCCGTCTGACTCAACAAAAACACCCCCGATGGAAATTGCGTGTGTAAATCACATACGATATCCGTCAGGGGTGTTTTATTTAAAGTTTTATTTTATGCAAAAACTTATCGTACAGACCAAAGAAGAAGATAAACAGAATGATCAGCGGCAGGATATAAGTGATGTATCCTCGCATCCATTTCCGGATCTTCATGCCTTTTCCGGTGTTGGCTTCTTTTGTGAAGCTTTCCCAGCCCCAGCCACGTTTGGAAACGCAGAAAAGCAGGTATACAAGAGAGCCAAGCGGAAGCAGAAGGTTGCTTACCAGGAAATCCTCGAAGTCGAGAACCGCACCTCCGAATACATCAAATCCGCTCCAGCTCCATACGTTGTAACCAAGAACGCATGGCAGAGAAAGAAGGATGATCGCGATCGCTTGATAAGACTGGATTTCTTACGGCTCCAGCCGGTAAGCTCCATACCGCAGGAAATAATATTTTCAAATACAGCCAGGATGGTAGAGAAAGCTGCAAATGACATAAAGATGAAGAACAGGCTTCCCCACAGTCTTCCAAGCGGAATGTGGTTGAAAATATTCGGCAGTGTGATGAAGATCAGGCTCGGTCCGGAAGTCTGGTCAACATTGAATGTGAAACATGCCGGGAAAATAATAAGTCCGGAGGTGATCGCAACGAATGTATCCAGGATCGCAATGTTCACGGATTCCCCAAGCAGTGCGTGATCTTTTCCGATGTAGCTTCCGAAGATCGCCATGGCACCGATACCGAGGCTGAGAGTGAAGAATGCCTGGTTCATAGCACCGGTGATGGTGGTGATGATACCGATCTCCTTCATACGCTCAAAATCCGGGATCAGGTAGAATTTCAGACCCTCTTTCGCACCATCATGGTAAAGCTGTTAACAGCCAGGATAACCATAATGATCAGAAGGGAGATCATCATAACCTTGGTAACCTTTTCCAGGCCATTCTGAAGACCGCGGGAACAGACAAAAATACCTGCGATAACAACAACGATCATCCAGAATCCCATGGTTACAGGCTTGCCAAGCATATCTGTAAACTGACCGGCAACACCTTCAGAATCAAGCCCCTGGAATTTGCCGGTTGCTGTCATATAGAAGTAATTCAGCATCCAGCCGGTAACGGTTGTGTAGAACATCATCAGAAGATAACATCCGATCAGAGTGATATATCCGTGGATGTGCCATTTCTGGCCTGGTTTCTCCAGAGCGTAATAGGCTTTGACCGGGCTTTTCTGGCTGGCACGTCCAACCGAAAATTCCATGGTCATAACAGGCAGTCCCAGGATAGCCAGGAAGATCAGATAAAACAGTACGAATGCACCGCCACCGCCCTGTCCGGCCATGTAAGGGAATTTCCAGACGTTTCCGATTCCGATGGCACAGCCAGCAGAAATCAGAATGAATCCCAGACGGATTCCAAGTTTTCTCTTTCTTTCATAACTCACCTCATTATTGCAGTATGGTAAACTGCTATTTGTATAAAGCCACAGGTTTTATCTTAACACATTCCGGGATATTGCACAATAAAAAGAACTTGCATTTTACATAAAACATATGTTAGAGTAAAATGTAATTTTAATGAGATGAAGCGGTGAAACGTTACGCTTTAATGAGATAAAGAACATATGCCGATAGAACCTGGATAACTGTTCTTTTCAGTCAGGGATACAAAGTTTTTTGGAGAGATTCCGTAATATTTCCGGAAACATTTGCTGAAATATCCAGAATCAGAAAATCCGCATAAAGAAGCTACATTTTGAATGGAAGGGCTGTCTTCCAGAAGAAACTGTCTGGCTTTTTTCATGCGGCAGACATTGATATAAGAGGTAAGTGTAACTCCGGATTCCTGACTGAATACAGCAGAGAGATGCTGGGGATTGACAAAAAAATGGGAAGCAATAGTTTCAAGACGAAGATCCGTCTGATTAAAATTCAGACAGATATATTCCTGAACCTGGGACACAAGAGCTGACTTCCGCGGATTTTTTTCATCAGCAAGGGAATCCAGAACTGCTTTGCAGGTAGACTGGAGCAGTTGTTTTAATTGCAGGGCACTCTGGCAGTTCTGGTAAGTATTTAGGGCGTTTTCCAGAAGAGGAAAAGTGTTTCACGCTGACTGCACTCCGTGATAAAACCGTCAAGTACAGTAAGAAAAGTAGCAGTTACACTCCAAGTCTGCCGGATGTGGATTTTTTTGTGATGATATCGTTGAAATATTCATCAATATATTTACAGAGAGCCGGTGAATTTTGCTGGCGCAGAAAGATCAGGATATCATCATAAACCAGAGGCTTTAATGTAAAATCAGCGGAATGGGACTGGGGCGTGAAATAAAGAAATCCGGAAGAAGACGCAGTTCTGTTATGAAAAACAGAAAGAGCCTCTTCATAGGAATAACGGATTCCTTCCACGCCTTCATGAGGTGTTCCGCAGCAGAAAAAAGTGGAAATCTGTGCAATATTATCATATATCCCGGCAAGTCTGAGACAGGATTGTTCCAGATCGGCAAAAGAAAAATCAGAGCTTTTTCCATGATGATATACTGTCTCATCTGAGAATAGTCAATGTAAATAAGCTCTTTGCACACAGGCTGTAAGATTTCTCTGCATATATTTTCCAGGATAGTGTGGAGCAGAGAAAAATCACCTTTTTCATCCCATATTTCCGGATTGGCATTGTGGATCTCCATAAGAATGGTAAGATAATCGGAAGTTTTATGAATCGGAATTTTTTCCAGATCATCCGGGGAAATGGTTGTTCCGCTGATCACCTTCTGGAAGAAATTAAGCTGCATTTGCCGTGTATACAGATCGCGGAACTGAAAATAATTATTCACATAACTGTTTCTGGAATTTTCCTGATCGATCTCGTCACTTACTTTCTGGAGTGTCTCCATAAGCTCCCGGTGATCCAATGGCTTCAGGAGGTATCCGCGGACCTGAAGAGAGATGGCTTTTTTGGCATAGTCAAAATCTTCGTATCCTGTGGAAAGGATGAACCTGGTATGACAGTCTGTTCCAAGAGCTGCGATCATATCCAGACCGCTCATAACCGGCATGGATATATCCACAAGGGCAATATCGGGTTTAACATTTTCAATAAGCCGGATTCCGGCCTGTCCGTTATTAGCTTCCCCTGCAATGTTATAAAGGTTTTGTTTTTCAAGAAAATTGATCAGAGATTTTCTGAAAAAAACTTCGTCGTCAATAATTACAAGTGTTTTCACTTTATATTTCCCCCTCGATCAGATTTTTGTCAGGTATTACTATGGTTACAGTGGTTCCCTTTTCAGGTGAACTTTCGATGGTAAGTCCGTAATTCTCACCGTAGAGAAGAGCAATCCTGTGGTTGATACTTGGAAGCCCGAAAGAATGTCGGCAGTTTTGAAGTCTCTGATAGAACGGTTAAGTTCGGCAAGTTTTTCCGGCGGGATACCGGAACCATTATCAGAAACAGAAATACAGATGGTACCATTTTTGATAGAAACAATTAAGTGAATATGGCATATCTGGCTGGTAAGTCCGTGGACAAAAATATTTTCCACAACAGGCTGTATGGTCAGCTTGGGTATCTCTGCCCATGA